>Ga0255056_10000484_pt1 | contig 11803 bp, 10 predicted proteins | sample Cases_109_1_MG_FD_183639 | JGI IMG/M metagenome (GOLD analysis project Ga0255056, IMG submission 183639) | Seawater microbial communities from Amundsen Gulf, Northwest Territories, Canada - Cases_109_1 | ecosystem: Environmental > Aquatic > Marine > Gulf | place: Canada: Northwest Territories... | reverse complement strand
GACGATGTCCTCGATCAGCATCTCCTGCTTGACCCCGAAGCCGCCGCCGATGCGGGGCTTGATGATGCGGATGCGTTTCACCGGAAGGCCGAGGAGGGGTGCCACCATCCGCCTGGAGTGGAACGGCACCTGTGTCGAGGTTCGGATGACCATCCGCTCGTCGCTGTCCCACCACGAGATGGCGATGTGGGGCTCGATCGGTGCTTGCTGCACCTGATGGACGTGAAGGGTCTGCTCGAAGACATGGTCGGCACCGGCAAAGGCGGCCTCGACGTCGCCGGTGTCGGCGGCGATGTGGTGCACGATGTTGTGCGACGCGTCGTGGGCGCCTTCCATGTCCGGCTCATCGTGGATGACGGGTGCGCCCTCGGCGATGGCGTCGTTCTCGTCGAAGACGGCGGGCAAGACCTCGTAGGTCACGTCGATCAGGTCGACTGCGGCGAGCGCGATCTCCGGGGTGTCGGCCGCAACCGCGGCTACCCGGTCGCCGACGTAGCGAACCTTGTTGTCGAAGCTCACCTGGTCGTAGGGGAGCGGATTGGGGTAGCTCTGCCCACCGGAGGCATACCGCACCCGGGGTACGTTTTCGTGGTGGAGCACCGCCCGGACTCCGGGAAGGGCACGAGCCCTGGAGTCGTCGATGGCGGTGATCCGGGCATGGGCGTGCGGGCTGTACAGCACCTTGGCGTGGAGCATGCCCCGCATTTCGATGTCGTCGACGAAGGCCGGGTAGCCCTTTGCGAGGCGCAACGCATCGACCTTCGGCTCGGGCTGGCCGACGACGGCCGTTTGCGGGACCTCGGGGCTGGGGATGACCCGGGGCGACAGCACGGGGAGGCCGGTGGGGTCTGCGACGCCTTCTTCGGCCAGCAGCGGGTCGGTCAGCGGTGCCACGTACTCGAGCGCGATGTCGGCAACATCCTCGCCCCGCATCGTGGCGCCGGCCCGGAAGATGGCATGGACGGGACGGAGGTACCCAGTCTCGCGGTCGAGCACTCCGGTCAGAGCATCGCGGACCTCGTCCTCGGTCGGGTTGGGCTCCCGGGCCAGCAGCTCCTTGGCGGCGAGAATCTGCGCCGGGCTCGAGTAGCCGGACTGCATCGCCCCGGACTCGATGAAGGCATCCTGGATCGGGTGGATGCTCTGCGGCTTGGCCAGCCCCTCGACCGTCTCGATCTCGTGGCCATCGACCTGGGCGGCGAGCAGCACATCGGCGGAGACGAGCCGGCCGTCGACAAGCACCGCAGCAGCGCCGGTCTCCCCGGTATCGGAACCGAACCGGACGCTGTAGAGGCCTTCGCGGCGGAGCACGGTGCGCAGCAACTCATGGGGCTCGCATTCGAGCGACACGCGCTCACCGTTGAGCGTCAGGTCGATGGTCATGCGTGCAGCCCCGCAACCGCCCTGGCGCCGAGCAGCGTGGCGAGATGGCGCCGGTACTCGGTCGACCCGCGGAAGTCGGCGGGTGGGGTGAGCTCGTGCACAGCCGAAGGGTCGACGAGCTGCGGAGCCGCACCGACCCCGGTCATCGCCAACAGGACGGTCCCGTCCGGGCTCCGTCGAGCCACTGCCATGACGATCGGACGATCTGCCGGGGTGCGCCCGGTTCGTGCGGCGTTCGCCATCCCGCTGGCGGCGATGGAGATCGAGGTGATGATCCCCTCGGGCCGAGCGTCGAGATATTCGCCAAGGTTCATGGTCGCTTCGTCGTTCAGAGTTGTGACTTCCACGTCTGCCTCGTAGACGAGGAGGCCGGCCAGGAGCTCGCTTTCCGGGTCGCCTGTTGCGATCGTTCCGCCCACGGTCGCCGCGTTGCGAATGGTGTTTGGTGCCTCGCGTCTGGCGAGCTCGCGCAGCGGGTGGGGGACGAGATCGGAGGATGCGAGGTCAACGAGCCTCGTCATCGCCCCGATGCCGATGCGCTCGCCATCGAGGGCGATGGTGTCGAGCCCAAGGTCCTGGAGGTCGACGACTGCGGTCGCGCCGCCGCCGGCGATCAGCGATGTGCCTCCGCCGAGCACTGCGGCATCGCGGGACTCGAGCAGGGCGAGCGCCTGCTCCAGGGTCTCCGGCCGGTGGTAGGCCTCGATCACGGCTTGTTGAGCTCCTTGAGGGGCGGTTTCAGGCTTGGAGAGACTCTACCGACGCCCCGATTCCTTCCCGGGCTGCTTCGGGCGGCGAGTAGCTCGGGCCGCGAAAACCTTGCAAAACCTGGTAATCGAGTCGCTCGGCCCATTCAGGCCGGTGCGTTCGGCTCCGATGATTGACTATGACGCGGCGGATGCCACTTCTGCTCCTCGCGGTCCTTGTCACCGCCTGTGCGTCAGCTCGCGCCGAAACTCCCGACTTCACCGCCGAACTCAAGGGTCATGCCACCGCAACGACGACGACGGTGTCTGCGGCGGCTGAAGCCTCGCCGACTCTCGTGACGCCATCTCTGCCCGAGGGATTCCACCTTCCTGCCAGCGACCCCATCCAGCGCCCGGCCGACTTCCCCTCGGTTGCCGAGCTGAAGCCGATGGTCGTCTCCGGGGTGCAGCCGTACGACCGGGCGCGGATCACCAGTTGCCTGTCGCTCATCGACGGCGAGGAGCTCATCGTCGCCGAAGGGTTCGACACCGATCGCCTGGCCCAGGCGATGAAGATCACCTACTACGACGACCTGGTGATCTGGGAGGACCCGGAGGGGCTCCGACAGATCTTCCATCCCGAGGTCGGCAGCTACTACGAGGCCGACGACGGGAGCTGGCAGGAGGCGACGGGGTTCGAGTGGACCGTTGTGGGGCCGTTGTCCGATTGGTCGGTGGCGCAGAGTGCCGCGGCGCTGGTGCTCGACGGAGATACCGAGGTCGTCGGGTATGAGATGATCGCCGACACGCCGACGGTGCGCGTTGCCCTGATCCAGGGTCGCGATCGAGCCGACATCTGGCTCGACGACGGCGGCGCCGCCCTCCGCATCGTCCAGGACTTCACCGGTGGCGATGGCCTGTCGCGATGGCTGGGTGTGTGGAGCGTGGAGACGCTCTCTCCGGACGTCGCCCTTCTGCCGATGGTTTCCTCCCCCTAGGGGGAGGTGGCAGCGGCGCTGACGGAGGGGGCTCTCCGGTCTGACAGCGACCGCGCAATAGCCCCCCTCCCCGCCTTCGGCGTTTCTCCCCCCAAAGGGGGGAGAAACGTCGTCGGTCCTTGGTAACTTCAGGCCCGTGACCAGCCTGCTGATCAAACACGCCACGGTCCTGGCAACGATGGACGATCCCGGCACCGAGATCGAGGATGGTGGGCTGTTTGTGGTCGACGGTTGGATCAGGCAAGTCGGTGCGACCGCAGACCTGCCCCAAGACGCCGACGAGGTGCTCGACCTCTCCGGCCATGTCGTCCTCCCCGGGTTGATCAACACCCACCACCACTTCTATCAGACCCTCACCCGGGCCGTGCCCGAAGCGCAGGACACCGGGCTTTTCGACTGGCTCCGGGTCCTGTACCCCATATGGGCACGGATGACCCCCGACGACGTTGCGGTGTCGACCGAGGTAGCGCTTGCCGAGCTGGCGCTGTCGGGGTGCACGACGTCCTCGGACCACCTGTATCTCTATCCGAACGGCTCATCGTTCGAGGACCAAGTTCAGGCGGCCGAATCCGTGCCGCTTCGCGTCCACCTCGCACGCGGCTCGATGAGCCTCGGGGAGAGCAAGGGCGGGCTCCCCCCCGACTCCGTGGTTGAAGAGGAGGACGACATCCTGGCCGACACGGCGCGGGTCATCGAGGAGTTCCACGACCCGAACCCCGGGGCAATGTTGAGGGTCAATGTTGCACCATGCTCTCCCTTCTCGGTCACCGATGATCTGATGCGCGAGGCGGCCGATCTCGCACGAGCGCATGGCGTTCGGCTGCACACGCACGTCGCCGAGACGCTCGATGAAGAGGGCTTCTGCGTCGACACGTTTGGACTGCGGCCGGTGGAGCTGATGGAAGACCTGGGGTGGGTTGGCGAAGACGTCTGGTACGCCCACGGCATCTTTGTCAACGACGCTGAGATCGGGCGAATGGCCGCGGCGGGAACGGGCGTGGCGCACTGTCCGACGTCCAACATGCGTCTTGCCTCGGGCATCGCTCCGGTGCGTGGCTACCTCGCTGCGGGCGTGCGCACCGGCCTCGGTGTGGACGGTTCGGCAAGTAACGACGCCAGTCATCTCCTCGGCGAGGCAAGGCAGGCGATGCTGTTGGCGCGGCTCGCCGCCGCGGGCGAGGAGGGCCCGTATCTCTCGGCGAGGGAGGCGCTGCGCATGGCGACGCGTGGGTCCGCTTCTGTGCTGGGACGCGATGATGTGGGATCGCTCGAGGCCGGGAAGGCCGCCGACTTCATCGCTATCTCGCTGGATCGAATCGGCTACGCCGGCGCGCTCCACGATCCGGTCGCTGCGGCCGTGTTCACCGCACCGGTCGGGGTCGACCATTCGTACGTTCACGGGCGGGCGGTGGTGAGCGAAGGGCACCTCGTCGGCGTCGACCTGCCTCCGCTGCTCGAGCGACACAACGCGGCGGCGAAGCGATTGCTCGCCGGCTAGCTCACGGCAGGGACCGCTGGACATCATCATCCTCGATACACCCGCAGGAACGCTGCTCTTCACGCTCAACGCGCCCGCCGAGGACTGGGACGAGTTCCTCGCAGTCGCCGAAGAGATCATCGCCGGGATATCCTCCCTGACATGGAGAGCGGATGATCCGAGACCGCGTTGCCCGCGGCGCGATCGTCGCGCGACTTGTTGCAGGCTGCGGGAACTCTGAGACCACGACCACGGTGCGGCCCACTACGACGGCGACGACGTCACCTCCCGCTACGACCCTCGTTCCTGAAACCACCACGACGACCGAGGCAGGACCGATACCGCTCCCTGCGGGAGGATTCCTCGAACCTGGCGAGTACTACACGACGGTGTTTCAGCCCACAGTCTTGTACCGGATCGACAGGAAGTTCATTCTCGACGCGTTCCAACAGCCGATCGTGATCGGGTTCCAGAACAAGCGGGCCGCGCCGGGAGGAGGGAGTGGCCGCGGCGACCTCAAATACAAGGGCGTTGTCATCCATAACCGATGGCTTGGCCTCACCCTCGAAGAGGTCGAGACACAGCTGCGCAAACTTGAAATGATCACGCTCGGAGATACGACTGCGGTCGTCGTCGCGGGCTATCCCGGCACCCAGATCGAGGCGTTCGTCGCCGCAACCGCACGGCTATGGCAGGAACCCGGCATCCTCCCTGGAGAAGGTACAACCTCGGCATGGTGGCTCGAGCCGAACCAGATGATGAGCTTCATCATCCTCGACACGCCCGCCGGGTCACTTCTCATCACCATCGGCGCCGACGCTGAGGAGTGGGACGACTTCCTACCCGTCGCCGAAGAAATCCTCGCCGGAATCTCATTCCCCGACCTCGACTAATACCACACCACCGCCGCAGACAGGTATCGCATAGCGGCGGCTCGATGGTGGCCACGTGTTCGGCGTAGACAATGCGGTTGCCAGGGGAGCAGACTTGGGCATCAGTACACGACGAGCGGCCGACCGCCATAGCTCGGTCGGGGCCCAGCTCCGAAGTGAGCCGAAACCAGCGTCGATTAGGTTACGTCGATGGACTTTGTCGCCGCTCGAGACTTGGCAACGGTCTTGGATGCCAAGGCCGAGCACCCCGAATCCGAGCTGCTTGCCGGTGGCACCGACCTCATGGTGGAGGTGAACCTCGCCTATCACCGGCCCGCTGGCGTCATCTCGATACGCCGCTGCGCTGAGCTACTGGAGTGGACGGATCGCCGAATAGGCGCGGCTGTCACCTGGGCCAGCCTCGAACAAGGCCCCCATCGCGCCCTCGCCCAGCTGGCCAGGACGATCGGATCACCGCAGATTCGTGCCGCCGGGACCCTCGGCGGCAACGTGGCCACCGCGAGCCCCGCGGGAGATGGGCTCCCCTGGATCGCCGCAATGAACGGCGCCATCGAGGTCGCCTCGCGTGATCGCGGTGTGCGGCTGGTGCCGTGGGACGAGTTCTTCGTCGGCGTGAAGGAGACGACGCTGACGGCAGACGAGGTCATCACCGCCATCGTCGTGCCCGACGACGCTCCGGTGATGCAGGAGTTCGCCAAGGTCGGCGTGCGCAACGCCATGGTTATCGCGACGGTCAGCTGCGTCGTCGCCCGCGGTGACGACGGATTCCGAGTGGCGCTCGGCTCGGTGGCGCCGACTCCCATCCGGGTGTCCGGGGCGGAAGATCTGCTCAACGAAGCGTCGACCATTGATGACACGGTCCTCGCGGAGTTTGCGGAGATGGTCTCTGCCGAGGTGCGGCCGATCACCGACCATCGGTCGACCGAGGCGTACCGGCGGCACGCATCCGGCGTGCTGGCTCGCCGGCTCGTGGAACGGTGCCTTGCAGCGTGATTGTCTCGTTCGCCATCAACGGCGAGAACCGGAGCGCCACCGTCGCCGGGTGGGAGAGCCTCCTCACCGTCCTCAGAGACGACCTCGGGCTGGCCGGCTCCAAGAACGCCTGCGAACAGGGCGAGTGCGGCTCGTGCTCGGTGATCATTGACGGCGAGAACGTGTGCTCATGCCTGGTGATGGTCGGGGACCTCGAAGGGACAAGCATCACGACCGTCGAGGGTGTCGCCGTTGGCGACGATCTCCACCCGATCCAGGAGGCCATCCTCGAAGAGGGGGGCGTGCAGTGTGGCTTCTGCACCCCTGGATTCGTGGTGAGCGCAGCGCATCTCTTCGAAAACAACCCGAGCCCCGATGAGGCCACCATCCGGGAAGCGTTCTCGGGCAACATCTGCCGTTGCACCGGCTACGGGGCGCTGCTGCGGGCTTTTCACAAGCTCTCCGAGGACGACTCGTGACCGCCACGACCAAGGAGCGCGTCGTCGGCGGGATCGGGGAGAGCACCCAGCGCCCCGATGGCGTGGCCAAGCTCACCGGCAACTTCGCCTACGGCTCGGATCTATGGATCGACGGCATGCTCTGGGGTGCGACGCTGCGCAGCCCCTACGCCCACGCCAAGCTCACGAAACTCGACATCGCCCCGGCCGTGACGATGTCTGGCGTTCGTGTCGTCCTCACGCAAGAGGACGTGCCGGGCCGCCCGGGGTTCGGCCAGGTCGAGCAGGACCAGCCGGTGTTGTGCGACGGGACTGCGCGCTACTGGGGCGAACCGGTCGCCATCGTCGCCGCCGACGACGAGGAGACGGCGCGGGCGGCGGTGGCGGCGATTGTCGTCGAGTGGGAGCAGCTCCCGGCGGTGACCGATGCCGACCGGGCAAGGGCCGCGGGGGAGAACTATCGCGACATGGTCATCCGAAGGGGGGATCCCGACGCCGCGGGCACCGTGGTAATCGAAGCGGAGTATGAGACGGCAACTCAGGACCAGGCGCCGCTTGGCCCCGAGGCCGGCCTCGCCATCCCGGACGGCATCGGCGGCCTTGATCTGCACGTGACCAGCCAGTGGATCCACATCGACCACATTCAGATCGTGGCGTGCCTCGGGATGGAGCCGGACGATGTGCGCTGCCACCCGGTCGGGATCGGCGGCGCCTTTGGGGCACGCGAAGACATCTCGGTGCACATCCACGTTGCGATGCTTGCCCTGCGGACGGGTCGCCCGGTGCGAATGGTCTACGACCGGACCGAATCGTTCGCCGGACACGTCAAGCGGCACGCCGCCAGAATGCGCTACCGCCACGAGGCCGATGAGGACGGCCGCCTGGTGAAGGTGACGGTCGACCTGATCCTCGATGGTGGCGCGTATGCCCACACCAGCCACGCCGTGCTCGCCAACGCCGCCTTCTTCACCGTTGGCCCGTACAACTGCGACAACGTCGTTGTCGACGCCAGCGTTTCGAGGACGAACAACCCGCCGGCGGGTGCGATGCGCGGCTTCGGGGCGGTCCAGGTTTGCTTTGCTTATGAGAGCCAGATGGACCGGCTCGCCGAGGCGCTCGGGCTGCACCCGCTCGAAGTGCGGCGGCGCAATGCCCTGGAGTCCGGGGACCCAATGGCGACCTCCGGTCAGATCGTGGAAGGCTCGCTGCCAACCAGCCGCGTGATCGACGAGCTCGAGACGATTCCGATGCCGGAGGAGGCAATCCCCGACGATCCAAGCCTGCTCCCGGGCGGCACTGGGCTGACCACGCCGCGATCCGCCGTCGTCCGCGGAGTGGGCTATGCCCTTGGGCTGAAGAACCTGGCCTTCTCCGAGGCCTTCGACGACTTCTCGGAGGTGCGGCTGATCCTGACCCCGGTGGGTCTCGAGATCCACACCGCCGCGATCGAGGTGGGTCAGGGTCTGGTGACGATCTGCCAGCAGATCGCCCGCACAGTGCTCGACATCGAGCACATCGCCTGGGTCGGCGGAGACACCTCACAGATCGGCTCGGCCGGATCGACCTCGGCGTCGCGCCAGACCCAGATGACCGGGGGAGCCGTGTACGAGGCCTCGGTCCAGTTGAAGGCTCGCATCACCGAGCGGTTTGGCGAGGGTGCCACCCTTGAGGAGATCACGGCCGATGGACCGATCGAGCAGTGGGTGCGCTATCGGCACCCGCCGACCGAGGAGCCCGATGAGCTCGGACAGGGCAACCCGCACGCCGGGTTCGTCGTCGCCGCCCACCGCGCCGTGGTGGACGTCGACCCGGAGCTCGGCCTGGTTCGCGTCGTCCGGGTCGACACGGTCCAAGACGTTGGGAAAGCCCTGAATCCGCAAGCGATAGTCGGCCAGCTCGAGGGTGGCATCGCCCAGGGTGTTGGTTTTGCCATCATGGAGGAGCTGATCCTCGAGGAGGGCGTGATCCTCAATCCGACCTTCACCGACTACTTGATCCCGACGCTGCTCGACACGCCGGATGTGCAGTATCGGCTGATCGAGGAGCCTGCTCATTGGGGGCCGTTCGGGGCAAAGGGGATCGGCGAGTCCCCGACCATCAGCTCCACCCCGGCGGTCGTTGCCGCAATCCGAGCCGCCACGGGCAAGCCTCTGACGCGGGTCCCGGTGCGTCCCCAGGACATCGTCGGGGTATGACGTGACCAGAATCGCCGGGATCGTTCTGGCCGCGGGGTCGGCGATGCGAATGGGCGAGCCAAAGCAGCTGCTCCGGTACCGGGGGAGGACGCTGCTCAACCACGTCATCGCAACGGCCGAGGCGTCGCGTCTGGACCATGTGGTGGTCGTTGTGGGGGCGAATGCGCAGGCCGTCGTGGACTCCATCGAAGCCGACCGGGCAACGGTCGTACACAACCCTGATTTTCAGATGCCGAACATGGCGTCGGTCGTCGTTGGGGCGCAGTCGGTCGATGCCGAGGCGTACCTCACCCTGCCTGCGGACATGCCCGGCATTTCTGCCGACGTGATCGACGCGGTCATCGAGTGGTGGGCGGCGAAGGCGCCATGGGCGGCGCTGACCGAGTACGAGGACCGCGTAGGACACCCGTATCTGCTGTCGCAGGCGGCACTCGACGAGGCGGCCGACGTCGAGGGTCCCAAGGTGTTGTGGCGGTTGCTGTCTCACGACGACTCGGGCCGGGTGACCCGGGTCACGGTCGACACGACGGCACCGCGCGACGTCAACACGCCGGACGATTTCGAAGCCCTCCTCGCCGAGGAGTAGGGAGGTAGGGTTCCGCGGTGACCTTCTCGCCCCGTTTTGCCGCTTTTGCCGCGGTGGCCGGGGCGTTGATCGGGATTGCCCTGACTCCGTTCATGGCTGCCGTGTGGGTATACGACCCACCGGCGAACTATTGGTGGGCGAATGGCTCCTGGGTGCTGCGCACCTTTGGGCCCACCCTCGAGTCGGCGGGAGCACTGGCGGTCGGCTTCGGGATCTTTGAAAACGGCAGTTACGAGGTGTACGGCAAGGGCTTCTTTCTGGTCTATTTGGGGATGGTCCCGGTCGTGAAGCTGGTCCATGGGCTGAACGCTGGCTCGGAGAAGGCCGGTGGCCTCGAGAAGTGGTCGTGGCGCGTGATGTACGTAGCGCTCCTCGTCGCGGCTCTCGGGGACTTCACAAGCTACTGGGGCATATCGTTGCCGGGGTCGCTAGGTGAGACGCTGTGGGGCGCGGGATTCGGTGTTGAGATCCTGGCGTTCCTCGTGATGATCGTGGCAGTCACCGTCTATGGCGTGGTCTCGCTGAGACTCCGAGTGATACCTATCTGGGCGTCCTCGCTCCTCATCGCGACTATTCCGATTGCTCTCTCAGGGCTGATTGCCACCCAGTACGTCCCGAACGCATTGGTTGTCCCGCTGAGCCTGGTCTGGGCCGCGATCAGCCTGTGGCTCGTGCGCCAACCGTCGCGTGCGCTTAGCGGCGTCGCATAGCCCTTCGTAGGCGCCCGCGACTCCGAAAACGCGTGAGCGCGAACCCTCACATCGTGAGGGCCATCACCGCCTTCTGGACGTGGAGGCGGTTCTCCGCCTCGTCGAAGACGGCGCTCTGCGGTCCGTCGATGACAGCGTCGGTGACCTCGATGTTGCGGTCCGCTGGCAGCGGGTGCATGTAGATGGCGTCCTCGTCGGCCATCGCCATTCGCCGCTCGTCGGTGATCCAGTCCTTGTATGCGGCCGAAATCTTGGCCGACTCCTCGTGGTCGTCGGTCGTGAGCATCGATCCCCAACTCTTGGCATAGACGACGTCGGCGCCCTCCATGCCCTTGTCGAAGTCCTCGAGTACCTCGAAAGACCCATGGGCCGCCTTGGCATTGGCCTCGGCCTGGGCCACGACTTCGGGCATCAGCTTGAACTCCGGGGGCCGGGTCAGGCGAACATCGGCGCCGTAGCGGGTGAGCAGCAGGATCTCGGACTGCGGCACGCTGATCGGCTTCTGGTAGCTGGCGGCAAAGGCGTAGCTGACGTTGACGGTCAGCTTCCTTGGATCGCCCTTCTGCTCGATGATCGTCAGCAGGTCGGCCAGCGCCTGGAACGGGTGGTACCAGTCGCATTGCATGTTGAGCACCGGGGTGCGGCTGGCCTCGGCAACAGCGCGGATGTAGTCGTTGCCGATGCCCCAGTCGACCTGGCGGACGGCGATCCCGTCGTTGTAACGCCCGAGGATCTCGCCGATCTCCTTCCAGGTATCACCGTGACCGATCTGGGTGCTGGTCGAGTCCAAGAACATGGCGTGGCCGCCGAGCTGAGCCATCCCCGCCTCGAAGCTGGCCCGGGTGCGGGTGCTGGAGAAGAAGAACAGCATCGCCAGCACCTTGTCGCGCAGCAACGCGTGGTCCTCCCCGAGAGCACGGCGACGCTTCAGGTCGAGAGCGACGTCGATGACGGTGTCGAGCTCGTCTTTGGTCCACTCCTGGGTGGTGATCATGTCCCGGCCGCGGAGGTGGGTCTGCATGGTTTCCTTTCTTCGGTCAGTGTCTCCGCCTGATCAGTGAGAAGCGAAGCAGGTCATCGCGGAAATACGAGGTGGCTCGCACCACCGGCTCGTTGTCTTGGTCGAATCCCGTCTCATCGAAGGACACCGCCAGCGTGCCGGGCTTGACGTCGAGCGCTTCGGCGATGGAGTCGTCGAGAGCGACGGGAACGATGTCCGACACGTAATAGGCGAGCGTGCGCCCCGCGTGGTCCTCGAGGAACTCGTAGACCGGAGTGGCGCTGTCGCGCTCGTACTCGGCATCGGTGACCAGCTCGATTGGGATGCGGTTGCGGGTCAGCACCACCGGGCGATCGTCCTCGAGGAAGAGCTTCTCGATGAGCAGCACCTCGGCGTCATCCTCGTTCACCGTCTCGACCCGCAACACGCGGACCGATGGGGTGTA
>Ga0255056_10000482_pt1 | contig 11834 bp, 15 predicted proteins | sample Cases_109_1_MG_FD_183639 | JGI IMG/M metagenome (GOLD analysis project Ga0255056, IMG submission 183639) | Seawater microbial communities from Amundsen Gulf, Northwest Territories, Canada - Cases_109_1 | ecosystem: Environmental > Aquatic > Marine > Gulf | place: Canada: Northwest Territories... | reverse complement strand
AGAAATATTCTCAATTCCTGAAGCAGTTATCCCATATTCGAAGGTGCTGGGCCCCGGTACGGTCTGTGCTGTTCGGATTCAGGAAAAATTGGACGTCGTATTCGGCACGATCCCCCTTGATCCATAGCTACGGCTATGTACGGACAAGCGATCGCACCGACTACTTAGCCCGATTTCCCCTGAAGTCCGAACCCTTCATGAATTATCCGGGTTAGTTGCTCCGCCATGGCCTTATGTAAGCGAATCATCCCGTGCCTCGATGTTGACGACGGGCGCGTGGTCAAGGGTGTGCAATTCGTCGATATTCGCGACGCCGGCGATCCGGTGGAAATCGCGAGCCGGTATGACGAACAGGGTGCCGACGAAATCACTTTTCTGGATATCACCGCCAGTTCCGACAACCGGCGCACCATGTTGGACGTTGTTGAGGCCGTCGCTTCTTGTGTGTTTATCCCGTTGACCGTGGGAGGTGGAGTGCGCAGCATCGATGATATTCGCAATCTGCTCAATGCCGGTGCGGATAAGGTCTCGATCAACAGCACCGCGGTGACCAACCCGGAATTTGTGGATCGGGCCAGCGCCCGTTTCGGAGCGCAGTGCCTGGTGGTGGCTATCGATGCCAAGCGGGTCGATGCGGATGCGGGTGGCCGCTGGGAGGTGTATACCCACGGTGGACGTCGTGCCACCGGCATCGATGCGGTGCAGTGGTCGGCGGAGATGGCGCGGCGTGGCGCCGGCGAGATTATGTTGACCAGCATGGATCGTGACGGCACCCGCGATGGTTTTGATCTGGACCTGACTCGGACAATCGCCGACACTGTGACTGTACCGGTGATCGCATCAGGTGGTGTGGGCTCACTGGAGCATGTGCTTGCCGGGATTCAACAGGGTCATGCCGACGCGGTATTGGCTGCCAGCATATTTCACTTTGGCGAATATACGGTTGGCGATGTCAAACATTACCTCGCCGACGCGGGTATAGAAGTGCGCTTATGACGGACGATCAAGAATGGCTAGCGCAGATAAAATGGTCCGCGGACGGCCTGGTCCCAGCGATCGCGCAGGACGCGGACAGCCATGATGTATTGATGGTGGCGTGGATGAATCGCGACGCGCTGCAAGAAACTCTGCGGCTCGGGCGCGCGGTGTATTGGTCGCGGTCGCGGCAAACGTTGTGGCGCAAAGGGGAGCAATCCGGGTATGAGCAAGAAATTCGCGAGATTCGGTTGGATTGCGACAACGACGTGATATTGCTAAAAGTCGAGCAGCGCGGCGGAATCGCCTGCCACACAGGCCGTAAGAGTTGCTTCTATCAGCGCCTCGAGGACCGGCAATGGAACGTCGTGGAGCCGGTGTTGCGGGATCCGGACGGCATTTATGGGTCCCGCTAGAGTCGACCGTATGGAATCGGGCCACGCGCATGAGCGATAGTATCGATATACTGGATGGCATCGGTAAGGTGATCGAGGACCGCAAACAGAAATCCGCGGATGAGTCGTACGTGGCCACGTTGTTTGCGGGCGGCATCGACACCATCTTGAAAAAGATTGGCGAGGAAGCAGCGGAGACGGTGATTGCGGGAAAAGACGGCAAACCCGATCGGATTGTTTATGAGGTGGCCGATCTGTGGTTTCATAGCCTAATATTGCTGGCGCACTACGATTTGGCGCCAGCCGATGTGTTAAAAGAGCTGGAGCGCCGATTCGGCCGTTCCGGATTGGACGAAAAGGCGGCGCGGGATCCCGACCACGGTTAGGGGCACGGATCGATGCGCAGCATTATGCAGCGAACAGTTGGAGAATTATTATGGGTCTTGGCGGTATAAGTATTTGGCAGTTGTTGATCATATTGGTCATCGTCCTATTGTTGTTCGGAACTAAAAAACTGCGCGGTATGGGCGGCGATTTGGGTTCCGCCATCAAAAGTTTTCGCAAATCGATGAAAGACGGCGACGAGAAACCGGCAAATCAGGACGATCTCGAGCAGCTCGAAAACAATGTTGACGAGGCGGTCGACGCCGAGGTCACGCCGGCGCAGAAGGATAAAGCCTGATCCCGGGCGCGACTGGAGGCGGGTATGTTCGACGTCGGGTTCTGGGAACTCGCTGTGATCGCGGTGGTTGCGCTGGTCGTGATCGGACCGGAACGATTGCCGCGCGCAGCACGTACTGCCGGCCTTTGGGTCGGCCGCGCGCGACGCATGGTGGCCGAAGTTAAATCCGACATCGACCGCGAAATTAATGCCGAAGAGTTGCGGGAAATTAAAAGCATTGGCGAGGATCTGAAAGACACGCGCAACGCGTTTGAACAAGCCGCGAGTTCGATGACCGACGTGCAGCGGGATTTGCAAAAAGATGTCTTGGACGACGACGCTGGCGATACTAACGCTGCCGATACTGCCGATACTGCCGATACTGCCGATACTGCCGATACTGCCGATACTGCCGATACTGCCGCTGCGGATTCTGCGGTAGCCACGCCTGATAATGCCGCCAGCAAATAGCCTCGCCAGTACCGGCGCATCGTTCGTCTCCCACCTGCTGGAATTGCGTGACCGGTTGTTGCGTGGCTTGGGGGCCGTTCTCGTTGTGTTTTTGTGTTTTGTACCGTTCGCGAACGACCTTTACGAATATCTCGCCGCGCCCCTCATGTCGGCGTTACCGGAAGGCAACTCGATGATTTCCACCGAGCCCCACGGGCCGTTTTTTGTGCCGTTTAAGTTCGCGTTTGCTGCGGCGGTTGGGGTTGCGATGCCATTTTTGTTATACCAATTGTGGGCATTCGTCGCGCCGGGCTTGTACACCAATGAGCGACGGTTGGTGTATCCGCTCATGTTGTCCAGCAGCATTTTGTTCTATGCCGGCATCGCGTTTGCGTATTACGTCGTGTTCCCGCTCATTTTTAAATTCTTCACCAGCACCGCGCCGGAAGGCGTCGCGGTCATGACCGATATCAATTCCTATTTGAGCTTTGTGCTGAAGCTTTTCTTTGCGTTCGGTATATCCTTTGAGGTGCCGATTGCGACCATATTGCTGGTGAAGGTCGGTTTGACCACGCCCGAAAGTCTGCGTGAGAAGCGACCTTACGTGATTGTTGGGGCGTTCGTGGCGGGGATGATGCTGACGCCACCGGATATCTTTTCACAAACCTTGTTGGCGTTGCCCGTGTGGCTGCTGTTCGAGGCCGGCATCTATTTCTCGAAGGCCGTTAAATCTCGGCCCGATTCCGACGATTCCGGCGATTCCGACGACTCTGAGCCCGGCCCGGATCCAACTACCCAGTAGCGAAGCCCCGCCCAGAGCCTTTGCAGCGACCACCTTAGTTGTTTTCGTCCCTTGGGACACCCAAATCCTGAAGTGGGTTTGCTATAATCGCGACCGCCTCCGGCAGCTCACCGCGCGGGGGGCTGTAATTTAGGCAGATTCCGAATGCTAACGAACCTCTGATTAGTTTTGGACTCAGGGTAGTCAGCCATGAATTGACCGGAGGCTCCCTAAATGCCGTGGCGCCATTCCAGTACGGCGGGTGCTGCACCGATTCTCAGATTGTCGTTGGCGAACGCGCGGGCGGCGGAAACGTGAGCAAGTGGAAGGGGGGTTTATGGCTGATGATCGCGTAGATCACAAACGACGGCGGTTTCTTACCGGCGTGACCAGTGGTATCGGGTTGGTAGGCGGGGTTGTGGCCGCCATACCATTCGTGGCGAGTATGAGCCCGAGCGCCCGCGCCCGTGCGGCTGGGGCGCCGGTCGAGGCCGATTTCAGTAAGCTCAAACCGGGCCAGATGATGACGGTCGAATGGCGGGGTAATCCGGTCTGGATCGTGAACCGTACACCGTCGATGTTGGCGGACTTAGCCGGGCTCGAGAGTAAACTCGCCGACGCCAAATCCGATGTCGAGGACCAACAACCCGGGTACGCGCAAAACTCGACGCGATCGATACGCCCGGAAATTTTAGTGTTAGTGGGGATTTGCACCCATTTGGGTTGTTCGCCATCGGAGAAATTTCAAGTGGGTCCGGATTCCGGTATCGAAACAGACTGGAAGGGTGGTTTTTATTGCCCATGCCACGGCTCGAAGTTCGATCTCGCGGGTCGCGTCTACAAGGGTGTGCCGGCCCCCACCAATCTGGAGGTGCCGCCGCATTCTTTTCTTTCTGACACGCTCATTTTGATCGGCGTCGACCCCGAACAAGAAGGAGCCGCTTGATGCAAAAGCTCATTACCTGGATCGATGACCGGTTCCCCCTCATTAAGGTGTGGGAGGAACACATGGCGAAGTACTACGCGCCGCGCAATTTCAACATCTGGTATTTCTTTGGCAGTCTGGCGTTACTGGTGCTGGTGATTCAAATCGTCACCGGAATCTTTCTGACGATGCACTATAAACCCGATGTGAACACAGCGTTTGCTTCGGTCGAATACATCATGCGCGATGTGCCGTGGGGTTGGTTAATGCGCTATTTGCACTCGACCGGCGCATCGATGTTCTTCATCATTGTCTACCTGCATATGTTTCGCGGGATGTTGTACGGTTCGTACCGCGAGCCGCGGGAATTGGTGTGGTTGATCGGCATGCTCATTTTCGTCGCGTTGATGGCAGAGTCGTTTATGGGGTATCTGTTGCCGTGGGGCAATATGTCGTATTGGGGTGCACAGGTGATTATTTCCTTGTTCGGCGCGATTCCGCTCGTTGGTGATGCGCTGACGGAGTGGATCCGCGGCGATTTTGTCGTCGGGGACGCCACCCTGAACCGGTTCTTCTCGTTCCACGTCATCATGGTGCCGCTGATCTTGGCCGGCCTCGTGTACCTGCATATTGTGGCGTTGCACAAGGTCGGCTCCAACAATCCGGACGGTATCGAGATCAAGAACAACAAGCGGCCCGATGGCATACCCGTAGACGGTATCCCATTCCACCCTTATTACACGGTGAAGGACATATTCGGTACCGTTGTGTTCTTGTTTTTGTTTTTCTTAATCGTGTTTTATGCGCCGGAATTGGGTGGTTGGTTTTTGGAAAAAGACAACTTTACCCCGGCCAATATTTTGCAAACCCCGCCGGAAATTGTGCCGTTGTGGTATTTCACGCCGTATTATTCGATTTTGCGCGCGGTAACTTGGGAATGGCTGCCGCTCGGTGCAAAACTGTGGGGTGTTATCGCCATGGGCATGTCGCTCGGTTTTTTCTTTCTGCTGCCGTGGTTGGATCGGTCACCGGTAAAATCCATCCGCTATCGCGGTTGGATGTATAAAACGGCTCTTACGCTGTTTGTCGTGAGCTTTATAGTAATGGGCTATCTAGGGACTAAGAATCCCACTCACGTAGATCTGCTCTGGTTTTCCAATAAAACTTGGTCGCAAATTGGGCTCTTTGTGTATTTCGCGTTTTTCATTCTGATGCCGATATACACCACTCTCGACAAAACCAAACCAGTGCCGGAAAGGGTGAGATAAGATGAGGAAGACGATCTCAATTTTGCTGTGCCTGGTTTCCGGAATCGTCCACGCATCGTCCGAGGTGGGCGGGCTCGATCGGGTCCACATCGACCTCGGCGACGAGGTGTCGTTGCAGCGCGGCGCTCGTACCTTTGTGAACTACTGTCTTTCGTGCCACAGCGCTGCCTATATGCGTTATAACCGCCTCGGCCGCGATCTGGGGATGAGCGACGAGGTGGTCGAAGAAAACCTGATGTTCGCATCCGACAAGATCGGCGACCTCATGACCGTGACGATGTCAGTTGCACACGGAAAAAATTGGTTCGGAGTGGCACCGCCGGACCTCACTCTTATCACCCGTTCCCGTGGTCCTGATTGGGTGTATACGTATTTGCGTAGCTTCTACGCGGATGAAGGAACCGATACAGGCTGGAATAACAAGGTCGTCCAAAACGTCGCGATGCCGCACGTCTTGTACGAGTGGCAGGGTACCCAGCGGGCGGTGATGGAAGGCAATGAAGTTGTAGGTTTTGAAATTCAAAAACCCGGTACGATGAGCGTTCTCGAGTACGACGACGCAATGCGCGACCTCACCAATTTCCTCGTGTACCTGGGCGAACCGGTGAAGATGTACCGCGGCAAAATTGGTTTGTGGGTATTGCTGTTCCTCGGAATTTTGGGATATTTCACCTACATGTTGAAGAAAGAATATTGGAAAGACGTGCACTAGCGGTGGGCCGTTGTCGTTACTGTGTGTTTATCACAATCTACCCAAACTACTAATTATGGTAACGCTAGCGAGTCGCAAACCCATTATGACGTTGTATTCCGGTCAGTTGTGCGTACTCAGCCACAGCTGTCGAATTGTATTGTTCGAAAAGGAAGTCGAATGCCATATCGAGTATATCGACCCCGACAGTTATCCGGAACAACTGGCGGAGTTGAATCCCTATGGCGAAACCCCGACGATGGTGGATCGCGAGTTGGCCTTGTACGACCCGCAAATCATCAACGAGTATCTGGATGAGAGACTGCCGCACCCGCCATTAATGCCCGTCGATCCGGTGAATCGTGGCCGCGCCCGATTGATGATGATGCGACTGAAACGTGACTGGTTAGATCTCGTTCGCAACGTCGATGGTGTGGGTGTTTCCATCGACGAGCAATCGAGGCGCGTATTGCGTGACGGCCTGATTTCGATTTCGCCGATGTTCAATGAACAACCCTATATGCTGGGCCAGGAATTTGGCTTGGTGGACTGTTTTATGGCGCCGTTGTTGTGGCGTTTGCCAATGTACGGCATCAACCTACCGCGGCAGGCAAAGCCAATTTCGGAATATGCAATTCGATTGTTCGAGCGCCAATCGTTTGTCACCGGCATGAGCGAAGCCGAACACGAGATACGTTGACGCCAATTCCGTATCGGTAACGCATCGCGAATCTACTATCCAGGGTAAATTGCGCGATGACTTCTACCCGACCGTATCTTGTGCGGGCCATCCGCGAATGGGCTCTCGATAATGGTTTGACTCCGCAGATCCTCGTAGACGCTGACGCCGAAGGCGTCACAGTTCCGGACGCCTATGTCAAAGACGGTAAGATCGTCTTAAATATTCACGATCAAGCGGTGAATAACCTCGAACTCGGTAACGACAACGTCTCATTTTCGGCACGCTTCGGCAGTAAGGCGATACAGATCGATGTTCCCATCGCGGCGGTGCTGGCGATCTTCGCCCGTGAAAACGGGCAGGGTATATTTTTCCAGGCCGAAGACGAGCCTGGCGGCGATCCGGCGGCGCCAGCCGATACTGCCCCGGCGAACAAGAAAAGCAGTAAGCGGCCGAAACTAAAGCTTGTGCAGTAAGGCGGGTTTGCCAGTTGCACGAGGGCCCTTGAATTTGTCCGCTGTGCACCGCATCTTAATCCGAATCTGGATAGAATGTAGTCAATTTGATCGTCATCGGATTAGTACAGAAGCTTCACCAAAGCACTCTATGAATTATCCGAGCTAGAGATCCACTCATATGCCGAATTTTCGCGGAACGACGATTTTATCTGTGCGCCGGGGTGACCAGGTTGTAGTGGGCGGTGATGGCCAGGTGTCGATGGGCGACACAGTCATGAAGGGCAACGCCCGGAAGGTTCGCCGGCTATACAAGGATCAGGTATTAGCGGGGTTCGCCGGCAGCACTGGCGACGCGTTCACGCTATTTGAGCGCTTCGAGGGCAAACTGGAAAAGCACCAAGGTCACTTGACTCGTGCCGCCGTTGAATTGGCCAAGGACTGGCGTACCGATCGGATGTTGCGCCGTCTGGAGGCTTTGTTGGTGGTGGCCGACAAATCCGACTCGCTGATCATTTCGGGCACCGGTGACGTGATCGAGCCCGAGAATGGGCTAATGGCCATCGGTTCTGGCGGCGCCTACGCAAAAGCCGCAGCCAGCGCACTGCTCGACGCCACCGAATTGGACGCACGCACGATTGTGGAGAAAGCATTGACGGTGGCGGCCGATATTTGCATCTACACCAATCGCAATTTGACGATTGAGGAACTCGAATTGTGAGTATGCCCCATGTCTGAGATGACCCCGCGCGAAATCTCCCAGGAACTCGATAAACATATCGTTGGGCAGGTGGCGGCGAAGCGTTCGGTGGCGATCGCACTGCGCAATCGCTGGCGTCGAGCACAGGTGCCCGACGCCGAATTGCGTGCGGAGATCACGCCCAAGAACATCTTGATGATCGGGCCGACTGGGGTCGGCAAGACTGAGATTGCGCGCCGCTTGGCGCGGCTGGCCAAGGCTCCGTTTATCAAGGTCGAGGCCAGTAAGTTTACGGAGGTAGGCTATGTTGGCCGAGAAGTGGATTCGATCATTCGCGACCTCGCCGACATGGCCGTGAAAATGACCCGTGAGGAGGAAGTCCAGAAGGTCAGCCCCCGTGCGGAAGACGCCGCGGAAGAACGAATTCTGGACATACTGTTGCCCCCGGCACGCGACGGCGGTGAAAACGACGCCCCTGAGGGCGGCGCCGCCCGGCAACGTTTCCGTAAGTTGCTGCGGGAGCGCAAATTGGACGACAAGGAGGTGGAAATCGAAGTAAGCGCTCCGAGTATGGGCGTGGAAATCTTCGGCCCGCCGGGGATGGAAGAAATGACGGGGCAACTGCAAAGTATGATGCAGAATCTCGGTGGAAAAAAAGTCCGTTCCCGCAAAGTTAAGATTAAGGATGCGATGAAGTTATTGACCGAGGAAGAGGCCAGCAAGTTGATAAATGATGAGGATATCAAATTGCGCGCAGTTGACCGCGTCGAGCAGCACGGTATCGTCTTCGTGGATGAGATCGATAAGATCGTCGGCCGATCCGGTTCGCAGCAAGGGCCCGATGTTTCTCGTGAAGGCGTGCAACGGGACTTATTGCCGTTAGTGGAAGGATCCACCGTGGCCACCAAATACGGCATGATTAAGACCGACCACATTTTGTTTATCGCGTCTGGCGCGTTTCAATTGACCAAACCGTCGGATCTTATTCCGGAACTGCAAGGGCGTCTGCCGATCCGTGTGGAGCTGGACGCGCTAACTACCGAGGATTTTGTGCGCATATTAACGGAACCCGACGCCTCACTGACCGAACAGTACACCGCGTTAATGGGTGCCGAGGGACTGGACTTACGTTTTACTGACGACGGTGTACGGCGTATTGCCGAGGTCGCCTGGCAGGTCAATGAGCAAACCGAGAATATCGGTGCAAGGCGATTGCATACGGTTATGGAGCGTTTGTTGGAGTCGGTATCGTTCGAAGCGTCGGATCGCGACGACGATGTAGTGGTCGATGCCACCTATGTCGATGACCATCTGCAGGATTTGGTCGAGAACCAGGACTTGAGCCGCTACATTCTGTAGGGCCAATCGCGATTTATTAATGTTCATGCCCGAGATAATTTCCGTCATCTCTTGAAACGCTAACTCACCTACCCCATGTTTGGAGGTAGGTTGGAATTGTTATCACAGTTAGCGTATTCACTAAACCTGTTTCATCTACAATTTTGCACGAGGGCCGCTGATGCGGCCCTTTTTTATAGCGTGGGCCAAACCTGGGAAAGGGATAAACCGTTGCGCGGCGCTACTGTAAAATTGCTATAGTACGCCTTACTATGCGCGACCAAACTGCCAATGCGATACCCGTATATACCGACGCGGTGAAGGAAATTGCCCGCGTCCTTACCGAGGCATTGCCGTATATCCAGCGCTTCCACGGTAAAACTATTGTCATCAAGTTCGGTGGCAACGCGATGGTGGACGAGCGTTTGAAGACGCGTTTTGCCCGCGATGTGGTGCTGATGAAGCTGGTTGGAATGAATCCTGTTATCGTTCATGGCGGTGGACCGCAGATCAATCAGTTGTTGGAGCGGATCGGCAAGCAGAGCCGGTTCGTCGACGGATTGCGGGTTACCGACCGGGAGACCATGGATGTCGTGGAAATGGTGCTCGGCGGTTTGATCAATAAGGAGATCGTTAACTTAATTAATGCCCAAGGTGGTAAAGCCGTGGGTCTGTCTGGCAAAGATGGTGGATTGATACGTGCGCGCAAGTTGGTGGTCGCGAACGATGAATCTCGGACGTCACAAGCAGATCCGGTCGATTTCGGACATGTCGGCGAAGTCGAATCGATCGATCCGCAATTGGTGGCGGTGTTGGACTCGCAAAGATTTATTCCGGTGATCGCACCCATCGGCGTCGGCGAAGACGGTCTTACTTATAATATCAATGCCGATACGGTAGCCGGCGAATTAGCCGCTACGCTGGGTGCCGAAAAACTTATCCTTCTCACCAATGCGGCGGGCGTTTTGGATAAACAAGGCTCGTTGTTAACCGGTTTGAAGGCCACTGAAATCAGCAACCTTATTAGTGACAGCACAATCCAGGGCGGCATGCTACCGAAAATCAAATGCGCATTGGATGCGGTTCGTGGCGGAGTACGATCGGCCCATATCATAGATGGTCGAGTCGAGCACGCGGTATTGCTGGAAATTTTTACCGATAAAGGAATCGGTTCGCTCATTCACGCTTAAGCGTGTCCGCTGTTACCTAGATTGTGGGTCGGAAAAATAGTCCCGCGCCCAGGTCAGATCGTTGTAGTTGAAGCCACCTTGCAGCGTGGGTTTGACGACTTCGAAATACGGCGAAATATCGAAATCTCGCGGTGCGAACAAACTGTAATGACGAATATGTAGAAGTTCGCGTTCGGCATAACTGTGTTGTTGTATCTCGGTATGTTTCTCTACTTTAGGCAGTATCGGGTAACGGATCGATTGGAAGGCCTGCGCAATGAGGGTTGAACAAATGGCTCGTGTCGGATCGCCGCTGCCAAGCGCGATCATACGTCGGCGCAGGCTGACCGGCACCAGTGGCGTCGGGAATAAGTAGCGCATCAAATCCGTAACGTTCTTTAAATCATAGGACTTCCCAATGCTGTTCGTCATGAAATCGCAAACGCTTTGTCGGTCTATGTCCGTCAGACTGACCGGTCGGCAGATTCGCGTATTGAATCGGCGATATTTGGACAGTGGCACCGCGTTGACGCCTTGCTGGAGCTCGGCTTCAACAAGCGCTTCGGTGAGAGCCGGCCGGTTAGCGGTAGCCGGGATCGAGCCGACATACATCGCTGAATGAGACCAGGTCGATTGAGTCAGGTATTTGATGACCTTGCTGATGCGTGTGTTGCCCTCCACCAGAAGAATATCACCGGGCTGCAATGTCACCCGTAAAATCGAAGTATCATGGACCGAAAACGGCCGGTAGTACGGAATTGTCTTGGTGAGATATCTCGCCAAGGCGCGGCCAAAAGAAAGTCGAATAGCGTTGAGCATTGTTGGTCACTAGGATTCAGAGTTTAGATAGTCGGCCCTGAAAAGCCAAAGCGGAGTATACATGGGGGTAAATAAGCATCGGAAGTCGCGGGGCAACGCTACCGCGTCCGTGCTCGCGCTCATTACCTACATCCCTGTAGGCAACGCCGCTGACGGGCCGCGTTTTTCAGGGACGACTCGATAGACGCACCGACGGGTCGATACTCAGCCGCTATGATAGTACGTCGGGCCCACATTTCTCACTATTGTTCATCGCGTCGGCATCTTTGCCACTGCGGATTGCGGGCCCTGTGATTGCCGAGCAGATCGTGCAGGGCGGTTGTCGCCCACAATTTCGCAGCAATTGCCGGATGTATTGGAGTGCGGCTTGAGGGTTTTTCGATGCGGATCCTCGCGGTCGGAGACTCGGTGAACCCGCGCTCTGCCAGGCAATTACGACACGGACAGAGCGTTACGCAAGACGGTCGGTGCTAGCTGGCGGCGCAAATTCCGAGCAAGCTTGTTGGCACGCTAAGCGGAGTCGCACCC
>Ga0255056_10000481_pt1 | contig 11844 bp, 12 predicted proteins | sample Cases_109_1_MG_FD_183639 | JGI IMG/M metagenome (GOLD analysis project Ga0255056, IMG submission 183639) | Seawater microbial communities from Amundsen Gulf, Northwest Territories, Canada - Cases_109_1 | ecosystem: Environmental > Aquatic > Marine > Gulf | place: Canada: Northwest Territories... | reverse complement strand
AGACACTCGCGCGTTATGGGTCGGTTTTGAAAACGGGCTAGTGCCAACGCAAGACAGCAGGAATTTGAGATCTGAGCTGACACCGCGAAGTGAATGTGCTGTCCGTGGTAATGTACACGAATTAGCACAACAGCCTTTAGGAGGGCCGCATTATGGAGTTGACTATCAGTGATGCCGGTGGGGTCAAAGTCGTTCGGATCGAGGGAAGCCTGGATACGCAAAGCTCTCCAGACTTTCAAACCCAGCTATTGGGGCTCATCGACCAGGGGGCCACCAAGATCGTGATCAACTTCGAGAAGCTCGATTTCATCAGCAGCTCCGGGCTGCGGGTATTGCTGATGGCCGCCAAGCAGCTCAAGGGCAGCGGCGAGCTACGGATTTGTAGCCTGAACGAGGTCGTTTACGACAGCTTCGACATGTCCGGATTCACCACGATCCTCACCGTCACGAAGACGGAACGCGAGGCCCTCGACAGCCTTGGCTAGGCAGCTGGTTCCAGGGGAATGTGGACGGCGAAGGTGGTGCCTCGTCCTACTTCGCTATCGACCGTGATCTCACCGCCGTGAGCATCGATGATCTTCTTGACTATCGCGAGCCCCAGCCCCGTGCTTTTCTCTCCACCCGTTGGTTGGTTGCCTAGCGTCTGAAAAGTGCCGAACAACTTATCGATGTCCCCGGATGGAATACCAGGGCCCTCATCGGACACGGTAATTTCAAGACCCTTGGCCGTTTGCCGGCAACCAAGGTGCACAGTCGTACCCGAAGCGGAGAACTTGATTGCGTTGGTGAGAAGGTTGTCCACGACTTGGCGCATCCGATCGATGTCAAAAAGGCTGTCGGCAACATCCTCTAGGTCGGAACAGAGCTTGATTCCCTTAGTCTCAGCGCTTCGCGCCACCAGCGAGGCTCGCTCTGCGGCAAGCTTGCCAAGATTCTGCTCAGCGAGTCTGAGAGAAAATTTGCGGCTTTCGATCACCGATACGTCCAAGAGGTCGTTGACCAGAGTCAGCATCTGATCGCTTACATTGTGGATTGACTTTAAAAACGCGCGCTCGGTCTCCTCATCCAGTGCATCCTCGACCAACATCTGGCTCATGCCACGGATGGAGGAGAGAGGGTTCCTCAAGTCATGGGCCGCGATGCCCAGATATTTGTCCTTGAGTTGGTTGAGCTCCTTCAGCCGCTCCTCCGCGTCGGCGGCAAGCTCGAGGTGAAAATCACGCGCCTCTAACTTCAAGGTCAGCAAACCAATGGACTCTGCGAGTTCTGCCACCCTGGGCGCCACTCCTTCTACCGCTGGTATGGTGTAGAGGAAATCCAGCGCGCCAAAGTCTCCTCGGGCGATATTCTTTATCGTTTGGGCTAGCAGCCGCTCGCCCCCGTCTTCGACGTTTGGTTTTGCAGCCCCCATCCGCCTTTCCTCCTGCGTCCTATCGCTGCGCCGTCCCGAAGCCTCGGCCTGATGTCACTAGCCGACGAGTCGGGCAGTCACGTCGAGCCATCTTCACGACTGGTTTTCAGCTTTTCGATCTGTTCTTGGAGCACGGCACGGACTTTGTCCGGCGGGTTGTCTTTGTGTAGATAATACTGTGCTCCGGCCGTCATGAGCTCGAACATCGACTCTGAGTCCCTGACAGACGTTAGCAGGACAACGCGGGCATCTGGGTCTTCGAGCATGATGTAATCCAACGCTTCGCCCCCTGCCATCACCGGCATTCGTACGTCCAACAGGACCAGATCCGGACGTTCCTTCTTGAACAGCTCGACTCCTTCTTGACCGTTCTCAGCCTCGCCCACGACTTCGCACCCGAGCGAAACGAGAAGACCCTTGAGCCACGTCCTGATCGACTCCTCATCGTCGATCACGAGCACCGTGGGTTTCAACTCTTCATTCATGACGTTCTCTCCATTTAAGATGACCGTCTATTGTAATTCTCGAACCTTGGAACTACTCCACCTTGCGCCCCAAGCGCAAACAAGTCAACGATGCCTCAGCCTGTGTCGGGCATTTCGGCAGCAATGCCGTTATGGGTATTGTAATTCCTATCCCAAGCGGTTTTGACAATAGCTATGGGCGTCACGGCCGATGCTTAGTAGACTGTTGCCTAGCGGTGTCTGACAAGCGGTGACAAGTTTAGTATAGCGAGTTGTGTCGTTAGGTTGACTCCGCCTCTGCTTTCTTTCCGAGCAGCTTCGCTAGGGGCTCAAAGAGCTCTATCGGTAGTGGAAACACGATCGTCGAGCTTTTCTCACCAGCGATCTCGGTTAAGGTTTGCAGGTAGCGAAGTTGCAGCGCCTGTGGTTGCTGCGCCAGTACTTGTGCCGCCTCCAGCAGCTTATGCGAGGCCTGCAGCTCGCCTTCCGCGTGAATAACCTTCGCGCGTCGTTCCCGCTCGGCTTCGGCCTGTTTGGCAATGGCACGAACCATACTTTCGTTTATGTCGACATGTTTAATTTCGACGTTGGAAACCTTGATTCCCCAAGCATCAGTATGTTGATCCAAAATCTGCTGGATGTGCTGGTTCAATTTATCGCGTTCGGCGAGTATCTCATCGAGGTCGTGCTGTCCCAGCACAGAGCGCAGTGTCGTTTGCGCTAACTGACTTGTAGCTTCAAGGTATTTTTCCACCTGAATAATCGCCTTGTTCGGATCGATAACACGAAAATAGACCACGGCATTTACTTTCACAGAGACGTTATCATGTGAAATAACATCCTGAGTGGGTACATCCATGACAATAGTACGTAGATCGACACGCACCATTTGTTGGATGACAGGAATGATGATGATGAGACCAGGGCCCTTGACTTTCCAAAAACGGCCCAGCATAAACACAACTCCGCGATCATATTCACGGAGCACTCGAAACCATGACATTACGAACAAAATGATAAGTACTATGAAAATGGACCAGTAAATCATTGTGTTTTCTCCATGGGAACATTTTCCGGTTCAACAATTAGCGTAAGTCCATCAACGCCTGTGACACGAATCTTTTGTCCATGCCTGAGTGACCCCTGTGTCCGTGCTTGCCAGTCTTCGCCGTGCAAATGGACACGATAACTTTCGTGCGATGCGTCGATCACTTCACCCGTGGTCCCGATTAGTTCCTCGGCGCCACTGACCACGGGTCGCCGGCGAGCCTTAACGGCAATCATGACAACCGTACCGAATAAGATCGCGTACGCTATGCCCACGGTAATAACGAACGGCAGTGATACCCCGTAACCTTCAAGGTCCGTGTCAATAAGGATTACGGAGCCGATGACGAAGGCGATCACTCCACCGATACCTAAGGCACCGAAGCTGGGTGCAAATGCCTCGCCGACCATGAAGGCAACACCGAGCAAGATTAATGCCACGCCTGCGTAGTTAACGGGAAGGACTTGGGCCGCATAAAGCGCGAGCAGCAAGCAAATAGCACCTATAACGCCGGGCAACACGAAGCCAGGGTTCAGCATTTCATATATCAACCCAAGCATTCCTAGTGTCATGAGGATCGGCAAGATGTTTGGATCGGTAATGACAGATAGCATCCGACTTCGCCAATCGGGACTAAGATACTCAACCGAGGTGTTTTCGGTACTCACCGTTCGCTCACGACCCAGTATATTCAGAGTTTTACCGTTAATACTCTGTAACAGTTCGTCGATGTTACTAGCAATCAGATCAATCACATCGATCGCAAGAGCCTCATCCGCCGACAAGCTTTCGGCCCCGCGCACAGCCTTCTCTGCCCATTCTGCATTGCGCCCCCGCATCTGCGCCAACCCTCGGATATAAGCTGCTGCATCGTTTACCATCTTGCGCTCCATTGCGTTACCGGGCCGATCTGAGTCAGACGTTTTTTCATCCTCGTTAGTATCTTGCTCGCCATCATCTTTCTTCTTGTCTTCACCCTGCGGTTTTGGGGAGCCAGGGAGTCCTGGCGCACCGCCAATCTGGACCGGTGTTGCGGCGCCTAGTGTCGTGGCGGGTGCCATAGCGGCGATGTGCGTGGCGTATAGGATATAAGTCCCTGCACTCGCCGCGCGCGCGCCACTTGGTGAGACATATCCCACGACGGGAATTGAAGACGCTATGATCCCTTGGATCATGTCGCGCATGGCGGTGTCTAGTCCGCCTGGCGTATCCATCTCCAGCACCACTAGTTCGGTATTCATATCCATGGCTTCGCGCAAGCCACGCAACACATAGTCACTGGTAGCGGGACCGATCGGTCCATCAATGGAAAGGACGACAATCTGTCGGTTGCTTTCCGAGGCGGCCTCAAGCAAGAGTGGTAGTGCGCAGAGCACCGCGTACAGTATGAAACGATGTCGGCGCGTTGAATTCATATGCTTAGCGGCTTGGGCGCGGTCGCCGAGGTGGAAAGCCACAGCCGACATCATAACCCGCATGCCTATATATAGGGAGGCTTGTAACCATATGTCTTGGCTGAAATCAACAAATCTACTGGGCTTTTGTTAAGCCCGTGGCGGGGCTGTCAAGCGGATTATCAGGAGAAATGGGGCTGGCGCGGATTTAGGAGTGATACACCAGATAATTTTCAACGCCAGATATTGAAGACTCTGTAATGTTCTACGAAGCCAATGCCGGATGGACAAAAAAAGGCGTGGAGGGATTAGAATCTAGTCTCTCGGTCCCCTTTTATCTTTTGTTAAGTATCTGTTCCGAAAATGCTTTTCGATCCAACGGCATTCTCCGTCAGTTCGTAATACACTTCTCAAGTGGTCGGGGTTCCGATCACCGACAGGGACCGCAATCCCGATACGCACGTAGGAACTATGCGTTACAAGGTCCGTGATTTCCTGCGGATTTCCAAATAAGACTGAGATACGAATCCACTCGTCAGGTTTTTAGGTATAAGCGAGTCGACTGAAACCATGCCAACCAACGTTAGCCCCGGCTACAAAGAGGCGCAACAAGCATTTAGGAAAGCGGGCGAGCCGCGCGAGCGTCTCAATTGCTTGAAAGAGATGCTCCGTACCATTCCCAAACATAAGGGAACGGAGAATCTTCAGGCGGATATTAAGAGTCGCATTAAACAACTTACTGAAGAGCTGGCCGGGCCGAAAAAGGGCGGTGCGCACACCGGGCCTGCTTACACGATTCGCCCCGAAGGCGCGGCGCAGGTGGCTCTGATCGGCCCGCTTAACGCAGGAAAGTCCAGTCTGCATTCTCGTCTCACAGGATCTCATTCTGAGGTCGGTCCTTATGTCTATACCACTAGGCTTCCAATACCCGGCATGTTGCCGTTTGAGGACATCCACTTCCAACTGATTGACTTGCCACCGATCTCGGCAGATTTTATGGAACCGTGGTTCGTAAATGCGTTGCAACCGGCAGATGCCGCATTACTTGTTGTTGATCTGAGCGATGCCGCGTGTATGGACCACATCCTCTCAATTCGAGAGCGACTCGCTGAGAAGAAGATAATCCTAAGGGAGGATTGGCCCGGGTTTGCTTCCGAGGATGATGGCCAGTCGCAGGCCCATGGCGACTCAAACGAAATCGACGATCCCTTTGGACTGGCTTTACCTACATTGCTAGTCGCCAACAAGAGCGATCTCGACCCCGATCCTGACGAGGTGAAAGTGTTGGAGGAATTGCTCGGCGTTCGTTTTCCCGCAGTGGCTACCTCGGCCAAGACGGGACGCGGGTTAGATCAGATTGGTCAGATGCTGTTTGAAGGGTTACAAGTCGTCCGGGTCTATACCAAGGTACCGGGGAAGTCGGCGGACACAAACAAACCATTTACCGTATTCTGTGGGGGGACCGTACTAGATGTCGCTCGCTTGGTGCATAAGGATATCGCCCGAACGTTCAAGTTTGCACGGATATGGGGTAACGTCCAGTTTGATGGACAGCAGGTCGGTGCCGATCACCATGTCTGCGACAAAGATGTGCTCGAACTACATGCGCAATAGCTTGTTACGAGCAAGTATTATTTTAGATTCTACGCCAGCAAACGAGCTTGGCTTCTGGTCGATGTAGTGAATCCATCGTCTTCCCTAGTTGTCACAGCAAGAGTACACAAAATCTTAGGTTGCGCTGAAATTGGTCACAAACGTTGTCGCACGATGTCCGGGAGGTCATTGCGTCCTTGCGGTGACAGCGAGCTTGCTATGGATCTAATCTGACATCTTGCGGCGGTGCCCGAACTGGATGCGGCAAGCGTTATGACGATTCAACCCGGTGCAGACACTTTATGCTTTTAGCTCCAAACATAAGGGTAGGCAGCTATATTTCTTACGCCGCCCACATAGGTCCACTCAGGTTTTCCGTAAACAGGGAGAACATGATATTGAAACTAACACTTATTCTCAGCTCGTTAGTCTCGCTTGGAGAAACGGAGTGCGGCAGATAGGATGGAAACATTAAAAGGGTTCAGTTTCTCACCTTCACGACGACCTGGTCGGTGTTCTGGCTCGTGAGTTCTGTCACTGCCGGTCTCAGAACACTGGCTTGGGACCGCGGATCATGACAATTCACCGTATCTGCACCTGGCCATGTTTGAACATAGTACACGCCGCTCAGAAAATTGTTTGGGGGCGTGTGAATAGCATGTGATGCTCCTTTAGCGCTTACATTGGCCCAGCAGCCGGTCACCTCGACTGCCTCATAGTCAACTTTTACAAACTTTAGGATTGTTCTGGCTGAACTCAACACGCATGCAACAAATTCACCATATTCCTCGAGTTAGTGTAGCTGTTGATCCGATTGCCATGCTTCGCCAGGCGCAAGCTCAGTCAACCGCGGGTTCATTCCGGCAAGAGACTGACGAATTCTCGTATTTATCCTCTCGTAGAAATCGGACGTCGACTGAAACCTCCACACAAACGTAGGAAACATCGATAAGACATCGGATTCGTCAATCCACCGATCCTTGTTTGTAGCCATGATACGGTTCGGGTACTTGGGGGTACATTCCGCCTAATTATAAGCCATATAGCCTTTACTCAATCACAAATCGCCAACGGCCGGCGTCAGGTCTGTCGCATGGCGACCAAGGGCTGCCGCCTTCGAGCTGGATCTCATCTCTACCAATCGGGCACCTAGCCCGGATATTTCACGAAGGCGGACCATGTACCAGAAATTTGCTCAATACTTGGATCGGTTACGACGTGTTTTAGGGTACGGGGCATGCGCACAGTTTGTCCTGTTCGGATTCAGGAAAAATCGGGCGTCGTATTCGCTACGATCCTCCTTGATCCATAGCTACGGCTATGCATCCGCGGACGATCGCACCGACTACTTAGCTCTATTTCCCCTGAATTCCGAACCCTTCATGAAGTATCCGAGCTAGTCTATCATCACTTACCAGGGCGCAAACTGTCAGGGCCAGAACGGCTTCAATGTATGGTAAGTTGAAATAAATGCGCACCAGAAAACAATCGACTGATTCCACAATGACGCGCAAGCCAAAGGCTGGCTGCGCTCGTCCGGATCCAGTTTATGAATATCACGACCGAACTAAACATCAATTTCACCAGTATGCGCGTTCACCGGGCTATCTGGACTGGGACAGCCAGCCCAATCCTTTTCGGCGTTATGACGACACATTAACACTAGCCCTTGATCATCCAGCCGCGACAGAAATCCCAACATACGACTCACTATTCAATGGGAAACCAAGACCGTTTGCACCGGTGAACCGGGATTCAATAAGCCGATTGTTCTATGAGAGCCTCGCGATTTCCGCATGGAAACAGGCAGGTGGAAATCGCTGGTCATTGCGCGTCAACCCTTCGAGCGGCGACTTGCACCCCACCGAAGCTTATTTGATTGCTGGGTCAATCGAGGATCTTTTTGAAGATTCAGCCGTGTATCACTATTCGGCTTACGAACATGCGCTGGAGCGCCGCCTTATTCTCACCAAGAACGAATGGAATGCAATCAGCCGAACCCTGCCGACCGGCTCGTTGTTAGTCGCGCTCGTGTCGATCTACTGGCGGGAGTCGTGGAAATACGGAGAGCGCGCCTTTCGTTACTGTCATCACGATGTCGGCCATGCAATCGGCACCCTCACGTTCGCAGCCGCTACCCTTGGATGGAACATCCGACTGATCAATTCCGTATCGGATGATGATCTGGCAGCATTACTAGGGCTCCGCCTTCAGGGGGGTATCGAGGCGGAGCATCCAATCTGCGTGCTGGTTGCCTCTCCTGTTGATCAAAGCAATTCAGGTAAAACACCAGACGTAACTCTGCCTCTCTCGCTTCTCGAGCGACTTTGCGAAGCCGAGTTTGAAGGCAATCCGAATACCTTAAGCGGCTATCATCGTGAATGGCCGATCATAGACGGTGTTGCCGAAGCATGTCGTTTCGAAAGTGACCCTTCATCAAGTGCGAAGCAGGATCCAAGTATCGAGTTCGAGCACAGGCAAGAATTTAACGAAGACAGACAAGTATCGGCACGCAAGGTCATCCGAAAACGTCGCAGCGCGCTCGCGATGGACGGTCGCACCAGCATTAGTAAAGAGACATTTTACCGAATGATGGGTCATGTCACTCCGCCGATAAGCGAAAGTATTACGCAAGTATTATCGTGGCGACCCCGTGTATCGCTCGCGCTGTTCATCCATCGCGTGGACGGTTTAGCACCTGGGTTGTATCTACTGGTGCGCGATATTAATCACGAACAGTCGTTACGTAGAGCATTACGAGGGGACCTCGATTGGGAGAAACCCGAAGGTTGTCCGGCCTCCCTCGGTCTGTATCTGCTGAGTGCAGGCGATATGCGCGATGCCGCACGCGTCATCTGTTGCCATCAGGATATCGCGGCAGACGGTGCGTTTGCACTCGGTATGTTGGCGGAATTCGATGCCGCCCTTAAGCAACACGGCGCATCGTTCTATCCGCGTTTGTTCTGGGAGACTGGGCTGATAGGACAAATACTCTACCTGGAAGCCGAAGCGGCCGGTATTCAATCCACCGGCATTGGCTGCTTCTTCGATGACGGCATGCACGAAGTGCTGGGGATCCGTGACCATAGCTGGCAGAGTTTGTATCACTTTACGGTCGGGGGACTGGTTGACGATCCGCGGTTGCAGACGCTACCCTCTTATTGGTACCTGAAGTAACATTACAGCGATGATCAGCCCACCTTCAGCAACGATGCTACATCGTTACACCAGTCGACCGTTTCCGAGCTATCGATTTGTCCCGGGGAAAGCTCCGCACCCTACCCGTGACCCGGAGGGTCACTCGTACCAGAAACAACCGGAACAGCTGGCGTCATTCGACCCTGAGGAATGGAATTCCTGCGAAGAGTATTTATACGGTATCGACTTATTCAATCACGGCTTTTGGTGGGAGGCGCATGAAGCCTTGGAGACAGTCTGGGTGGCAGCAGGAAGACGCACCGAAACAGGGCTATTCGTTCAGGGCCTTATCCAGATTGCGGTGGCTCACCTGAAATGGTTTCAGGGATTTCAAGATACTGCAACGCGTATGGCATCGGAAGGACTCAAAAAAATGCCGCGTATCAACGGCATCTACCTCGGGATCGAGCTTGGCATTTTTCGCTCCAGCGTTGAATCGTATTTCTCGGGTGACATAGAAGCTCCTGTCATAATCGAGCTAGTACCGTAAATAACGAAGACAGAAATGGACCCCGGTATTCGGACACGGGCGTAAGTAGAATATTCGCCCCTGTCATGCCGTCGGCTATTCTCCACCTTGCTTCGTCGGCGGTGAATGTTCGATATCGACGTCTGCATCGATTCTGTGCAAAGCCATTAGGACCTTGTCCAAATCACCTGGCGGCCCGCCGCCCATGTTTTCTTCTTCGGCGACTTCTAACTCGCGTGCATCATACTCCCAGCGCCGCAGAATCTTGATTTTTTGACCCAGTGTCAGGGATTGCTCGTCACATACGTCATCCGGGCAGGCAAAAACACTTGTCGGATCCAGCATTGCCTGTTCAATGTTCATAGATTGGCTCCTTGGAAATTCATGTAACTACCTTATAGCGTGGAGATTGCTAGCAGGCAAAGATTGTAGATCGCGCTGCCGATAATTTGACAAAGCTCGACGGCGTCCTCAGCCGATTTATAAATTTACCCGAGAACCGACGCCTAATAGCGCGGTACGCTTGAGTCGATTTGCTGCGACCAGGCGTCAATGCCGCCGACCAGATTGTGCACGTTGGTGTATCCCTGTGCGCGGAAATGATCGGCTGCGGATTGACTTCGTGGACCAAAGTGGCAGTGGAATACCAGCATCTCGTCATTGGTCAGTGTGCCGATGAACCCCACCGTCTCCGCGTCCAGCCTACGAGAACCCTCTATGTGGGCACGTTCACGTTCATCCGTATCACGAACATCGAACAGATGTAGACGTTCGCCCGCATCGAGCTTCCGTTTGAGCTCCTGAGCCGTCATCTGCTTGACGGGCGGCGGTGCATTTGGATTTGCAATACTGAAGCCTTGCCCCTCCACAGTCTCCGCCATGTCGATAGAGAGCCCCGGGGCACGCTGTGCCGAGTCGAGATCGAACAGTATCTCGATGCCGTTCGATTCAGCCTTTATTTCGTGACCTTCCGCCGGGCTTAATCCGAATTGATGATTCCAATTCACGTCGATACTAAGATGTACCGCGACTCCCGGCTGATGCTCGAGCGCCTCACGAATCACTTTCGCGGCGGCGTCGCTTATGGTGATCTCGGGCGATGTTCGAGCGGGCGGATCGACCCCGAACACGCCGTGTAGCTCACCGCTGTTGAACATTTGCGTGATGATGTCACAACCGCCTATAAACTCCTTTCCCACATAGAGTTGCGGAATCGTCGGCCATTCTGAGTATTCCTTGATCCCATCCCGGAGATCGGGTTCTTCGAGCACGTTCACCGTCGCGTAATCAGAAGTTAGCTTGTCCAGTATGCCGATAACGGTGGCGGAGAAACCGCATTGGGGTTGTTGGGGAGTGCCTTTCATAAAAAGCACCACCTGCTTCGAACCTATCGTCGCTTCGATTTGAGAGCGAAGCTCGTTGCTGATAGACATCTCAGTCTCCAATATAAGGAAGTATTAAGGCCATGCTATCTGATAGAAACACGTTAATCTAGTGACACAGTTGGGTCAAATACTCTGAAGCAGGGCCAGAATCTATTCGACAGGGTGCGAAATCAGTCCACGGCTGATGAGAACGGATTGAATGCGGGGTTCTATTGAGATTTCGCACGAAACGATTCGTACGACGTTCGGACGATCATCGCGTCCGTGCATTGACATTGAGGCCAACAACGGACATTCGTCCTGCTTGCCAACAACCTCCGATTCATAGGCTGGAAGTCAGTCGTCGAGCGGTCACTGCCTAAACGAGGGAGCGCCGCCCGAACACGTTTAAGGATGTTGCTCAATTTATTACCCGTGAATTATGTAAGGTCACATGGTACGATCAATCTTCCAGATAATGCATTTGGAACTACCACATTTTCAGCACTTTGAGCGAAAAATGCTCTAGACAGGTAACTACAGGAGTGCAAGATGACCGACCAAGATAAAAACGAACAGGAAGAAGATCAAGGGACAGTCCCGAAAAGTCGGCGCGAATTTTTAAAAGGAGGTATTGCGACAGCGGGTGCCGGGCTGGCAGCGGCAACAGTGCCTGGTGTGGCAACGGCTCAATCTAAAAATCAGCCTGAAAACCCCTACGGCCCCCGACCGGGCGGCGGCATCAGCCTGCCTGATTATTACAAGCCCTGGCCCGCGATCAAGAGCCGCAACATGTATCTCCCCGGCACCGAGATCCTACCGAAGAACGAGATGCGGGTGTCGTTCATGGGCAGTACACCGTTCCCGGTCTCCCAGGAGCAGTCGGGCACGTGCATGCTGGTC
>Ga0255056_10000480_pt1 | contig 11854 bp, 7 predicted proteins | sample Cases_109_1_MG_FD_183639 | JGI IMG/M metagenome (GOLD analysis project Ga0255056, IMG submission 183639) | Seawater microbial communities from Amundsen Gulf, Northwest Territories, Canada - Cases_109_1 | ecosystem: Environmental > Aquatic > Marine > Gulf | place: Canada: Northwest Territories... | reverse complement strand
CTCTCTACATCTAATTTTGCATGGACTAGATGTTCAGACAGGCAGTCCTCATACTCGTGCGGTCTTGACTAGCGGGCACAGTATTTAAAGACATAATTAAATATGTATGCTGTTGGTATAGATCAAACTCTCAATACTCTTACTTGGATTTGATCAGTTTTGCTATGGTTAGTTCCAAAATTAAAAGCTAGAAGTGCTTCAGAGGCAACTAAATTGCATGATGTACCAAGGGAATATGAAAACTGGTATCACAGATTGCTAATTTTAAGTCGTATATATTCCTGCATAACGTAATAGCCATCACGAGCATCATTTTCGGCAACTTGATTAGCCACCTGTTGCCAGATGATGCCGTCTGGATTGGGTAAGTTTTTATTTAGTGTGATTAAAATATTTTTACTATCATCAATACGAATAGCATTACGGTGTAAGTCATTTGCATTTCGGTGTTTAATGATGCTTTTTGAAAAATTACTTTCGCTAATATAAAAAATCAGTGCATATGAATAGTTTTGTGACGTATTAAATTCAAATTCATAAGTATTATGAAACGGGGTACGGCTTGTGTACTTATTAACCTTGTCTAGTGTAGATAATGATATATTATTTTGTATATGAGAATATTGGGCTTGCAGTTGATAGTGCTGAATAGAGTTACAGCTTGTGCACAATGCTGCAATAACTCCTACAAGAAGATGTTGACAGAAAAACTTGTTACTCATGTTAGTATATAAGTAGATATATATAAAAGACTTTTCTAGATGAGATTAAATTCAATCGATACCTAGAAAATAGATCATTTTAGTTTAGGTATTGCGGTAAGAAGAGTGTTTAAGCAGTGAGTGAAGAAGGTGAAATATCAGATAAGTGGTGTTAATCAAAAGTTTAAATATGCATAGAAAAATACATAAATTTGATTAGTTTTGAGTTATTCAAACATGTCAATTTCATTCTCTATTTGAGTATAGCCATTAATAAATTGGGTAATGATTTTTTATCACCAGAATTTAGATTTGAGTTATAAAAAATTTCAAATTCTATTTTTAGATGGGCGAGTGCTTAAAAAGCTAATTATTTGTGACATATTGTCTTTTTCTAATTTTATGTACTGAATTAACTCTGCAACATGAGGAGCGTGGTCATAAAATTTTATTAGTAAATCAGTTGCAAAAGTATCCGACGCAGATTCTTGTTAGCAGCTAAAGGCATGATTGGTGATAGGTGCTGTGTTACCTAAAAAGTATTGTATGAATTGAACCATCTACACCTAAAGTGGGACAGTTTTTGCATGAATTAACTCAAATGTATAGCCATCTAACTTACTAGCAACTTTATGTAGCTTCACGAATGAAACGTCTGATAAAAATACCAGCATGAAGAAATAAATTCTTATAAGCTGCATGTTGGATCTAGGTTGGCATATGCTCAGTCGTAAGGATTGTATCACTTCTTGACGATATGGCTTTAGTTGCCGGCTCTTATATAATGTAAATTGAACTCCATAAAAATAATTTATTATGAAAAAAATTGTTATTGCCCCTGATTCTTTTAAGGGAAACATCACTTCATTAGAAGTGGCAAGTTGCTTAGAGAAAGGTGTTAAGCGTGTTTTGCCAAAAGTTAAATGTGTAAAAGTACCGATGGCGGATGGTGGTGAGGGCACAGTTCAATCTATGGTTGATGCAGCGAAAGGCAAATTCGTTTCTAAAAGAGTTAAAAGTCCAACAGGTAAACTAATTACAGCAAAATACGGCTGGTTAGCTAAAGATAGAACAGCAGTAATTGAAATGGCGGAAGCATCTGGTTTGCCGCTAGTTAAAGGGCGCGAAAAAAATCCATTAAAGACTACAACTTACGGCACTGGCCAATTGATTTTAGATGCAATAAATAAAGGTGCTAAAAAAATCATCATTGGTATCGGTGGTTCAGCTACAAATGATGGTGGCGTAGGCATGGCACAAGCACTCGGCGTGCGATTTTTAAACGCCAATGGTAAAGAAATTAAAGAGCTTGGTTCAGGTGGAATGATTGCAAAAGTGTCTGGTATTGATACGCAGGCTATAGATCCACGTGTAGCAAAGACAAAAATTGTAGTGGCCTGTGACGTTGAAAATCCACTGTTCGGGAAAAAAGGTGCATCGCATGTATTTGGTCCTCAAAAAGGGGCCACTTCTAAGATGGTACTGCAATTGGATGAGAATTTAAAAAATCTAAGTAAATTAATGAAGCGTGACCTCAAGCAAGATGTTGGTCGTATGCCAGGAGCAGGAGCTGCTGGTGGTTTAGGAGCAGGCTTAGTAGCATTTGCAGGCGCTAAACTAGAGAGTGGTGTCAAGATAGTGTTGCAAGCTACCAACCTTGCTAAATATATTAAAGGTGCAGATTTAGTACTAACAGGCGAGGGACGTGTAGATTTCCAGACTGCCTTTGGAAAAACACCATCAGGTGTAGCAAAAGAAGCAAAGAAATATAATATACCAGTTATTGTGATCGGCGGTGCTTTATCTGATGATGCGAGACAAGTATTTGATCATGGTATTGATGGTATTGAAAGTGCTGCTGCTAAGGATATGAGCTTAGAGCAGGCGATATTGAATTCCAAACAAGATCTAGCAAATGCTGCGGAGCGAGTAATTCGCATGATTCTTATCGGTAAAAATATGGCTACAAAGAAATAATTATTAATCCTGTTTAATCTGCAAAACTAAGTTTCAATTCCTCAAAAGTATCATTAGGTAGTCCACGGCTTTTTATAAACTGTCGTTGGAAGCCATATTTAGCCTGTTCTATATTTGGCTGCACGCAGTCGTTTTAATTTCACTATCTAATTTTTCACAGCCCACTAGAGGCGTGTATTGCTTAAGAAAAGCAATCTCAAAATCATTTATTAATTTTTGTTTTACAGAATAATCCTTGTCATCAAACTGGTTCTCAGAAGAATTATTTTGTACAGAAGTCGCTTGAGTGTCATCATGCTCTGAACGCTGAGATGATAAATAAAAGCCAAAAATGAAGACTAAAATGATTGTGATCCAATATATTAGAGTTTTAGTAATCGCCCGCTTCATGGCTATATGATGCAATATGAGAACATGCTGAGATCACGTCACCCGATAAATGGACTTACTTAAGCTTAGGGACTGTAAGTGCTGGTAGAATTTACTTGGTTTGTGGTAGTTTAATTTAAGGATTAAAGAGCAAGCTTACTTAATTTGAGTAACCTAGTTTGTCATTACAAGCCAAGCATTATATCTATTGCACCCGATAAATTCTAAATATCTACTGATGTTGCCCACAATGCACTTAAGGAGGGTAGTTTTTGTGCTAGACCACTTTTGGGCTGCAGCACATCACTTATCCGAGCTTTCATTGAAATCATGTACTGATGCCCTAGCCTTTGGTTAAGTGCTTTGTGGAATGATTACTTAGTCTTTCTGAGGACGAATGGCTGGGTTGATAATTACTTGTCTGAGTATTGGTCTCTGGTAATTGAGCATTTGGTTCTAGATGCAGCTTATCAGCTGTATTTATTTTACAGCTTTAGTTTCTAGTTTTTTGGCAGTGCTTTTAGTAAGCTATTTTATTGATAATGCATTCAGTAATACTGGCGCACGTAGCGCTAACCATTCCATATCCAACTCTAAATCTACCTGGAGTTCGCATGATCTGTAAGTTTATTAGTAGGATAAATAGTTACCAAACAATCATTCAAACAAAATTGTCAAATGGCAAAGATAGACTTATTGGCCTCGGCTAGAGGGTAAGACTGGGGCTGGTAATTGACTTTCTTCCATTAAATACGCATCAACAGCATGTGCTGCAGAACGACCTTCTGCAATTGCCCATACGATTAAGCTTTGGCCGCGCTGCATGTCGCCAGCTGTGAATACGCCATCAACACTTGTCATCCAATTTTGATTGCAAGCCACATTACTGCGCCCGTCTAATTCTACGCCTAATTGTTCCAGCAGGCCTGGTTTTTCGGGTCCTACAAACCCCATTGCTAGTAATACTAAGTCACATGGTATTGTTTCATGGCTGTCAGGTATTTCTTCGAGTGTTAAGCGGCCTCCGTCGACGATTGCGCGCCCATCAGCATTCACCATTTTTACTCTGACAAGTTCGAGTTCTTTAACATTACCATTACCATCATCAACAAAACGTTTTGTTGATACTGAGTAACACCGCTCAACTCCTTCTTCATGTGCTGATGCAGTCCGAAATATGCGTGGCCATTCTGGCCATGGATTATCCATGCTACGTTCTTCAGGCGGTTTAGACATAATTTCTAACTGATGTACTGATTTAGCGCCTTGGCGGTTGGAAGTACCTAAGCAATCTGCACCGGTGTCGCCACCGCCAATGATTACTACATGTTTATCTTTAGCACTGATGAAGTTTTTAGGTTTTGGATCTCCTTCGCAAACTTTATTTTGCATAGGTAAAAATTCCATCGCTTGGTGTATGCCATTTAGCTCACGACCTTCAACAGGAAGATCGCGTGCAGCACATGCGCCGCCGGTTAATATCAATGCATCAAATTTATTTCGTAGCTCATCGACAGATATATTCTCACCGACATATGAATTAGTTCTAAAGTTAACACCTTCCGCAATCATTTGTTTCATACGCCGATCAATAACGCGTTTTTCCATTTTAAATTCTGGAATTCCATAACGAAGCAAACCACCAATACGGTCAGCACGCTCGAATACAGTAACATCGTGCCCTGCTCGTGCCAGTTGTTGGCCAGCAGCTAAACCTGCTGGCCCAGAACCAATAATTGCTACTTTTTTGTCAGTTTTCTTTTCTGCAATTTGTGGTTGTACCCAACCATTCTCAAAAGCTTTATCGATGATGGTGAGTTCAATGCCTTTGATAGTAACAGGATCATTATTGATATCGAGTACACAGGAGCCTTCACACGGTGCGGGGCAGAGTGTCCCTGTAAATTCAGGAAAGTTATTAGTAGCATGTAAACGCTGAATCGCATCCTGCCACTGATCGCGATACACCAAGTCGTTCCAATCAGGAATTAAATTCCCCAGTGGGCAACCTTGGTGACAAAATGGAATGCCACAATCCATGCAACGAGCAGCTTGATTTTTGAGAGGATTAATTGCCCACGGCGCCATAACTTGATTCCAATCGTGGATGCGTTCTTCAACGGGGCGATAGGGCTGCTTCTCACGATGATATTCCATGAATCCAGTAACTTTAGCCATGAGCAGCCTCCATTACCGCCTCGTCAATCGAGGTTCCTTCTGCTTTAGCTTTCTTCATTGCTGCAAGTACGCGTTTATAATCTTTTGGCATTACTTTAGTAAAATTGCTTTGATATTCATTCCAATTATCTAAAATATTACCAGCGACAGTACTCTTGGTGTATTCGCGATGATTGGTAAGTAAGTTTTTAACCACTTCTTTATCTTCGTCATCAAGTTCATCAAGATCCACCATGTCTTGGTTGCACAATATTTTAAATTCTTCTTTTTTTGCTAATACGTAGGCTTCACCGCCTGACATTCCTGCTGCAAAGTTTCGACCAGTTGGCCCAATCACTACGACGCGACCACCAGTCATATATTCACAGCCGTGATCTCCTATGCCTTCAACCACTGTGTGCACACCACTGTTACGTACGCAAAAACGTTCGCCTGCCAGGCCACGTATGTAGGCTTCGCCCGCAGTAGCGCCATATAACAACACGTTACCAACAATAATGTTTTCTTCCGCTACAAAAGTGGATTTAGTGGAAGGATAAACAATAATTTTTCCGCCAGATAATCCTTTACCTAAATAGTCGTTCGCATCACCCTCTAAAGTCATCGTGATACCTTTTGGAATAAAGGCACCAAAACTCATTCCTGCTGAGCCATGGAAATGTGCTTTAACAGTATCTTCTGACAATCCTTTTGCGCCATTACGTTTGGTTATGTGGTAACCCAAAATGGTGCCAACTGAACGATGAATGTTTTTCACTTCTAGTGAAACTTCTACGTCTTCGCCGTGCTCAATGGCATCTTTGCACTGTGGTACCAACTGGGTAACATCCAATGATTGCTCAAGACCATGATCTTGCTCTTTTGTGCAATACGCCTTGGTATTCATAGGATTTTCTGGTTCGTGCAGAATGTTAGTAAAATCAAGACTGCGTGCTTTCCAATGGTCTACTGCATTATTAACGTCCAAGTGTTTTACTTGGCCAATCATTTCATCAACAGTTCTAAAGCCAAGTTTTGCCATATATTCACGTACTTCTTCGGCAATGAACTTAAAGAAGTTTTCAACAAATTCGGGTTGTCCTGCAAACTTTTTAGTAAGTTCAGGGTTTTGAGTAGCCACACCGACCGGGCAAGTGTTTAGGTGGCATACGCGCATCATAATGCAACCCATTACAACTAATGGTGCCGTGGAGAAGCCAAACTCTTCAGCTCCTAGCAATGCTGCAACGATAACATCTCGCCCCGTTTTTAATTGCCCATCGGTTTGCACAACAATACGATCACGTAGGCCATTTCTCATGAGTACTTGCTGAGTTTCAGCAAGGCCTAATTCCCAGGGTAAACCTGCATGTTTTAATGAGCTCATTGGAGATGCACCAGTTCCGCCATCGTAACCTGAAACCAATACAACATCTGAGTGAGCTTTTGCAACGCCTGCAGCTACGGTTCCTACACCGACTTCAGCAACTAATTTCACATTGATACGTGCATCTGGATTTGAGTTTTTCAAATCATAGATGAGCTGTGCTAAATCCTCGATTGAATAGATATCATGATGTGGAGGTGGGGATATTAATCCAACACCAGGAGTTGAGCTGCGCACTTTGGCAATCCATGGATACACTTTAGTGCCAGGAAGTTGACCGCCTTCGCCAGGTTTTGCGCCTTGTGCCATTTTGATTTGGATATCATCGGCATTCACTAAATATTCGCTGGTAACACCAAAGCGTCCAGATGCTACTTGCTTAATCGAACTTCTTCTAGAATCACCATTCGCATCTGGCACGTAGCGGCCAGAGTCTTCACCACCTTCACCGGTATTAGATTTTCCGCCGATTCGGTTCATCGCAATGGCTAAGGTTTCATGTGCTTGCCTGCTGATTGAGCCATATGACATCGCACCTGTTGAAAACCTTTTCATGATTTTCTCGATCGGTTCAACTTCCTCTAAGGGAATTGGTTCCTTTGCAAATTTAAAATCAAATAAGCCACGTAAAGTTGCAAGGTGTTCATTTTGGTTATTCACTTTGTTGGTATATTCTTTAAATATGCTGTACTGCCCTGAACGCGTGGAGTGTTGTAGCTTGAAAACGGTGTCGGGATTAAATAAGTGATATTCACCATCGCGACGCCATTGATATTCGCCACCCCAATCTAGATCAGGACGTCTAGCAGGACGATCAGGGTATGCGTTGTGATGACGAATACTCACCTCACGTGCAACTTCATTAATACCAATTCCACCAATACGTGATGCGGTCCAAGTGAAATAATGATCAACGAACTGCTTATTTAAACCGATGGCTTCAAATACTTGTGCGCCACGGTATGACTGTACTGTCGAGATACCCATCTTCGCCATGGTCTTAATAAGACCTTTGTTAATGGCTTTAGTAAAATTCTGTACAGCTTTTTCGTGTGGCATCTCAGGGAGATGGCCTTTACCAATCATGTCACCTAAAGATTCAAATGCCAGATATGTGTTAACCGCGCCAATGCCATATCCAATTAACACAGCAAAATGATGTACTTCACGAGGTTCGCCTGATTCCAAGACTAATCCCACTTGTGTACGTGCACCTGTGCGAATTAAATGGTGATGCACACCAGCTGTAGCAAGTAGCGCAGGTATGGCAGCTTTTTCATGGGAAATACCACGATCAGAAAGAATTATATTGGCAAACCCCTTCGCGATTGCTTCATCTATCTCTGCGCAAACATTTTGTAATGCCTGATCTAAGCCAAGGCCACTATCAGCAACTGGGTATAAGATTTTAACTGTTTTGGTTTTTAATCCTGGCTTATCTATTTCTCGAATACGAGCTAAGCTTTCGTTGCTTAAAATCGGAGACGGAATTTTAATTTGCCTACAACTTTGTGCAGTTGGTTCTAATAAATTTTGTTCTGGACCAATTGTTGTTGCTACCTGTGTGACTAGCTCTTCTCGAATACCGTCTAGAGGCGGGTTAGTTACTTGAGCAAATAGTTGTTTGAAATAATCATAAAGTAAACGTGATCGATTCGATAGCACAGCCAATGCTGTATCAGTGCCCATTGAGCCGGTTGGCTCTAAACCATTTGCTGCCATAGGCGCCATAAGTACGCGCAAATCTTCATGCGTATAACCAAATGCTTGTTGACGTTGTATTAATGTATCTTGATTTTCCGAATCTAATTGTTTTGCTGCTGGTAATGTCTCTAAATCTACTAGATTTTGATCTAACCAATCCGCATAAGGTAGTTGTTCAACAAACTCTTTTTTAATTTCTTCGTCATCAATAATGCGACCCTGTTTAGTGTCCACCATAAAAATGCGACCCGGATGTAAACGGTCTTTAATCAAAACATTTTCTGGCGGTATGTCTAACACGCCGACTTCAGATGCCATAACCACCATGTCGTCTTTGGTAACGTAGTAGCGCGAAGGGCGTAAACCATTTCGATCTAACACTGCGCCCACCACATCACCGTCTGTGAAGGCAATAGAAGCTGGACCATCCCACGGCTCCATTAAACAAGCGTGATACTCATAAAACGCTTTTCGAGCAGCATTCATTGTTTCATGACCACTCCATGCTTCTGGAATCATCATCAGCACAGCATGCGCTAACGGGCGACCACTCATATGCATAAATTCCATTACATTATCAAGTGTTGCTGAATCACTGCCGCCTTCTTGAACTATTGGGAAAAGTTTATCTAGATCGTCGCCAAATAATTCAGATTTACATAGTGATTCACGCGCACGCATCCAGTTTGCATTACCGCGAACTGTGTTGATCTCACCATTGTGTGCAACATAACGAAATGGATGTGCCAGTTCCCACGCAGGGAAAGTGTTAGTAGAGAAACGTTGGTGTACCAATGCCATTGCTGATTCAAAGTCTTCAGCAGAAACATCTGGAAACATTGGCTCAAACTGTGTACCGGTGAGCATACCTTTGTATACACATGTGCGATGTGAAAGAGAAGGAATATAAAAATGTTCTCTTTCAGTGAGATGATAATCATTAAAAATCTTGTGTTCGATACGTTTACGTATGACGTATAACTTGCGTTCAAATGCAGCTTCATCTTTTATATCGGAACTTCGAGCAATAAAAACTTGTTTAAAAGTAGGCTCACTCGCTTTGGCCATAGATCCTAATGAAGAAGAATCAATAGGCACATCGCGCCAACCCAAAACCTGCTGTCCTTCTTCAGTGACAATATTAAAAAGTTCATTAATACAATGTTGTTGTTGTTTTGCATCGTTAGGCAAAAACACCATACCCGCACCGTAGTGACCATAGTCTGGAAGCTCAATACCAATCTCTTTACAAACTCGTACAAAGAATTTGTGTGGTAATTGGGTCAACATCCCCACGCCATCTCCGGTGTTTTCTTCACAACCACAAGCGCCACGATGTATGAGATTCTTAAGAATAGTTACCGCATTTTCTACAATCTTATGTGATTTGCGACCTTTGATATTAACTACAAAGCCAACGCCGCAGGCATCATGTTCATAGGCAGGATCATATAGCCCCTGGTTAGATTGCTCAGGGGTGGGCTTATTAATAATTCTCATCTCAACTCAAAAACCTGGGTGTAATTTTATGTTTAATATATTAGTTGTTTTGTCCGTAAATCTATCTACTACAAAAGAGTAACTTTCATTTAGATAGCGAGCAGAATTTAGCTAGTTGCTATGCATATCATGCTGTTAGCTCGAGAGTGTTTTATACAAACGGCCGCGAAGTATAGAGGAGTACGAACGAATCCTCTAATAACCATAAAAAAAATATTGTTTTAGCTTGAAAACAGTAGCTTAGGTTTTTATGCCTTGGTTAAAAACAATGCGCTGATGATTAATACAGCAGTAGCAGCCTGAAGGCTTATGCGTACCCACATAAAACGTTCGCTAAATTCTTTATCAAATGAACCGCCAATTCCCATTGACAATAAGCCTAAACCTAGTGCCAAAATGGTTGCGAGTAATGCCAGTATTATTATTATATTTAGCACAATGTTTTTCCCTCACATTTTTGAGTAAAAATATTATGCCATGGCATTGTGCTTAAATGTCCCTAATCAGTAAATGTAAGGTAAGAATCGGTGAGTTTTTTGCTGATATTCTGTGTACTCATTAAACCTCATAAGCAATAGTTTTTCTTCGCTATTAGCTGAATTAATAACTGCGTATAACACCATTACAACTCCGATTGAGTTGAGCCAATGATAGTTATACAGCGCAATTCCAGAGAGCATAATCACCAGGCTATGCATACATAGGGTGTCGAATATAGCTATAAGGTCCAGAGGTTATTAAGGTGGCTTGCCGTTTGATTTCAGGGTAAACACTGAAATTACCTAATTTGTTATAACAAAGTGTCAGCACACCTAACGTTGTACCAATTGCACATAGAATTAACCAGTAAATGCTACCTAAATTTTGCATGCCTACTGGATAGCAGCAAAGAGCAAGGCCACATATTTGTAATGCAACAAGTATGTGACTGGAAATTGCATGTTTAAGGAGAAAATCTCTCAATCGGTTTTCTGCTTGTGGCGTATTATTTGAAATTTAGTTTAATGTGGCTGCGCGTTGAAAACTAAAACCTTTTCATTGTTAACCGTTGTTGTATCAGCATTCATGCTTTCGAAATCAAATAAACTAGTGTCTAACAAATGACTGCTGGTTATATTTTGCATGGAGCGGAATATATTTCCTATGCGGTCAGGAGACTGCTTGTCCCATTCGGTTAGTATATTTTTTATGCGAGAGCGTTCCAAATTAGGTTGTGATCCGCACAAGTTGCATGGAATGATAGGGTATTCTTTTCGCTTAGCATAATGGGCAATGTCTTTTTCGCGACAATAGACTAAAGGTCGAATAACTATATTGCGTTTATCGTCACTGACTAATTTTGGCGGCATGGTTTTAAGACGTGAACCATGAAACATATTCATAAACATAGTTTCAACTAAGTCATCCATGTGATGCCCTAAGGCAATTTTGTTTGCGCCAAGTTCTTGTGCAGTGTTGTAAAGAATGCCGCGACGTAAACGTGAACATAGAGAGCAAGTAGTTTTTCCAGGTGCTATTTTCTTTTTAACGATACTATAAGTGTCTTGTTCGACTATTCGGTATTCCACATTTAGCGCTTCTAGATAATTGGGTAAAACGTGTTCCGGAAATCCAGGTTGTTTCTGATCTAAATTTACCGCGATAAGTTCAAATTTTACAGGGGCCACGGACTGCAAGCCTAATAACATGTCTAACAATGTATAAGAGTCTTTGCCGCCAGATAAGCAAACCATAATAAGATCACCACCGTCAATCATATGGTAATCAGAAATTGCGTTACCGGTTTTTCGTCTAAGCTGTTTTTGAAGTTTAATTAGTCGTTGTGATTGCATAGCAGGCATTTTAAGTGAAATTGATATAAATGTTACTCAGGTTTTTCGTTTTCTTCTTGATTGTCATCGATCTTATTCCATGCGTCGCCAATAAAAGGGTCTTCGGTTTCTTCGTCTTCATTTTCCCAGGCATAATGTTTAAGGGAAGGGGTGGGATCGTATTTACGAAAAAATAGTGCACATAAGGCACCAAGAGCTGCGCCCCAAAGATGAGTTTCAAAAGATAC
>Ga0255056_10000477_pt1 | contig 11867 bp, 8 predicted proteins | sample Cases_109_1_MG_FD_183639 | JGI IMG/M metagenome (GOLD analysis project Ga0255056, IMG submission 183639) | Seawater microbial communities from Amundsen Gulf, Northwest Territories, Canada - Cases_109_1 | ecosystem: Environmental > Aquatic > Marine > Gulf | place: Canada: Northwest Territories... | reverse complement strand
CGCTCGATGTAAAGCCGGGGATCAGGTAGATGGACGGAATGCCACGGCGCACAAACGAGTACTGGTCACTGCGAACGAACAGGTTTTCTTCGGGAATCGGATTGGGCGTAAGGGCGAAGCCTTCTGCCTGAGCGGCTTCCGCGACAACAGATTCGAGTGACGAATGTTCGGACCCGAACGCCACGATGTCGGCAACCGGGTACAAAAACAACGGCATATCGAGATTGATGTTCGCCACGATGCTGTCGCTCGGCACGGTCGGATAATGGGCGAAATAGTCGGAGCCGAGCAGGCCCTTCTCTTCGGCCGTTAACGCAATGAACAAAACAGAACGCGCCGGAGGGTTGGCCGCATAGTAGCGCGCCGTTTCGAGCATGATCGAAACGCCGATCGCGTTGTCGTAAGCGCCGTTGTTGATGGCGTCGTCAGTCTCGGGTGCCGGATCAATACCGACCGCGTCGAGGTGTGCCGAATACAGAACATATTCATCGGCGAGCTCAGGATCGGTGCCGCGCACCATGCCGATGACATTCGGGCTCGTGAGCGATTCGTGCGTCGATCGCCGGGACAGAGAAAATTCGAAGCCAAGCGGTACCGATGCAACCTCGTCGGCCTCCATCTTGTCGAGCGCCTCTTCGAAGCTGATCGGCGTGCCTTCGAACAACTGCTCGGCCGTCGCGGCGCTTATCGTCACGCTGCCACGCAATTCAGGGAAATAGTCGGACGCCTCGCCCGTCAAGCTCACCCAGGACATGCCCGGCCGCTTGCCAGTGCGTTGTTTGTAGCGCTCCCAGGACATACTTTCCTGTGATCGTCTGGAGCGCAATCGAATCGAGCCGATGGCGCCGCGGTGAACCGCCTCCTGTGCCTTGGTTCGTCCCGAGGCATAGTAAGCACGAGCGTAATGCTCGAACGTTGATGGAGCGCCGCCGAAGACCGCAACGATCTTTCCTTCGACATTGACGCCGTCGTAATCGGAGTAGCCAAACTCAGGTGCGTGTACGCCCATGCCGACGTAAACAACTTCGGCCCGGACTAAATTTTCGGAGCGCACTTTGTCGCCGGACATGCCGTAGTGCTCGCGATACGTAAGCTCACGATCTTCGCCGTCGCGATGCACGACGACGGACGTGCTGTCAGCGTCAATTTGGTAACTGACGAGCGGTACTCGTTGATAAAAGCCTTCGTCGCCAGCGGGCTGGACGCCGACATCGGCGAAGAACTCGGCAACATACTCGGCCGCGGCGTCATAACCAGCCTCACCGGCCGCACGCCCCTCACGCGCGTCATCGGCCAGCCATTCGAGATGTGCTTTCAGGTTCGCGACATCGACGATGTCGAGACCGCTCTCTGCCTCGTTCGCAACAGGCGGCTCGTCGGCGCTATCGCCGCAAGCAAGCATTGGCAGCAAGGACAGGAGCAGTAAGGCTTTAATCAGGTTGCGGCTGAACATGCTTGTCCTTGTAGGCACGGCTAATTTCGTGCATTTGTGTCTCGATCCACTTTTGCACAATAAGGTTCGTTTCTTTCGGCGGCTGATTCGCTGCGTCGATGAGCGGTCCGACCCGGACACGAAGAACCCCCGTGCTCTTGACGGAACTTACTTTGCCCCAGAAATCGTCTGCATTATGGGCGACCGGCAGGATCTTCACATTCGCCGCGCGCGCAAGTGCTGCACCGCTGATGCCGTAGGTTCGAGTCTCGCCGGACGGCATGCGCGTACCCTCCGGAAAAACCGAAACCCAGGTTCCGGCGGCCAGCCTTTCGGTGCCCTGGCGAATTACTTGTTTGACGGCCGACGCGCCGGAGCTGCGATCAATCGCGATCGGGTTCAGCGCCTGGGATATCGCCCAGCCGATGAGCGGCACCGACAACATTTCTTTCTTTAACACCCACACGGTTTTCGGAAAAAGCGTCACGTGCCAATAGGTCTCGAATGTCGACGTATGCTTGAGCATGACCACGCAAGGTTCGTCGGGAATGTTTTCGCGGCCCTCGATCTCAACGCGAATACCGCAGATCGGCCTTGCTATCCAAACCGCGAAGCTACACCAGGTAAAGCAAAGCCATGAGTGAAAGCGTTGCGGCGCCCAGAACGTGAGGACAAGCAAGGCCGCGGCGAGGAGCACGCTGCCAAAACTAACAATGGTAAAAATAAAAGAACGAAGGAGACGCATCAGCTCATAAGTCCGCAACAAGACTGCGCGCGAACGCGGCGAGGTCGTCAAAAACGGGTACGGCTTCCAGTTTACCCTGAAGGCGCGTTTCTGTATTCACGCCGTTGCCGGTTCGAACAAGAATCGGTTTCGCGCCGGCAGCAACGGCGGCTTCGAGGTCGCGAAGCGAATCGCCGACAATCGGGACGCCGTCGAGACGGGTATCGAAGTGCTCGGCGATTTGCCGGTACAGGCCGGGCTCAGGTTTGCGGCAGTCGCAACCGTCGTTCGGACCGTGCGGGCAAACCACAATATGTTCCACATGACCGCCAGCGTCCTCGACCAGCGCCCGAAGTTTCGCATGCATGGACTCGAGAGCTTGTTCGTCAAAAAGACCGCGGGCGAGACCGGACTGGTTGGATGCAATCGCAATCTTGTAGCCTGCGGCTGACAACGCGGCAATAGCGTCGATACTGCCGGGCAGCGGTAGCCATTCGTCGGCGCTTTTCACGAAGTCTTTCGAATCACGATTGATTACGCCATCGCGATCGAGAATGACGAGTCGTTCAGGCAATGGACAAGCGCGATATGTCAGCAATATTGAGGAAGAGCTTGCGCAGTTCGCCAAGCAGCGCGAGGCGATTGTTTTTGAGCGCCTCGTCGTCCGTCATCACCATAACGTCGTCGAAGAAGCGGTCGACCGGCTCGCGCAGCGTGGCTAACGCACTGAGCGCCTCGGTGTATTGACGCTCTTCGAGCATTGGTCGCAGAGATTCGCTGGCGCTTCCCAGGGCAGCAAACAGGGCCTCCTCGGCGGGGTCCTGCAACAAGTTACTGTTCACGTCGGTGCCGACGTCGTCCCCGGCCTGACGCAGGATATTCGCGATACGCTTATTCGCCGCGGCGAGGCTGGCGGCCTCATCAAGCGAAATAAACGCCTGTACAGCCGCGAGCCGCCGCTCGAAATCAAGCAGCGACGTGGGAGCGCGGGCGAGTACCGCATCAAACGTTTCCGTCGACAGGCTGGCGTCACGGTCCAGAAAGTAGCGTCGCAGGCGATCATTAATATATGTAAAGACCTCGCTCACGAGTTCGGCTTGCTCCGTCTTGCCTTTCGGCTGTGCGGCCACCGCCTCGGCAATCAGGGCCTGAAGATCGACGTCAATCCCGCATTCGACCAGTATTCGAATGACGCCAAGCGCGGCCCGGCGCAAGCCGAAAGGATCGCGTTTGCCCGACGGTTTCTTGCCGATTGTGAAAACGCCGGCCAGCGTGTCCAGCTTGTCGGCAACGGCGAGAACCTGTCCGTCGACGGACGCGGGTACATCGTCGCCAGCAAAACGCGGTTGGTAATGTTCGCCAATAGCAACGGCAATCGCGCGCTGCTCGCCGTCAGATTCGGCGTAATAACGACCCATCACGCCCTGCAGCTCGGGAAACTCACCTACCATTCCGGTTAGCAAGTCGCACTTGCAGAGCATGGCGGCGCGTTCGACGTTTGTGGAGTCGACCCCAATCGACGCGGCAATCGTGCTGGCGAGGTTTGCGGTGCGCAGCGCCTTGTCGTGCAAACTTCCGAGCCCACGCTGATAGACCACGTCGTGCAAAGCTTCCTGACGTTCCGCAAGAGAGTGCTTGCGGTCGCTGTCCCAGAAGAATGCAGCGTCGGCGAGTCGCGGTCTGATGACGCGCTCGTTACCATCGCGGACCTGGTCAGGATCGGTGCTTTCGATGTTCGCAACGGTGATGAACTTCGGCAACAACTTGCCTTTTTTATCTGCGATCGGGAAGTAACGCTGATGTCCCGTCAATGTTGAGATAACCGCTTCACGCGGCAGTTGCAAGTATTCTTCATCGAAACTTCCGAGTACCGGCACAGGCCATTCGACGAGTGACGCAACTTCGTCGTACAGCGATTCGCCATCGACTATTTCGCCACCCGCTTTTTTCGCCTTTGCAGCGACGCCCTTCTCGACTAACTTCCTGCGACGGTCGAAGTCTGCGACCACATGCGCTTTTTTCTCCAGCGTTTGCAGATATTTTCCGGGCTCGGGAATGCTGATCTCACCATCAGAATGAAAGCGATGTCCGCGTGATTTGCGGCCGGCCGGCAGACCCATGATTGTCGCGTCGATGGCATCTTTGCCGTGCAACAGGACGGCCCAGTGCACGGGACGCACAAACTCCGCGTCGCCGGCGCCCCAACGCATGCGACGTGGAATTGGCAAGCCTGCGAGCGCCTTTTCGATCAATGCGGGAATGAGTTCGGCCGTTTTCTTACCTTTCTCAAGGACTTCAAACGATAACCACTCGCCCTTGTCTGTTGCCGTGCGATCGAGATTGGCGACATCGACGCCGCATTTATTTGCGAACGCGACGGCCGGCGGTTGCGCATTACCGTCCGCATCAAATGCAACATCAACCGGCGGGCCTTTTTGCGAAACCTTGCGATCGTCCTGCTCGTGTGCCAGCTTCTCGACGAGCACGGCGAGCCGACGCGGGCTGGCGTAGGAATGAACATCGCCGTGACTGAGCCGCGCCCCATCGATGTCCGCAGTCAAATTTTCCGCGAACGCTTCTTTGAGTGAGCGCAGCGCCTTTGGCGGCAACTCTTCGGTGCCGATTTCGACGAGAAAGTCAGAGGCGCTCATGATGTGCCCGCAGACTGGGCGACCGACTCAAGCATTGGGAAACCGAGCGCTTCGCGACTGCCGAAGTAGGCCTCCGCGACCGACCGTGCCATCGTTCGCACGCGCAAAATAAAACGCTGCCGCTCGCTGACCGAAATCGCCTGGCGCGCGTCTAGCAAATTGAAAAAGTGCGACGCCTCGAGCATGCGCTCATAGGCCGGAAGCGCGAGACCTGCGTCGATCAAGCGTTCGCACTCGTGCTCGGCATGATCGAAGGAATGGAAGAGTGAATCAACGTCCGCCTCTTCGAAGTTGTACTTCGATTGCTCGACTTCATTTTGCTTGTAAACATCGCCGTACGTTATGCGGCCGAGCGGCCCGTCCGTCCAGACGATGTCGAAGATGCTCTCGACCGATTGCAGGTACATCGCGAGCCGCTCAAGTCCGTAGGTAATTTCGCCCGTTACCGGCCGGCACTCGAGTCCGCCGACCTGCTGGAAGTAAGTGAACTGGGTAACCTCCATGCCGTTGAGCCAGACTTCCCAGCCCAGGCCCCAGGCGCCAAGCGTCGGCGACTCCCAGTTGTCCTCAACAAAGCGAATGTCGTGTACAAGCGGGTCGATACCGATTGCACGTAATGAATCAAGATAGATCTCCTGAATGTCATCGGGCGATGGCTTGATGACGACCTGGTACTGGTAGTAATGCTGTAGGCGAAACGGATTGTCGCCGTAACGGCCATCGGCGGGTCGCCGGCTCGGCTGGACATAGGCGGCGCTCCAGGGTTCTGGACCGATCGCACGCAAAAAGGTCGCAGGATGAAAGGTGCCGGCACCCATCTCCTTGTCGTAGGGCTGCATGATCACACAGCCGCGCTCGGCCCAGTACAGCTGCAGGCGAAGGATGAGGTCCTGAAATGTGAGCGCCGCTGGCGCTGGAGTAGTACTCATTGATTTGCGGTCAACAGGGCTGCCGGTCGGGCGCTAAAGCCGCGCAGTATAAGGGGGATTCATCCACGAAGCACCCTGTACGAGCGGTCCGCCCACCTTTGTATCGAAGGCCGCGAACGCCGGCGTCCTCTTCGTCATGGCTCGCTGCGCTGCGCTTTACTTCCGAAGAAGACATCCCCCATTCGCGGCCTTGATTCAGTCGCGGCCTGGGGGCCGCTCGTACGGAGTGCAATCCTCAGGACGTTGCACTAATATGGTGCGCTCGAATTCACGTCTGCACCAACGTGGTGCACCATAGTTGATCGCCGCTACGGTAATTTCAGGTAGATCAGTGACTTATCCGGCGCACCAAAGTGGCACAGATCATGCACTTTTGGGACAAGCTGACCGGCATTTGCCGGTCCCGGATTAAGAAATTGCTAATTTAAGGAGAACACAGGATGAAGCCCGCAGAGGTACTCGACCTCCTCAAAGAGAACGAGGTCAAATTTGTCGACTTTCGGTTCACGGACACGAAGGGCAAGGAGCAGCATGTCACCGTGCCGGCGCATACGGTCGATGAAGACCTGTTTGAGGAAGGCAAGATGTTCGACGGCTCATCGATCTCCGGCTGGAAGGGCATCAATGAGTCCGACATGATCCTGATGCCGGATCCCGACACGAGCGTGATCGATCTGTTTTCCGATGAGGTGACGCTGAATCTGCGGTGCAATGTTGTCGAGCCGGCCACGATGCAGGGCTACGATCGCTGCCCGCGATCATTGGCAAAGCGCGCCGAGGCTTATCTGAACTCGACCGGCGTCGCTGACACGGCCTACTTCGGACCCGAGAACGAATTCTTCGTATTTGACAATGTTGCCTGGGACGACAACATGCAGGGTGCGTTTTACAAGGTCGACTCTGACGAGGGCGCGTGGAACTCGGGACGCTCAAGTGAAGACGGCAACACGGGTCACCGACCCACCGTCAAAGGCGGCTACTTTCCGGTACCGCCTGTCGACTCTCTGCATGACATTCGCTCAGCCATGTGTCTGGCGCTGGAAGACATGGGCGTTGAGACGGAAGTGCATCACCATGAGGTGGCAACGGCGGGCCAGTGCGAGATTGGCGCCATGTTCAATACGCTGGTGAAAAAAGCTGACGAAGTGCAGGTCCTGAAATACGTCGTTCACAACGTTGCACATGCTTACGGTAAAACGGCTACCTTCATGCCGAAGCCACTCGTTAACGACAACGGCAATGGCATGCATGTTCATCAGTCACTGGCAAAAAACGGCGAAAACCTGTTCTCGGGTGACGGTTACGGTGGCCTTTCCGATACGGCTCTCTACTACATCGGCGGCATCATTAAGCATGCGAAAGCGTTGTGCGCATTTACGAATCCTGCGACCAACAGTTACAAGCGCCTGGTTCCGGGATTCGAGGCGCCGACGATTCTGGCGTACTCGGCTCGCAATCGCTCCGCGTCCATCCGTATTCCCTATGTCGCGAACCCAAAAGGACGACGCGTCGAAATTCGTTTCCCGGACTCAATGGCCAACCCGTATCTCGCGTTTGCCGCGATGATGATGGCGGGCCTCGATGGCATCATGAACAAGATTCATCCCGGCGATGCCATGGATAAGGACCTGTACGACCTGCCACCCGAGGAAGAAAAGGACCTCCAGCTGGTCGCCTTTTCGCTCGATGAGGCGCTGGGCGCGCTGGACGAGGATCGCGACTTCCTCAAGGCAGGCAACGTCTTTTCAGACGACCTGATTGACGCCTATATCGACCTCAAACTCGAGAACGTGACAAGGCTCCGAATGACGACGCATCCGGTCGAATTTGACATGTATTACAGCCTCTAATGATGAAAAATGTGAACCGGGCGGGGGTTTTTAACCTCCCGGCCACTGGCCTGGACCCGCTCGACATTGATATGCTAAGCATATGGATAAACGCGCTATTTTCCTGGGCATTGCCTTGTTCGCGGCCGCAGCGGCTGCGGAAGAGGCCTATACCTGGGTGGATGACGAGGGCATTGTTCATTACTCCGATATCCCGGAGGAGGGTGCGGAGCGGGTCATCCTGCCCGAGGCGAATACGACCAGCGTGCGTCGCTACCGACAGACCCCGGCCGAGCCAGGCGCCGCCAGCCCGAGCGCCGCGGCAGTGCCCGTCCGATATGAGTCCTTTACCGTCGCAGCGCCCGCCGCCGAAGAAACCCAGTGGAACATCGAGGGCGTCCTGAGAGTGTCCATGGCGCTGACGCCGGCATTGATGCCGGGTCACCGGGTACGGGTATATTTCGACAATCGCGAGCCGCAGTTGGTGGTGGCAATGAGCTTAACGATTCAGGAAGTTTATCGCGGCGAACATACGATCCAGGCGGAAGTGATCGACGATATGGGCAAGCTCATGATCCGCAGCGAGCACAACCGCTTTTATGTGCAGCAGAACAGGGTTCGCTAGACAAACCCGGTAGCCGCGGAACAAAACGTTCCGGCAACGGCAGCGGCGCTCCACACTCCCGGAAAATTCTCGACAGCCTTAATGCTGGCGTCATCCTGCTCGACAAGTCTCTTCTGATTGTGAGCCTCAATCCCGCGGCCGAAAACATTCTTGGCATCAGCAAAAAGCGGGCGCCCGGCGAATCGTTGTTGCGGCTCGTCGGCGAAGATCCCGAACTCCAGGACATGCTCGGTCGAGTCATCACATCGGGCGATCATTATGCGACTGAGATGCGTCTCGCGCCGACCGAGGTTCACGCTAGTGAACGTATTGTCGACTGCCGGGTGTCCCCGCTCGACATGGAGCCTGTCGCTCTGCTCGTGGAAATGACCGATGTAACGCGCCGCAATCGAATCAGCCGGGAGAATGCGCTGCTGATTCAACACGGCGCCGGCCGGCGAATGATTCGCCAGCTGGCGCATGAGATAAAAAATCCTCTCGGCGGAATTCGCGGCGCAGCGCAACTGCTTGAACGCCAGCTTCCCAACGACGAACTGAGGGAATACACCGAGGTGGTCATCAACGAGACCGATCGCCTGGCAGGTCTCGTTGACACGCTGCTCGGCCCGGGTGGGCCGCCGAACAAACAACCCGTCAATGTTCACGAACTCCTTGAGTACGTTGTTCGCATTGTTGAGGCCGAAGATGACCGATCGCTAACAATTAGTCGCGACTATGACGCCGGTCTGCCGCTCATCGATCTTGATCGCGACCAGATGGTGCAGGCGCTTCTCAACCTCGTCAGCAATGCGGCGATGGCGCTCGAGGGACAGGGATCGCTAAGCTTGCGTACTCGCGCCGTGCATAATTTTACGATTGGTGATGTTCGTCACCGCGTCATCGCGAGCCTCGAAATCGAGGACGACGGACCCGGCATTCCGCGAGACCTGCAGGATTCGATTTTCTACCCCCTCGTTACGAGTCGGCCGGAAGGCACGGGGCTTGGCCTGCCCGCCGCACAGGAATTGATCAGTCGTCACGGCGGGCTCATAGAATTCGAAAGCCGCCCGGGCAAAACGGTGTTCTTCGTCCGCGTGCCAATCGACCAGTCAGGGCTGGAATGAAATGAACCACGCGGAACTCAATGTGTGGGTTGTCGACGACGATCAGTCCGTACGCTGGGTGCTCGAAAAAGCGCTGCGGCAGGCCGGCATGACGACACGCAGCTTCGAGCGGGCGGAACACCTGCTTGAGGCCATCGAGCACGCCAGCCCCGATGTTCTGATCACCGACGTGCGCATGCCGGGCATGAGCGGTCTCACGCTCCTCGAACGGCTGACTCGTGCAAGCCCGACACTGCCGATCATTGTGATTACCGCGCATTCCGATCTGGAAAACGCGGTTGCGGCGTACCAAGGCGGCGCATTCGAATATCTGCCGAAGCCCTTTGACATCGACGAAGCTGTCGACCTCGTGAGGAAGGCCGCCCGAAAAAACGGGCGGGGCGCTGACGAAAGGCCGTCCGCCAAAGGCAGCGCCATACCTTCGTTGATTGGTCAGGCGCCGGCGATGCAGGAAGTTTTTCGCTCAATCGGTCGACTCGCCGGATCGAGTATGACGGTTTTGATTACCGGCGAGTCGGGAACCGGCAAGGAGTTGGTTGCGCGCGCGTTGCATGAGCACAGTCCGAGGGCGAACAAGAGTTTCGTCGCACTGAACACGTCCGCCATCGCCTCCGAGCTTCTGGAGTCGGAATTATTCGGCCACGAAAAGGGCGCGTTTACGGGCGCGGACTCGCGCCGGATCGGTCGCTTTGAACAGGCCGATGGAGGCACGCTGTTTCTGGACGAAATCGGTGACATGTCACCCGCGTTACAAACGAGATTGCTGCGCGTTCTTGCCGAGAGTGAGTTCTATCGCGTCGGCGGGCAGATGTCGATCAAGGTAGACGTGCGCGTGATTGCGGCGACAAACCAGGACCTTGCGCGTGCCGTGAAAGAGTTACGCTTTCGCGAAGACCTGTTTCACCGACTCAATGTCATTCGCATCAATACGCCACCATTACGACAACGGCGCGAAGATATTCCCTTGTTGCTGAACCACTATCTGACAAAAGCCGCCAAGGAACTCAGCGCGTCGGTGAAGTCATTTGATAGCGAGGCGCTGGACATGTTGCTGGCGTACGATTGGCCCGGCAATGTTCGCCAAATCGTCAATGCGGCTCGGCGCCTGACCGTCACCGCGCCGGGCGGCGTTATCACCGCGGAAGATATTCCATCGGACCTCGGCGGCAATGAGCCATCGCAACGCGCGACGCAGGAGTGGACTCGCAGTCTGGCCGCCTGGGCTGAAACACAGTTCGCCGCGAGCGATTCGCCGCTGCTTGATTCAGCGCTGCCTGAATTCGAGAAAACCCTGATTCGCATTGCGATGGGTAAGACAAACGGCAACCGACAAGAGGCCGCGAAACTTCTGGGGTGGGGAAGAAATACGTTGGCGCGAAAAATGAAGTCGCTGGATTTGTAGGAGCGCTGCTTAGCAAGCGCGATCGCAGCGCAATGAAGCGCGGATCGTCGCGAATAGAGTCATAGCCTGGATTAATTTCCATGCTGAACACGCGGCGAGAGCCGGAGCGTTCGGCGGCAGCAGACTGCAGAGCAGCGATGGCAAGGAGGATCAGGACAAGCCGTTCAAACCACGGTGGAAGATTCAGGTCGGGCGCGACAGTCGTTGCGATTTGCAACAATAGCCATGACGCGACCAGGTAGACACCGGCAACGCGAATGACCTTGCGCCGTTGCAGCTCGCTCAGAAATGACGCCGTCCTTATCTCCTTGCTTCAGGTTTGCAGCGTACCAGTCAATTCCGAAACGGAGCTCATACCATTGCGGCGCAGGTAGTCTACCACTCCGCTATTGATCTTCTGGCACGCCAGCGGATCATAAAACAACGCAGTGCCAACACCGACTGCGGCCGCGCCCGCGATCATGAACTCGATCGCATCCTCCGCCGTGACGATGCCGCCCTGGCCGATAATGGGTGCGTCGTGATGCTTCGCGACTTCGTAGACCTGGTGTGTTTTCAGTAATGCGATTGGCTTGATCGCCGGTCCGGACAGCCCGCCACGAACATTGCCAATGATCGGTGTTCTGGTTTCGATGTCGATCGCCATGCCCATGACGGTATTAATCACGGCGAAGCCGTCAGTGCCTGCCTCGATACAGAGGCGCGCGTTTTCCTGAATGTCAGTTTGATTGGGTGACAGTTTTGTAATGATCGGTTTCGTGGTTTGTGCGCGGCACGCGGCAACAACACGCGCCGACATCTCGGGGTCGTTGCCGAATTGCACACCGCCCTCTTTAACGTTCGGACAGGAGATGTTGATTTCTATCGCGTCGATCGGTGAATCATCGAATCGTTTCGTTACGCGCTCATACTCTTCAATTGTTGACCCCGAAACGTTTGCAAAAAACCGTGTTTCCGAAAAATCCAGACCCGGAAGAATGTCATCGACAACTTTATCGACGCCGGGGTTCTGCAGACCAATCGAATTGAGCATTCCCGCCGGTGTTTCATACACGCGGTGCGGCTTGTTACCAAGCCGCGGGTCGCCGGTGGTTCCCTTGAGCACCACGGCGCCAACATCGGCATTCGAATAACCCTCGATACGGGTGTACTCCTCGCCGAAACCGACGCAG
>Ga0255056_10000476_pt1 | contig 11869 bp, 10 predicted proteins | sample Cases_109_1_MG_FD_183639 | JGI IMG/M metagenome (GOLD analysis project Ga0255056, IMG submission 183639) | Seawater microbial communities from Amundsen Gulf, Northwest Territories, Canada - Cases_109_1 | ecosystem: Environmental > Aquatic > Marine > Gulf | place: Canada: Northwest Territories... | reverse complement strand
GGGTTCGTTCACGGCAGCGATAGATACTCCGAGCGTGTCGATAATGCTCCTCCGAGTGGCGGCACTCACCTCCGGGTCGAGTTCGGAGCGGAATTGGCGAGATGCAAACTCGGCGAGTTGTTGAGTTGGGCTTTCAGTCATCGATCAGGGCGATCGGCCGAATTGGTGAACCCGTTGCCCCCACCAACTTCAGCGGTGTAGCAACAAACACGAACTCGCTGACACCAGACGCTGCGAGACGGGAAAGGTCCATCACTTCGATGATGTGGATGCCGGCTTCCACCAGAAGAATCCGATGGGCTGGGAGGATCGCGTGCCCAACCGCTGGTTCGATCTTTTCAAATGCGATTGTTTCTGCGCCGGCGATTCTGATTCCGTGATCAGACAACCATCTGGCGGCGGCCTCTCCCGGTCCAGGGGTTCCGGTGTCAGCTCCGATGAAAGCGGCAGGGTTGGTCCAGTGATGAGACCAACCAGTCCAAATCAGAACCGCATCATCGGCCATCACCTCAACGCCCTGGCGGCTCGCAGATTGCTCGATGTCGTCAACCGAGACTTCATAACCACCCTGCAAGATATCCACCCCGCGGAGAGCAGCGATATCGAGCATCACCCCGCGACAAACAATCGGTTCGACGGTTTCAATGCCCAACTCAGAGAAACCCAGATTGGATTGGATCGAGTCAGGCTCGACCCCTCCATGAAGAAGCCCGTCTTGGGATACGTGAGAGAGTGCGTCGATGTGTGTCCCCACATGGCCACCGGTGACGATTATCTCGTTTGCCGCTGACGCACCGTCGGACCGGACCATGTCCCCATGTCGCCTCATCAAGGCGAGTTGGAATGCGGGATGATTGGGGGAGACCGGCATCCCACGATGTAGTGGTTGGGCCAGGTCGATGACGTGAGATGACGAGAGACGATTCCAGATGGAGTCCACTAGATGGCTCCAAGATCCGAAAGCTCTACCAATTCCTCGGAGTCAATACCCAAGTCGCCGTATACGGCTTTGTTGTCGGCACCGATGCCCCGACCGCTCCATGTGATGGCTCCCGGAGTGGCAGAGAGGCGGAACATGAGGTTTTGCATACGAATCGGGCCGAGATCCTCGTCATCGATTGTGGTGATGGAATCCAGAGCCTGGTATTGGGGGTCGTCGAATATGTCGGCGATGTCATAGACCGGGGCAACCGCAGCACTGGCCTTTTCGAACTGCTTGACAACTTCATCGAGGTTGCGATCGCCGATCCACGCTCCGACCATCTTGTCGAGTTGGTCGGCGTGTTGTGCACGACCATGTCCCGTCTCGAACCAGGGCTCCGAGATCACCTCCGGGTGTCCAACGAGTTTCATGACTCTCTCGGCGACGTTGTGGGCGCTGGTCGAGATCGCAACCCAGTGCCTATCTAGGGTCTGATAGGTGTTGCGTGGAGCGTTGTTGACTGATCGGTTTCCGGTTCTCTCCTGAATCACCCCAAGTTGGTCGTACCAGATTGGCTGGGGGCCGAGAATGGAGAGGATTGGCTCGATGATTGCAAGATCGATGATCTGACCGGACCCATTTCGAACATCACGGTTGTACAGACACATCTGAATCGCGTTGGCGAGAGCTAAGGCGGATATGCCGTCGGCGAGGCCAAAAGGTGGCAGCACCGGTGGTCTGTCAGCCTCACCTGTGATCGCCGCAAATCCGGACATCGACTCAGCGAGCGTCCCGAACCCCGGACGTGATTTGTATGGGCCGAATTGGCCAAAACCGGTAACCCTTGCGATCACTAACCCCGGGTTGAGTTTCATGAGATCGTTCGGGTCCAAGTTCCAGCGTTCGAGGGTTCCCGGTCGGAAATTCTCAATGAGCACATCTGAGTTTTTCACCAAACGGCGCATGAGGTCCTGGCCCCTAGCCATTGACATGTTGCAAGTCACCGTCTGCTTGTTCCGGCCCAGCATCTTCCACCACAAATTGATGCCGTCTTTCTGGTAGCCGTGATTGCGGACCGGGTCTCCGCGTGGGTGTTCGACTTTGATTACCTCGGCGCCAAAGTCCCCCAAAAGCGTTGCAGCCATTGGTCCGGCAAATAGGGTTGCGGCATCGATAACCCGCACCCCTTTCAGTGGTCCTGACACACGTTCTCCACTATGTTCCACTCAACGGAATAACGTTCCACATACTAGACATGCCACATAAACTCGTAGCTTCCGTGTGATCTCGTCAACAAATCATCGGATTTGGCCATCTCCGTGACACGCCGCTCCTACCTATACGCTCCCGGGAACCGGCCGGAGCTGTTTGAAAAGGCTCTGAAGTCTGGTGCCGATGGGGTGATCCTGGATCTAGAAGACGCCGTGGTTTCGGATGCAAAGAAAGCTGCGGCTCGACATGTTGTCGACTACTTGTCGGATGGAGAGATCTCGGCGACTGACCCCGAAATCTGGGTTCGTGTCAACAATCGACCAGGGTTTCTCGAAGATGAACTCACTGCACTCGGCGGGTTGGGACGGCTCACCGGAATCAGCCTCCCCAAGGTCGAAGGTGCGGGTGTGCTCGATCGAGTGAATGAGCTGCTGCCCGAGGGGGTTGGCGTCCTGGCCCTCATTGAGTCAGCCGTCGGAGTGATGGCGGTCGCCGAGATCGCCATGCATCCCCGGGTTCAAAGGCTTGGGCTCGGTGAAGCCGATCTCATCGCTGACTTGAAGATGAGCCCCTCTGCGGAACGAGTTGAATTGATGCCGATCAGGGTCAAGCTCGTGGTGGCTTCGGCAGCAGCCAGAATCGACCAGCCAGTGGGCCCGGCCTTCGTGGATATCGGAGACCACCAGGGTCTGGAGCGTTCCAGCGATGAGCTGCGTCGGCTCGGATTTGGCGGCCGTTCGGCCGTGCATCCGAGTCAGTTGGAGATCATCAACAGAACTTTCACACCGACAGAGTCTGAGATTGAACACGCCGAGGAACTCATTCGATCTCTCGCGGAAGGGGTCGGGCGCGAGACGGGAGTCTTTGTCGACAGTCAGGGAAAGATGGTTGATGAGGCCGTTGTGCGGAGTGCTCGTCATGTTCTCGACATTGCAGACAGACTCCAACAACGGGAAGGGAAAACGAGTGGCTGAAAAACCCCAAGGTCAGACGATTGCAGCAGTCGAACGGGCTGCCGATGTTCTCAATGCGTTCATAGAGCTGGACGGGGCAAACGTGGGAGTGACCGAGCTGTCGGAGAGACTTGGATTGTCCAAGGCCGTTGTCCATCGAATCCTCACGTCGCTTCGAGTCAAGGGGTTCGTCGAATTGGATGAGGACACACGAAGGTACTCCTTGGGCCCGTCCTCGTTGTCACTAGGCCTGACATACCTGCAGAAGATTGATGTTCGAGATGAAGCGAGAAGCTTTTTGAGGGATCTCTCTGATCAGAGCAATGAGACCGCCACGCTGTCCGTGAGACGCGGTGACGTCCGCATGTATGTGGACCAAATCACACCCGCTCGGGAAGTGAAGATGACTGTTCAACTGGGTCACCCGTATCCTCTCCACGCCGGAGGGTCGTCAAAGGCATTCCTAGCTCACCTTTCGGAAGAGTTCATTGATGATTATCTGAGCAGACCGCTAGAGGCGCTCGGTCCCCTCACTATCACGGACCCTGATGTCATCCGGAAGGATCTCGCTCGTGTTCGCGTCGATGGGTTTGCATCTTCACTCGGCGAGCGTCAAGAAGGAGCTGGTTCGGTGGCGGCACCCGTATTCGGGCACGAAAACGACCCAGTGGCCGTGATCAGTGTTTGTGGTCCGGTTGAGCGGTTCCGCAATGAGATCGGGGACATCGCTCCGATCCTGCTGGAGTCCACGCGAAGGCTTTCGCGACGATTGGGATGGGAAGCCTGACTCGCTCAACCTGAATAGGGTCGTGCCAGGTATTTTCCGACGGGAGAGCCAACAACTGACCCGTTGTTGAGTACATGCGCCCCTCTCACAAACGTGTGCTTGACTTTGCCTTGTAGCTGAGTGCCCTCCATCGGGGAATACCCCTGGGCTGATTCTGATTCATCGGCTTGCACGGTCCAAGCGGTCTCTGGGTCCAGCAGAGCGATGTCAGCGTCAAAACCCGGAGCGATGTCGCCTTTGGTCAAAAGGCCGAAGCGTCTTGCCGGGTTCCATGAAACCAATTCGGCCACACGATTTGCTGAAAGCCCGCGTTTGGTCCCTTCGGAAAAGACACCAGCTAGGAGATACTCGGTGCCACCAAACCCGGATTTGGCCTGCCACACGTTTTCAGGGTCCGGCCCCAGCTTTGTCTCAGGCTTGCAGCAGGCATGGTCTGATACCACCCAGTCCACATCGCCGGCGAGGACGGCTTCCCAGAGGGCTTCGACATCTTCTGGCGAACGCAAAGGCGGGTTGACCTTGCCATAGAGACCGCTTGACTTTTCATGATCCGTCAGCAAGTGCCCGATGGTGACCTCGCGACGGAAGTCGATGTGGGGATAGGTGGAGGCCATGAGCCGGGCTGCCTCGATGGCGGCGGCGGACGAGAGGTGAAGAAGGTTGACATTCGTGAGCCCAGTTGTGTGTGCCAGATAGGCAGCGATCGTGATGGCCAAACCCTCGGAATGAGGAGGACGAGCAGCTGAATAGGCGGCAAGACCTTCGAGATCACCTTCTTGCTCGACCATCTCGGTATAGGCGGTCATGATCTCAGCCGTTTCGCAATGAAGACTGAGCGACAGGTATTCGGCTATTTCTGGGTACTTCTCCCTCGCTGCCTGGAGCCCACGCATGATGAACTCGAAGTGGGCGTAGTCGTAACGCTCGCCAGGAGGGGTCATCAAGAAAGAAGACTGGTCGTCGGACTTGCCGTGCAACCCGTGACCTCCGTAGAACATGAAAACCTTGTACGAAGTCACCCCGAATTGGTCAATGAGAAGTGGGATTTCATCAATGTGGCTGCTCTGCATCGGCGCCAGGTGAAAGCCGTAATCAACAAAGGCTCGATTCTTTGTACTGTCGAGAACCTCAGGAAAGAAGTCTGCGTAGGGCCCTCCCTTGTTGAGGTAATACTGACCCGTGCGGATGTAAGTCATGGCTGTTGTGGTGCCACCCTGAGCGGCCGCCCGACTCTCGGTGACGGCGTCTTCGGCAAGTGGGTTGTAGATCCCCCAGTGACAATGGGCATCGACAGACCCGGGGAAGGCCAAGAGACCGCTGCCATCCACAACCTTCTCCGCTGACGCGGTGTCGAGGTTTGGCGCGATGGTGGAAATCACGCCGCTGGAGACCGCAATGTCCATCTTCGTGGTCCCGGTCTGGCCTGGACGAACGATTTCGCTTCCCTTGATGACCAGGTCGTGGTCTGCCATTGATCTTCCTCTCACAAATGAACGGGGTGGCGAGCGTACACTCCGTCCCGGTGTGTGGAACGCTGTTTCGTTGGACGCCATGCGCAGTGGGCCAACGAGAACATCCGCGGCTTGTACGCACATTCCTATGGTTGCCAGCAACGAGAACAAGGGGGCGTGTGTGGACATTGACCAAGGTTTTGCTGGCTAGCGCACGGACTGGCCAGGTCGGGGAGCTATTCGTCGCAATCTGTCGTGGTGGCCGGTGAGCATCGAGACGGTGGTTGCCCTGATGGTGATTGGCCTTGTGACCGGGGCTCTGATTGGAACTGTTGGAGTTGGGGGAGTTCTCCTGGTGCCGGCCCTCGTGCTGATTGGTGGGCTCGCAGTTCACGAGGCGACACCGATTGCCACGTTGAGTTTTCTATTCACGGGAATTGCCGGCACGTTTGCCTACGCCCGGCAACGACGCATCGATTGGTCGATCACAAAATGGCTGCTTTTGGCCTCGATACCAGGTGCGGTCGCAGGCGCCGCCACGAATGTTGCTCTCCCGGCTATCGGAGTCACCATCGCAATCGCGGCGATGCTTACCGCGGCTGCGGCACAGTCGTTTCGCGATCCAACTTCCCCGTCGCCTGTCCGGCGGCGTTCGATAAGTGTGACCCTGCTGATCGTCATTGGGGTCGCAGTCGGTTTCGGCTCAACTCTCTCCGGCACTGGTGGCCCGGTGTTGCTAATACCGATCATGTTGTTTGCCGGTTCCACTGTGGGACTCGCCGTTTCCGCGAGTCAGCCAATCCAAATTCCGATCGCGATCTTCGGCGCCGCCAGCTTTCTGGCTTATGGATCCCTGGATTGGAAACTTGCATTGGCCCTTGGCGTCACCCAGGGACTCGGGGTCGTAGCTGGCGCCAGGATCAGCGGTCGTTTGCCCACTGAAATCCTCCGACGTCTCGTGGCGTGGGCTCTCGTTGCATCGGCAGCCATATTGGTAGTGAAAGCGATCACCGGATGACCCTCGATGTTGACATCGCTCGTGTTTGGAGGGTGGGAATCAGCGTCAACAGATCCGTCGACCAATGTGAACAGCAGCTCGACACGTGGTGGGATGCGTTGAGCGATCTCATGCGCGTGAGAACTGAGTGTCACCGACCTCCGGTCACGCTTCCGAGGCAGTTCGGGCGACGGCCGCCAGGATCTTGGCGTATCCGGTGCATCGACAGAGATTGCCGGAGAGACCGATACGAATCTCCTCCTCCGATGGGCTTGGATTACGTTCGAGCAGGCCGTTTGCCGACATGATCATGCCCGGCGTGCAGAAACCACACTGGACGCCGCCTTCCTCGAGAAGGATTCGCTGCAGGGGGTGCAGTCCGTCGGCCGGCATCACCCCTTCAACAGTTGAAACAGACCTACCTTCGGCCTGTACTGCCAGGTAGGAACACGAGTTCACCGGCTGACCGTCGAGCAGCACCATGCACGCCCCGCACTCGGAGTCATCGCAGCCTTCTTTGGTCCCGGTTAGCCCGATTTCGTTGCGGAGCACACCGAGCAGGTTGCGCCCCATGTCGATATTGACCGGATAGTCAACATCGTTGACTGTGAGCGTCAGTGATTCGGTCACAGCGTCGCTCCGACACCAATTGCCCTATTCACAGGGACCCCAATCATCTCTCCCGAAGCCCTGCGAGCAGCGGCTTTCATGGCCCTTGCAGCCATGACACCGACCGTGTGTCTGCGATAACCATCGCTTGCCCTAACGTCGCTGATGGGGGCTGCCACATCAGAGGCTGCTGCACCGATCACCGCCGCTGCATCGTCTGGCGTTTTGCCGGCCACGAGTGCGGAAGCGCCCTCGACTTCAATGATCGTGGGTGCCACGGCTGACAGGGCTACCGACCCGGTTGAAATTGTTCCGTCCTCAGCCAAAGTCACGCTGGCAGCAGCCCCAACCACCGCAATCTCCATTGCCCGCCGGTACTCCAATCGGACATAAGCGCTGCCCGACATCGCCGGGCGCGGAGGCAGGGCGATTGCCACACACAGTTCATCGGCGGCTGCAGTTGTCTGGCCGGGCCCCGTCCAGAGTTCTGACAACTCCACGACTCGCGAGCCCTGAGCCGATTGGATCTCTACTACAGCACCCAAGACCATCAAGGGCGCTCCGGTATCCATCGCAGGGGAGGCGTTCATCACGTTGCCACCGATGGTGCCGAGGTTTCGAGTGGACGGTGACCCAACAAGTGCGGCGCCGTCGGCGAGTGCGGTGTAATCAGACAGAATCATCGGGTCGTTCATCAATCGGGCGTGGGTGATACCTGCCCCGACCCGAATGCCATCGTCAGTGGACTCGAGCAACGCCAGCTCGTTGAGCCGATCAATTGCCACCAATGATGTCGGCAAAGGTGCCTTGCCTTGTCGAGCGCCAACAACAAGATCGGTTCCACCCGCAATTGGCCGAGCTCCTGCGGTCAGTGCGGCTAGTGCCTCGTCGAGGGTCTGGGCGATGGTGAAGCTCACGCTTCGTCTTGCCCAGCCATTGTTCCCCACACCCGCTCCGCCGTCATTGGTAGCTGGCCAACGGGTCGCCCGATCAATTTGGTGATGGCATTTGAGATCGCAGCCGCTGTGGCCACGTTGGGGGCCTCGGCTATTGGCTTGGAACCATGGGGGCCCAGTCCGGGGGTCGGTATCTCAGCGAAGTGAACTTTGATCGGGGGAGCATCCGCCATCGTCTGCAGTTTGTAATCGAGAAAGGTCGGATTCTCCTGGCCTCCCTCTTCGGAGTAGACCGTTCCCTCAGTAAGGGCTTGACCAATTCCCATCATCACTCCCCCTTCAACCTGACCTCTCGCGCCAGTTGGGTTGATGATTACTCCGGAGTCATGGGCGGTGCTCACCTCAAGGACCCGAACTACACCAGTCTCCTGATCCAAACGTATCTTGACCGCATGACAGGAGAATTGGGGACCGGCCCAACCGGAAAGTCCTTGGTCGCCTACACAGGCGACACCGACCGCTGACGGGTAGTCGGCTGGGGTGCCTGAGCCCTTGCCCAACAGCATTTCCCCTCTAGCCGCCAGAGCTGCCAGTTTGACGATCGAAATCGACGAGTCAGGCGAACCAGCTACGTGCGCTTGCCCATCCATAAGGACAATGTCTTCGGGAGAAGCCTCTAACTTCTCTGCCGCCAGATTCTTCAGTTGGACGGCTATCTGCTGTGCCGCCTCGACGGTGGCCCGCCCGTTGTTGAGAATTGTCTGCGAGCCAGTCGCTCCTTCGTCATAAGGCGCAGCACTGGTGTCCTGATAGACCAGCTCGAAATCCTCCGGCTCCATACCGAGTTCGGCGGCGGCAAGGATAGGAAGTGTCATCACCGAGCCGGTCCCGCATTCTTGGGCGCCGGTTGTGATTATCCCTTTGCCGTCGTTGTCGATCTTGACGTACGCCCCAGAGGCACCGGGGAAACTCGGCCACCATCCAACAGCTACCCCGATGGCCTCGCTGTCATCTAGCTCCTGGTCGTAGCCGATGCCTGATACTGCTTCTCGGATGCACTCTTGCAGCCCGATTTCGTCATACACCTGTCCAGCGACTCCGGTTTCACCTGTGTCGATGCAGTTCAGCTGGCGGAAGGCGACCGGGTCCATGCCGAGGACCGCCGCCAGCTCATCGGTGTGCGATTCCAACGCCCAACAGGCTTGCGGCGCAGTGGGAGCACGCACCGAGCCCGAAGGTTGATGGTTGGTGTAGATACTCGAGGCCTCTGCATAGATGTTGTCGATCTTGTAGGGCCCGAGGGCGTGCATCGCGGCCATGTGGGGGAAGAACGAAGAGTCCGCGCTGTACGCACCGTTGTCGAGCAGTACCCGTGCACGTCGAGCAGTCAAAGTCCCATCGTTGTTCAATCCTGTTGTGATCTCAACGATCATCCCTTCTCGCCGCCGATCGGGAGCGAGGAACTCCTCCTCTCGCGAGAACACCAGGCGGACAGGACGTCTCGCTGTCTTGGCCAAAGCGGCAATGTGCGCCTCGTAGTGGAAACCGCATTTGCCGCCGAAGCCCCCGCCCATGTGCGGAACAATGATCCGCACTCGATTAGTGGGAAGATCGAGGGTCTCGCATACACCGTCACGCGCTTGGAACGGCACCTGGGTGGAGCTCCAGATCGTCACCCGGTCACCCTCCCATTGGGCGAGCACTCCGCGGGGTTCGATGGGCGCCGCGTGTGACGCATCGGCTACATAGCGGCTGGAGACGACGTGATCCGCATCAGCCAGACCGGCGTCGACATCTCCTCTGGTCATCGAAGTGAACGACGCGACGTTGCCGTTTCGTTCGACATCGGCCGCCTCGTAGTCAGCCCACCCTTCGTGGACGAGCGGTGACCCATCGGTAATGGCCGCTTCCAGATCCGTGACAGATGGCAGCGGCTCGTATTCGACGATGACAGCAGCGAGAGCCCGCTGTGCTGTGTCAGCGTCAACCGCCGCAACGGCCGCAACAACTTCGCCCTCAAATCGCACCACGTCTTTGGCGAACAAGGTCCGATCGGCGATCGATCCGAACCGATGCTCGGGGACGTCTTCGTGGGTGAGGACGGCAAATACACCCGGTATCTGACGAGCTGCTGATACGTCGAGCCGAACGATTCGCGCATGAGAGATTCCTGCGTAGAGGAACTTGGCGGTCAGCATCCCTGTGAGGGTGACGTCGGCAACATAGCGACCGCTCCCGGTCACTTTGTCGGGACCATCAGGGCGTATGAAGACTTTGGATTCGGCTAGCAGTGGCATGGCTCACTCTCGTGGGCCGCGATCGTAGCCAGACACCGCACCGTTCCACTTGGGATCATCGCCTTGCCGTGATTACCCAGGATCAAGCAAGTCAACGCTGGGTCACGTCTTTGGCAAACTCCTCAAATACGTTCACAAAATGATCGATTTCCCCATCGCTGTGCGCCACGGACAAGGTCCACTGCTCGTCGGCTCCTGGTGTCATATAGACGCCGTTGACCATGTGATAGAGCCAACCAAGATAGTTGAGATCATCTCTGAAATGCTGAGCGTACGAGCGGTAATCGACCACCCGTTGTTCGGCGAACATGACGCACCCTTTTGCGGCAAGACCCACCGCATAGGCAGGCAGGCCATAGCGGTCACAAACGTCCTGACATCCATCGACCATGCGTTGACCGATCTGGTCGAGTCTGTGGTACGCCTGTTCGTTGAGAACCTCAGTCAAAGTCACCTCGGCTGCTGCCATCGTGAGAGGGTTCCCGTTGAATGTTCCAAGTTGTGGCACAGTCCCATCCGAAATCTGGGCCATGATCTCGTTGGTTCCGAGCGTCGCCCCAATGGGAGTGCCGCCCCCAGTTGCCTTGGCCAAGGCGATCAAGTCGGGGACGACGTCGTATCTCTCCGTTGCGCCCCCCGCGGCAACGGTGGCACCGGTCTTGACCTCATCGAAGATCAGAACGACATCGTGTCTTCGCGTTATCTCCCGGACCTTCCCCAGGTATCCGGGATTGGGAGGAACTACACCGATGTTCAACATGATCGGTTCGATGATCATGGTGCCGATCTCCGGATTGGCCGCAAGTGCTGCCTCAAGTGCATCCGGATCGTTGAATGGCACCACTGAGGTCAGGTCGAGCAACGCCTTCGGAATCCCAGCCGACTGCGGTACCGAAACCGGGTGTTCTCTGGGACCGATATCATCCGGGTCCGGATGCACCGAGAACATGACGGCGTCGTGATGCCCGTGGTAGGAGCCCTCAATCTTCAGCAGACCATCCTTCCCGCTGTAGGCGCGCCCCAAGCGGATAGCGTCCAAGGTTGCCTCGGTGCCCGAGTTCGAGAACCGTACTTTCGGAAGTCGATAGCGCCGGATCAGTTCTTGAGCGACACGCACTGCGGTCTGATTGGGTGCGGCGAAATGTGTGCCTTTTAGCGCGGCGTCCGCGATCGCTTTGGCGATAGCCGGGTGAGCATGACCGACGACCATCACCCCGAAGCCATTGTGGAAGTCGGTGTACTCGTTTCCGTCGAGGTCGACGACCTTGGAACCATCACCTTCAACTATGAAGATGGGATGAGGCGTTTGCTCCTGAAATGACGATGCCACCCCACCGGGAAGAAATTCCTTGGCCTCCTCGACGTATTCGCCTGACCGACTTGTACGGAGTCGAAGCGATTCCTCCAACGACTTGGTCAGCTCAGCTACTCGGTCCGGGTCCACAGTGGCACCCATTTCAAACTCCAATCACGTTTCCGAATATCGCATTATGGCGAACAGATAGCCATGCATCCTCATCCGTTCCTGGCTACCGCCAGAGCTACGGATTCGGGGCTATCGGACTTCACCACAGAACCAAACCACTCAAAGCTTCGCTTGGGGATCCGTTCTTGGCTCTCCTGGTCAGCCCATACAAGACCGAAACGCTGCTCGAACCCCTGTGTCCACTCGAGGTTGTCGCGCAAACTCCAGACGAAGTAGCCATCTATGGGAACTCCATCGTCGGCAGCATGAAGACAACCGG
>Ga0255056_10000475_pt1 | contig 11874 bp, 13 predicted proteins | sample Cases_109_1_MG_FD_183639 | JGI IMG/M metagenome (GOLD analysis project Ga0255056, IMG submission 183639) | Seawater microbial communities from Amundsen Gulf, Northwest Territories, Canada - Cases_109_1 | ecosystem: Environmental > Aquatic > Marine > Gulf | place: Canada: Northwest Territories... | reverse complement strand
GGGGGTTTAGCCTAGCCGTGTGGAGCGACGGATATTTGGGATAGAGAATGAGTATGGGGTCACCTGCACCCTGAGGGGGCAACGACGACTCAGTCCCGATGAGGTCGCCCGGTATCTCTTCCGTCGTGTGGTGTCTTGGGGGCGTTCGTCCAACGTTTTTCTCGAGAACGGCGCCCGGCTATATCTGGATGTCGGTTCCCATCCTGAGTTTGCCACACCCGAATGTGATGATCTCGACGACGTCGTTGCTCATGACAAGGCGGGGGAGCGAATCCTGGAAGGTCTGGTCAAAGGGGCCGAGGAGCGACTCGACGAGGAGGGGATCAGGGGTGAAATCTTCGTCTTCAAGAACAACACCGACAGCGCTGGGAACTCCTATGGATGCCACGAGAACTATCTAGTCAGCCGTCACAAGGATTTTCATCGGACTGTCGACGTGCTCATTCCCTTCCTGGTCACTCGTCAGATCTTTCTGGGTGCGGGCAAGCTCGCCCAGACTCCTCGCGGCACCGCGTATTCGATCTCTCAGCGTGCAGACCACATCTGGGAGGGAGTGTCATCGGCTACCACTCGATCCCGCCCGATCATCAACACTCGCGACGAACCCCACGCCGACGCCGAGCGTTATCGCCGTCTGCACGTGATCGCCGGGGATTCCAACATGAGTGAATATGCGACCTTCGTGAAGATTGGCACGATGGTGGCCCTTCTCCAGATGGTCGAGCGGGACGTAGTCTTTCGCGACTTGACGCTCGAGAACCCGATCAGGGCGATCCGAGAGGTCAGTCACGACATCACTTGTAGCCGCAAGATCAAGCTGGCCAACGGCCGAGAACTGAGTGCCCTCGACATCCAATGGGAGTATCTCGACAGGGCAATGAGATTCGCCCGCAGCCCCGGGTTTCCTCCTCAGGTGCAGCGAGCCATTGATCGTTGGGAACATTTGCTCACAGGGCTCGAAAAAGACCCGATGACGTTGGACCGTGAGGTCGATTGGGTGATGAAATACAGACTCCTCGAGAGATATTCGGAGACACGAGGCATTCCGCTATCCGACCCCAAGCTGTCGATGATGGACCTTGCCTATCACGATGTCGACCGGAGCCGGGGTTTGTATTACATGATGGAGAGAAAGGGTTTGGTCGACCGTGTCGTGAGCGACGAGAAGGTCGCCGAATCCGTGGTCAAGCCTCCGCAGACCACCAGGGCGCGGCTCCGTGGATCATTTATCAAAGCTGCCAAGGCGAAGAAACGAGATTTCACTGTTGACTGGGTCCACTTGAAGCTCAACGATCAAGCTCAACGCACCGTCATGTGTAAAGACCCTTTCAAGGCTCACGACGAACGTGTAGACAAACTCATCGAGAGCCTGTAACACCTGACTTCCATGCAGAGTGTTGTTGAACGAGTCCTGAACCTTCTGATCTATCTCCTCGAGTCATCGGCTCCGGTGACTGCTGATGACGTTCGTCACACAGTTGCCGGCTATGACAACCAGAGCGACGATGCATTTCATCGCATGTTCGAACGTGACAAAGACGTGCTTCGACGTCTCGGGGTCCCCATCAAACGCGAAGCCCTCGACGCTTGGGAGATTGACTACGGCTATACGGTCGATCCTGACGAATACGCAGTCCCCGATCCAGGGCTCACCCAGGAGGAACGGGTTGCTCTCTCGGTCGCGGCGAGGATGGTTCGTCTCGGTGGGTCGCACGCTGGGCTCGATGCCCTACTCAAGCTGGGTGGAATCGAACGCGGGGTCGGTATCGAACCACTTGGGGCCGACCTGGGGGCTGAGGCCGACACTCTCGGCTTGTTGTTTGCAGCCATCACCGAGCATCGAGCTATCTCGTTCGGCTATCGCGGCAACTCGCGAAACCTCAATCCATACGGGATGGCCCACCGTCGGGGTCATTGGTATCTCCTCGGTGCCACCGAGGACGGAGAGCGCATTTATCGGGTGGATCGGATTGATGACATCGAAGTTTCCGAGGAGGTCGAAACATTCTCGAAACCACGCAATTTCGACGTCAAGACGATCATGGATCTCCAGCCTTGGGAAGCCGGGTCGGACCCCCAAGTGGAGGCGGAGGTTCGCTTCCACCCTGAGGTGGCCTGGTGGGCGGCTCGCACCCTCGGACTCGCTGAACCCGATGGTGAGCTTGTGGCGCATGTCCCGGTTGCCAACCGTGATGCGTTCGTTGGTTGGATTCTCAGTTTTGGCGACTCGGCCGAAGTGTTGGGCCCACCCGAGATTCGCGAACGTATTCGCTCTGGAGTTGAGGCCGCGGTTGGTGCATTGAAATGAACACCAGTTCGCGCACCGTTTCCCGCCTTTCTCGGATCCTGGCGCTGATCCCATTCGTGCTGGAGAACCAGTCGGCGGATGTTGCTGAGATTATGGAACGATTCGACTACACCGAGGACCAGCTAACCCGCGATCTGAACACGGTGTTTGTCTGCGGGCTACCCGGCTATGGCCCCGGCGATCTGATGGAGGCCTACATCGATGAGGACGAGGTTGTTATCGATGCAGCGGACTATTTCACGCGTGCCCCCCGGCTGACCCCGACCGAAGCGCTTGGGCTGTTGGCGGCAGGTATGACTGTCATCGGGACCGGGGAAGCGACGGCAACACTGGAATCTGCGGTCAAGAAACTGACCAAAGCAGTGATGCCTGACGCCGATAGCGCCCTGGCTGTGGATGTCCTCGACGAGTCGGCGAACGTTGGAGTGATTAGGGAGGCAGCGGCCAATGGGCGAGTCATCAAGATCGTCTATCGCTCCGTCGGCAAGGAGGAAACGACAGAGCGTGACATCGAGCCGTGGTCGGTGTTCGCCACTTTGGGACGTTGGTATGTCACAGGGCACTGTCGCCTGGTCGACGATGAACGGACCTTCAGAGTTGACCGAATACGAGACCTTGAAGTTCTCAAAGAGTCCTTCAATCGCCCAAAGGCGGTACCCGAACCTGGTGTTGGATATTCCGCCTCACCGGGAGACGTTGTCTGTGAAATTGACCTCTTTCCCAAGGCGCAATGGGTCTTGGAGTATTACCCAGTGGAGGTTGTCCGGGAATACAAAACCAAGACCCGAATCCGATTCTCCGCACCCGATGCGGAAGTGCCGGCCAGGCTCCTGCTCCGACTCGGTGAAAACGCCCGTTTGGTCAAAGGACCCGAGGTAGCGGAACGGATCCGAGAGCTTGGCACCAGCCTCCTCGCTACCTATCGATAGGGTCGCTAGACCTACCAACGAGATCTTCAGTCATTGCGGTTCTCTGCCGATCACCTGTCTACGAATGGGAGACCGGAGACCAGAAATGACGACCATCAAAACGACATGTTCCCGCTGCGGAGACATACATCTCACACCCGACGACGTTGCCCTCGAGCTGCGTCCCGGCGGTAGGGAAGGCGACTACTGCTTCAAGTGCCCAACGTGCACGGCCGAGCAGCGCAGACCCGCCAATTCCCGTGTTGTGAGTGTGCTTCTCGCCACAGGTGTTCACTTCGAAGTCGTCAACACCGATCCGATCACCGATGACGAGATCGAGTCGTTTGTGGCCGCCCTCGAGTCGGAGCCGGATCCGCTTCGTCTCTTGGCCGGCTAGAAATTGCTCCGCTCATCAAGATATCGACGGGCGCCGTGGGCATGGTGCTCCTCGAAAATGTGAAGGCGACGACTCGGGGGAGTCGTCCCTTCACTGCTATCCAGCTGAAAGCCTTTAGCATCGGGCCCCATGCTTCAGGGTGGCGAGATGATCATCATTGCTCTGCTGGCGCTGGTCGTTTTGGGGCCCAAGCGTTTGCCAGAGCTTGCACGCAAGGTGGGACAGTGGTCCGCCGAGCTACGCCAAGCCGCGCGTGAACTCACCCAGGGTCTGGAGGCGGAGGTCGCAGATCTGAAACAGGTCGGTGAGGACCTCAAGGCTCCGGTCGATGAGATCACCAAACCTTTCAAGGAAATCAGCGCCGAGATGAAGGCCGCCGATCAAAAAGGGTTGGAGTGGACTGGCCCAAAGCCTGTATCGGGACCCACACCAGACGACGCAATGGCAGATCTTGAAGAGATCGAGGAGTCTCAACGACCATTCCAAGAAGACGGTGAAGCTGTCGTCGATGAGGAAGCCGAGTGAGCGCGGACGACCCGCAATCGATCCTCACCCATCTCGGCGAGTTGCGTTGGCGAGTCTTTCGAATCTTCATTGCGGTTCTGGCTGGAAGCATCGTTGCCTTCGTCTTTGCCGACTCGCTGACCGCAATTCTCGAGGCGCCCTTTTACGAAGCGGCTCCTGACTCGGAACTACAGAGCCTGGGAGTCGCTGAGAAGTGGGGCGTCTTGATGAGAGTAGGACTTTTTGGCGGACTGCTTCTCGCCAGCCCGATTGTCCTCTATCAGATGTGGGCGTTTGTCAACCCCGCCCTCAATGTCAGAGAGAGGAAGTGGGCCTTCCCGGTTGTTGGCACGCTTGTGATGCTCTTTTTGGGAGGGGTGCTATTTGGATACTGGACCTTTCCTAGGGGTCTAGCGTTTCTTCTCGGCATTTTTCCGGGTGTTCAGACCGACCTCCAAATTGGCCTGTACTACTCGTTCACTTTGCGCTACCTGTTTGCCTTCGGTCTCGCCTTTCTCTATCCGGTGTTTCTCTTCGCTGCGGCGGCGGCGAATGTGGTCTCATCGGAACAGTTGGGGAAAGCAAGAAGATGGGCCGTGCTCATCGTGGTGATCGGCGCCGCGCTCATCACCCCAAGTGGCGATGCTCTGACCCTTCTCTTTCTGTCGGTGCCCCTCTATTTGATGTATGAGATCACCTATTGGCTGGTCCGCTTCGTCCTGAAGAAGTGAGCACCCGTCTCGACGAATTCTGGGCGGGTCTCGACTTCGAGCCTGACCTGTTCCAACTCGAAGCAGCAGAGGCTGTGGCCAAGGGATCATCCGTTGTCGTGACTGCGCCTACAGGATCTGGCAAGACCCTTGTTGCCGAGGCTGCCATTCACCTTGCGCTGGCTGCTGGAAAACGTGCCTTCTACACAGCTCCGATCAAGGCGCTTTCCAACCAGAAATTCAGCGACTTGGGAACAGCCCTGGGATCCGACCGTGTCGGATTGCTGACGGGTGACAACGTGATCAAAAGTGATGCGCCGGTTGTAGTGATGACCACAGAGGTCCTCAGGAACATGATCTACGCCGAAAGCACCCAGTTGAACAATGTCGGCATTGTGGTGCTCGACGAAGTTCACTATCTCCAGGACAGATCGCGGGGAGCCGTTTGGGAGGAGGTGATAATTCACTGTCCTAAGGAAGTGCAACTGGTTTGCCTCTCGGCGACGATCTCAAACAACGAAGAGTTTGCCTCTTGGGTTGAGGAGAGGCGGGGGACAACCGAGCTGATCGAGACAGAGGATCGTCCTGTTCCGCTTGAGTCCATGTACATGCTCAAAGACAAAGTTGGTTCCCACGAGCTTCACCTTTTGCCCATGTTCACAAAGCGTGATGGCCGCCAACGGTCGAATCCCAAGATTGAACAAATGTTGGGTCTGGAGCGGGGAAGGAGGCGTCGGTACAAGACGCCCAACAGGGTCGACACAATCGAAGAACTCGCTCAGCAGCAAATGTTGCCCGCGATCTACTTCATATTCTCAAGAGCGGGATGTGACGCCGCCATGCACCGACTGGTCGAATCGGGGGTTCGGCTCACTGATCCCGAAGAGCGCAAAGTCATTCGGGAAGTGGCTGAAGAAAAGACGTCTCACCTCGAGGACTCCGACCTGGCGGTTCTGGGCTACGAGCGTTGGATTGCGGGCCTCGAAGCTGGGGTGGCCTCACACCACGCTGGCCTGGTACCGGCATTCAAGGAGACAGTCGAAGAACTCTTCGAAATCGGGTACCTGAAGGCGGTTTTCGCCACGGAAACGTTGGCCCTCGGAATCAACATGCCTGCTCGATCGGTGGTTATCGAGAATCTCTCCAAGTTCAACGGCGACAACCACGAGTTGCTTCGTCCCGGTGACTACACCCAGCTAACGGGTAGAGCAGGGCGCCGGGGGATCGACGTGGAAGGGTTTGGTGTGGTTCTGCATACGCCTTTCGTGCGCTTCAACCAGGTGACGGAGATCGCGTCGATCGGAGCCCACGAACTTCGGTCCAGTTTTCGACCCACCTACAACATGACTGCAAATCTCGTTGCAAATTATCCAAGGGAAGAAGCGGAACGTCTGCTCGAAGCGTCGTTTGCCGCCTTCCAGAGAGTTGGTGACATTGCCGATGCCGAGTCAACAATCACCGCTCTTGAAGATCAGCTGGCCAAAGAAGAACGACAGGCCCACTGCGAGCTAGGCAGCGTCGACGAATACCTTGCGTCTATCGAGGCTGCTGTTCCCCGCCGCCGCCAGGATGGGATCAAGTCCACGCTTGGCCCGGGCTCGGTCGTTGACATTGTGGGCGGCTCGCGAGACGGTCGCTATGCAGTGTTGAAGCGTCTTTCCTCCAAGGATGGCGGGTCCCGCTACCTAGTGCTCTCTACGACCGGGAGAATCTCGACTCTCGGCTACAAACAGATCACTGACCCGAGCCGTCTTGCAGGGAATATTGAGCTTCCGTCGCCGTTCAAACCGCGCGATCGCGCATTTGTCCAACAGACCGTCAAACGTCTTCGCAAGATCCCTCATCCCAATAAGGCTGATTCCTCCACGAGTCATATGTTGGTGGACCATCCAGTAGCCGAGTGCCCTGACGCCGCACGTCACCTGTCCGCGCTCCGCCGAGCCAATCGGGTGAGCCGAAAAATGGAGCAATATCGTCGACTGCACCGAAGTTCAGGGGATGGGTTGGTTGAGGAATTCCGATCGATCCGGGATCTTCTCGAGGATCTTGACTACGTAGATGGGTGGTCGCTTACTCCGCGTGGTGGCCGTCTTCGCCGCATCTACAACGAGACTGACTTACTTCTGGCCGAGTCGGTTGAGCATGGCGTCTTCTACGGACTCGAACCGAAAGAGGTAGCAGCCCTTGCTTCCGTTTTTGTCTACGAGCCACGGAGCGATCAGAACTCACCCGCTGAGTGGCCCACTCCCGAACTCAATTCTCGATGGGAACAGGTCGAGGAGCTTTGGAAAAACCTCAATGAACGTGAGAAGTTTTTTCGGCTGACACCGACCCGAAGACCCGACCCGGGATTCGGGGTGTTGGCATACCAATGGGCTGCGGGCACGACGTTCGATGACTTGCCAACCCGCGGCATGGCGCCTGGCGATTTTGTCCGTGTATCGCGCCAGCTTGCTGATCTTCTCCGACAACTTCGAGAGTCGGTTGTGGAAATGCGAGACGAGTGCAGTCAGGCCGTCGACGCCGTCGACCGCGGTGTTGTTGCCGCTCAGGGTGTTGGCTGATGCCACGATGGTTAGTCGCCGTCAATCGGGCTGCCGGACCCAAGCCCACACCTGTTGATGATGTTCGAGAAGCGCTGGGCCACGCTGGGGTGGATGCCGAGATTGTCGTACCCGATTCGGCGGAGGAAACCACAGCTGCCATAAGGGCTGCCGCGTTGGGTGGTACGACCCATTTTGCGGTGGCGGGCGGCGATGGCACAACCAATCTGGCGGTGAATGCGCTGATGGCTCTCCACCTCGATGTTGCACCGGTGCTTGGAGTGTTGCCTATCGGAACCGGCTGCGATCTCCTGCGGACCTTCGGAATGCCGCAAGATCTATTCGGAGCAGCCCGCCATCTGGCCACGAGCGACACCTATCCAATCGATGTGGCCACTCTCGAAGGGCCGTGGGGCACTCGCTACTTCGTCAATGTGGCCCAAGTCGGGGCGGGTGCCGCCGCAGCCGAAACCGCGCCAAAGATCCCACGAAGGGCCGGAGTATTGCGTTACCCAATCGCCTTCGGTGTCCGACTCCCAAGATTTCCTTATGCCGAGGTCACGGTGACAACCGAACGCCGCACTTATGAGTCAGAGGCGCTCGCGGTGATCATGGCGAATGCCCAGTTCTTTGCTGGAGGATGGAACGTGGCACCCAAGGCGACCCTCGTCGATGGCGTCCTGGACATGCAAATCATCAGCGCATCCAAAATGAAAGCGCCGGCGTTGGTGCCCAAGATCATCAAAGGGACCCACTTGACAGACCCGGCGGTACGCCGTTTTAAAGCAGCGGAATTCACGATCGAGTCAAAGCCGGCTTGGCCTCTCGAAGCCGACGGTGATCTAGTCGGGAATACCACGGTCAGCGGTCGTGTTGTCCCCGCCGCGATACGTCTCAAAATCTAATTGCGCTTGACTTATACTCCTGCGCTCCGTAGGGCTAGGCAACACAGAACATGGCACAAAAAGAACTCACAGAAACACCTGACCAGAAGACCGAAGAACTTGAAGAGGTGGAAGAGGTCGAGGACGAAAAAGTCGATGACGCATATGAGGCAGAGGCCGACGGTTCCGATGAGTCAGACGACTCGGACGATTCGGATGACTCCGACACCGACCATGACGAAGAAACCGAAGAGGCTCTCGAAGAGCTAGAGAGCCAGGAGTTGCAGCTGCTGGAGGAGGAAGCTTCCGAAGCTCTCCTCGTGGACGAAGTCCAGGAACTCAGGGCTATGCGTCGTGAGGAGCTCACGATGAATGTCGACGCCCAGGTTCAGAAGTCCGGTGAGTTCGTTTGTCAGAGCTGTTTCATGGTCAAGCGAACCAGTCAGCTCGCCAACAAGCGCAAAATGATTTGCCAGGACTGTGTCGCCTGACCAGGTCACGGTTGTCATACCGACCTACAACGAACACGAGAACCTCGCTGAAATCTCAGCTGCCGTAATCGACCACGGCTACAGACTGGTCATCGTGGACGACGCTTCCCCCGATGGCACCGGTCAAATCGCTGACGGGTTGGCTGACTCTGACCCCTTGATTTCGGTAATCCATCGTCCTCACAAGCAAGGATTGGGACCCGCCTACGCCCAGGCGTTCAACACTTTGGTCCGGGGTGGAACGCAGGTGATCATCGAGATGGATGCGGACTTCTCCCACGATCCCTCCGACCTGCCGCGGCTAGTGGCGGCGATCGATGACGGCGCTGATCTTGCTATCGGATCCAGATACATGCCTGGTGGATCGACTCCTGACTGGCCTTTGGTTCGGCGACTGATCTCCAAAGGCGGAAACCTCTACGCAAGGGTCATGCTCGGGATCCCCATCCGCGATGCCACCGCCGGCTTCCGGGCGTTTCGCAGCGAGGCGTTGGCTGGGCTTCCTTATGAGACTGCCGAGGCCTCCGGCTACGGCTTTCAGGTGGAAATGGCTTGGAGGGCTGCCCAACAGAACCTCAAGATCGTTGAAGTACCGATCGCCTTCCGTGACCGAACTCGTGGCGAGTCGAAAATGGGTTTGGCCATCGTCGCCGAGGCGATGTGGTTGGTGACGGTCTGGGGTGTCGGGCGTCTTTGGGAGAGAATTACCCGATGAACGTGTCATCGAGACATGCGACAAGTGGTGATCTTGGACTCCTCGAGCAGCTCTATCGCGCGCTTGAACAGGAAATGGTCGGACTTCACAAGATGTGGCCAATCGCGGATGGGCTCAACGAGCCAATTGCATCCAGCCTCGAGCGCGCCGTAACAGAACCTGAGAGCATCGTGTTGATTGGGTCCATCGAGAAATATCCCTTTGGATTCCTACTCGCGACCGTCGAGTCGATGTTGGAACAAGCCAACGGCGAGCTGATTGGTGTCATCCGATTTATATATGTCGACCATGACGCACGAGAGGTTGGTGTCGCTGAGGTGATGCGAGATCAGGTTTTGGCAGAATTGCGTCAGCGTGGCATTTCCAAGTTTGATGCCCACGTACTCCCCGGTCACCGCCTGGTCAAGAATTTCTTCGAGTCCGGCGGTTTTAGCGCTCGGTCAATTGTGATGCACCATGACGACAATCGTGAGTGAGGTCCCGGTCGTAGGCGTCGGAGTAGCCCTCGTCAGCAATGACCGGATCCTCCTGATCAAACGGGGTCATGAACCCAGGAAAGGGCAGTGGGCCGTTCCAGGGGGAAAGGTAAAATTGGGGGAGGAGCTGAAAGAAGCTGCCCGCAGGGAGGTACTAGAAGAAACAGGGCTCGAGATCGAGGTGGGTGAAGTTGTCTGGGTCGGCGAGTTCATCGACGACGAGAATCACCTCGTTCTGATTGACTTCGACGGAGTGGTGGTTAGTGGCAACCTGGCTGCGTCATCCGACGCAGACGAGGCGCGCTGGGTCCTGATGGACGAAGCAAAGGACTATTCGCTTACTCTCACGATGCACGACCTGATCGAAGCCCTGAGAACATGAGCACTGACGTAATCACTCTCCTCCAGACCCTCATCCAGAACAAGTGTGTAAACGATGGCACTTTGGATAGTGGCCACGAACATCGGTCCGTGGCAACTCTTCTCGAGTTTTTTGGTGTCGAAGGCGAGATATTCGAACCACAACCGGGTCGACAGTCACTGATCTATCGAGTTCCGGGAACCCAACCCGAAGCGCCATCACTGGCATTGGTACCTCATCTCGATGTTGTGCCAGTTGACGAATCAGGATGGACTCAGGACCCGTTCGGGGCTGAGATCATCGATGGGTTCGTCTACGGACGTGGCGCCGTGGACATGCTCAACGTCACAGCCGCCATGGCGCTGGCAGCCCGTCCATACATCACCGGCGATCTCGAGCCCGCCGGCGATCTTGTCTTCGTCGCGGTCGCCGACGAGGAGGGCGGTGGGAGGTACGGCGCAAAACCCCTAGTCGATCACAGTTGGGACCTGGTCAAGGCCGACTTTCTTCTCACCGAAGTTGCGTACCCACCACTAGCCCACACAACTGAGCCCGTGATCCCGGTTGCGATCGGTGAAAAAGGAGCATTCTGGTCGGCTCTCAAGACAACCGGCACGCCAGGGCACGGATCGGCACCATACGGAACGGACAATGCGTTGCGGAAGATGGTTTTAGCGCTGGACGGGATCTTCGAAACTCCCGCACCGGTTTCGATAACTCCGGAGTGGACAGCATTCGTCTCAGCACTTGCTCTCGACGATGGCATCAAAGATGCTTTGACCGATGCCGACCGGGTCGACGACGCGATCGATGACCTGGCGGTGACTGACCCACTATTCGCCCGGTACGCCCATGCGATTACCCACCTGACGATCTCGCCGAACATGTTGGACGCGGGCATGAAAGCCAACATCGTTGCGGCAGACGCAGAGGCGGCGGTCGACATCCGAGCCCTGCCCGGGATGGATCGTGGTTTTGTCGACTCCCACCTGATGAAAGCCATGGGTGCGGCCAGAGAAGACGTAGAAATCGTTCCGATTCAGGACAAAGAATCGACGATCAGCAGCATCGGCAATCCGTTGTGGGATGCCATTGCCGACTCGATCGACGACTTAGAAGGTCACCGCAATCTCTTGCCATCACTCATGAATGTTGCCACCGACGCGCGCTTCTGGCGCCCGAAGGGAACCATTGCCTATGGGGTCGGAAGATTTGACGATCGAATGACGTTCTCCGAAATGCTTGCCCTGTTCCACGGCCACGACGAGCGTGTTTCCGCCGAGTCGGTGCGTCGGACAACCGAACTCTACGAGCAGGTCTTGCTTCGGTTTCTTCAGCCTTGATCGACGTCGTCTGCGATCTCGATGGGGTCATATATCGAGGTGACACCCTGATTTCGGGAGCAGACGACGGTCTGAATCGGCTCGTTTCCGCCGGCGTCGGTCTTTTGTTTGCGACGAACAACTCGACACGAACACCAGATGAGGTAGCAGCGAAGATCCGTTCAGTCGCTGGGGTGGAGGTCGCCCCTCATCAAATCGTTACGTCATCTCAGGCGGCGGCGTCCACGATCTCTC
>Ga0255056_10000473_pt1 | contig 11892 bp, 8 predicted proteins | sample Cases_109_1_MG_FD_183639 | JGI IMG/M metagenome (GOLD analysis project Ga0255056, IMG submission 183639) | Seawater microbial communities from Amundsen Gulf, Northwest Territories, Canada - Cases_109_1 | ecosystem: Environmental > Aquatic > Marine > Gulf | place: Canada: Northwest Territories... | reverse complement strand
TGATGAGCGTGTCGTTCGCATCCGAACCGGAGTTGCCAAAAAATATTCTCGCGTTCTCGGTCGGAACCATCGCGGCGAGCTTGTCGGCCAAATCGATTCCGATCTGGTGACTCTTGCCACCAAACATATGTGTGAATGAGAGACGGGACATCGACTCGTTGCTTGCGTCGATCAGCTCCTGATTACCGTAGCCGAGCGAGGTACACCAAAGCCCCGCCAAGCCCTCCAGGTATTTATTGCCGTTCGTGTCGTAGACATACACGCCATCGCCACGATCGATTATGAGTTGCTCGATCTGCTTCAGGTTTGTGGTCGGATAAATAATCGATGTCATGTGAACCTCCGTCCCTAGTGTACCGCGCCTGACCAACTACATCTGACCTTCGATTGGCAACAAACTCATCAGGCGCGTAAGCGTGCGGCGCCAGATCGTCGTATGCGGCTCTTTCCTCGTGATGCGTTCGCCATCGCGCGTCACGTACTTCCAGCGAATCCCGCCGGTCCGCGACAATTGCAGGCTGTACGCCTGACGCTGCAATGAGTCGCCAATGCTCACCGCGACAGACCCGGCGAACTCGTCCGACACAAGCGCCATTCCCATCTCCGTATTGATATAGAGTGAACGCGGATCGAGGTTGAAAGACCCGACAAAGATTTTTTCCCGGTCGACAGCAGCTACCTTGGAGTGCAGAGTAATCTTTGGCTTATGCTGTGCATCCTGCGTTGAGTCCTCGAGGTGAAGTCGGGGACGTAGTTCGTAGAGTTCGACGCCTTGGCTAAGCAGTGGCTTGCGATATCTCGCATAGACAGCGTGCACGCTGGAGTGATTCGTTGACGCCAGCGAATTGGTAATCACCACGACGCGCACACCCTTTCTGACCAACGCCGCAAGAAACTCTACGCCCTGACGCTGCGGCACGAAATACGGCGACACGATGATCACTTCATGGGCAGCAGACGACACCATTTGCCGCAGAAAATTTGTTGTCTCCCCGACCTGATTGCGCGTGAGACCGCGTACCTTGTCCGGGTGATCGAGGACCAGATGCGCCTCTGCCTCGATGAATGGCAGCTCACCGTTTTTTAGCTGCGTTATCAGACGGTCATGAATTTTCAGGAAGAAAGGGCTGCCTTCATTTTCTTCCAAATAGGTTATACCGCCAACAATGGTTTCGGAAATCGTTGGGTGCGCCGAAGGCGAGTCAAAGCTGTCGATGGGAATCGCTTCGTGCATATTCCAATACTCATCGAATCCGTCTGAAACCGCGTCAACAACGGGTCCGATGGCGAGCACATCTTCGTCAATAAACTCGCTGCTACCACTGGTCTGAAAATACTCGTCGCCCAGATTTCTCCCGCCAACTATCGTCACCTGGTTGTCGACCGTAAACGACTTGTTATGCATGCGCCGGTTAAGAATATTGAAATTCGAAATGAGACTGATGAAGCGCGAACGATGTCTCGGAAAAGGATTAAACACCCTCACCTCGATGTTCACGTGCTCGTTGATCGACACCAGCCCAGAATCAATTTCTTCGGTCAGGGCATCGTCCATCAGGAGACGGACTCGAACGCCGCGATTGGCCGCATCGATTAGCTTGAGACCGAGCAGATTTCCGCTGAGGTCATCCCGAATCAGGTAGCTTTGAATATCTACGCATTTCGCCGCCGTTTCGATGAGGCCAATCCGAATCGACAAAGCATCAAGTCCGACGTTAAGACGAAATACGCCGTTCTTGCCGCTCCGGCTCCGCAGCCACGAGGCAGCGATTTGACCCAGGCGGGTGTCCGCCGTGTCTTCTATTTTCAGGGAGTCCCGGCGCGTCGGCAACTTTAGATATTTCCGGTACTTCTCCGGCACGCGACGGCCGACAAGTGTCCGTAGAATTCCCATATCAGTAGACGCTATTCGTGAATTGCGTCGAGGCCTTCAACCAGGGTTGTCGCCCAACGGCGTGCCAAACGACGAACTTCGGACCAGGTGGTTACTGAATTGGCCCGAGTGCCAGTCCCCGTTCGCTCCATGTTGCGGCGCTCCACGGCACGGTAAATCGTTTCGCCACTTAGCGAATCACGTGCCTCCAGGACCAGCGTTGCCTCGCCAACTGACGACAGGAATACTTCGCTCCTACCGATCCGATCGGGCGGAACCCGAGACACGATGTCATGCAATGCACCGACCAGGTACAACACATCCGGTCCGGGATCTTCAACGAATGTGAAGTTTTTGCTCTTCTTCATTTCCTCCGCAAAAACGGCGCTGACTTCATCGACGAGTTTCTGTTTGTTCTCATCGCTGATCCAGTGTTCGGTGTCGCTGCTGTGACGCATTGAACTCGTACTCGCGTTCTGTTTTACGGCGCGAAATTCGAATTCGGCATTGCCCACGATAATCTTGTTATAGACCGTAAAGTCTATGTCCGGATCTGCCCAGGCGTTTGCAAAGCGCGAATTGCTCACTGGCGACAAGCCGTCAAAACTCAATTCAGCGTCAGCAGCGGTGTCGATTGTTGGCTCACCAGCACAAGCGGCCATCAATGCAATGACACACAGGCAATTAAGGTTTTTCATTTTTTGCGCTCTGTATGTTTGTTACGTAATCAGTTGATCTTCATCGAGTATCCCACATACGGTTGCGCCGTTTGACAATAAGTTATTTAGCCGCTTCAGTGCGTTGACAGCCCTCAATAGCGCGTGCAACGATGCTCGTACGTTAGATAAAGGCACACCTGCCGAAAGGCAGGGCCGCAAAGCAACCGGTCTAAGGGCATTTTTCGCGAAGAAAAACCTAGGGCAGCGGGGTCACCGGAGACGACAATGTCAGCAGTTCGCTTGAAGAATACGGGGCGCTACAAGCTTCGGCCGCCCGCTCAATCCGCCGAAATCTCACCCAGGAACACCAAATCCGTACTTGAGACGATGGATCGCGAGGCCAATGTGGCTTTGCCCATTCGACCGCAAGGCGCCGGCACCGCAGCAACCGGGTGTAACGAAAGCGACTCCGGTACCGTGCTACGTCTGTCCGGACTCGACCGTATAGTCAAAGTTGACGCCTACAATCACACGGTAACCGCGCAGGCGGGCGTCAGACTTTATGCACTGGCCGAGGCGTTGGCCGAGAACGGCCTCGAACTCATTGGCAGTCACGAGATGACCGGCAGGACTTTGGGCGGAGCTATCGCAGCGCCCTGTCTTGGTACAAATATCGGCAACATATCCGGATCATTCGCGAGCCAGGTCATCAGCGTTAAACTTGTCACGGGTGGCGGCAAGCCGATGACGGTGCACGCGGATCAAAAAAACCTGATGTGTGCCATGCGCTCGAGCTACGGACTGCTCGGCGTCATCGTCGAGGCGACGCTGAAGGTACAGCCAATCACAACCTTCACGGTAAGCCATCGCCGCCTCGAGACAGAAGCATTCTGTGACGTCGTTGACACACTGACGAATTCTGATGTCGGATTTCGATTTTGCCTGATGCCGTATCGAAACCGCGTTTACCTCGACCTGCGCCGTTACGCCGCGACGTCCGAAAATGCTTACAGCACTCCGTGGAAAATCAAGGACTGGGGCGAGAGCACCGTGTTGCCGCATATCTGCAAGTCACTCAATCGACTGCTCCCAATTCAATCGGTCCGTTATCGTCTGATCGATAGCGTCACCGAAGCGACACAGGGAATCGTCAACAGTCGCTTTGTTCGCGCGGGCACTAACTCCACATCCGGCACCCGCAGTCACACAGCGAGCAGTGCACGTCGGGTCCTGTATTCAACCTGGTGCTTTCCGGCGACGGACTTTTCTTTTGTCGCTCGTGCATTTCAGGATTTCTGTCACGCCACCTTCGACCGGTCCGGCTATCGATGCGATATGCCGGCGGTTGGTTATCGCGTGTGCAAAGATACAAGCGCCATTTTGTCACCGTCCTTCGATGAACCCATGATTGCATTGCAAACCGCATCGACACAAAAACACGGATGGGAAGACTTTGTTATTGATCTCGCCGACTTCGCCGAACACTGGGCCGGCGTGCCGATCTTCAGTCAAACGCGATCATTACGCGCTGACTACGCGAAACAGGTTTACGCGGATCGGCTCACCTTTTTTCGCAAGATCAGACGCCAGCTTGATCCGGAAGATCGTTTGCTCACGCCGTTCATGGCACAGTATTTCCAGTAATCACAGGAACGCGCGAAAAGACACGTAGGGTCCGCGGTAGTCAATGCTGAATTCACCGCTAAGACTCTCATCGCCTGACTTTATGTTCATACGATAGAAATGGTAGCCGCCGTCAATTGCGAAGTGCTCACCAAAGCGGTACTGGCCGGATAAGGCTATATCGAGGAGGTAGCCATTATATTTATCGAAGTCGAGCGCGAACATCTCGGCGTTCGCAGCAACTGACCATTTCTCGGTGAAGTTCGCCCTGAATCGTGCGCCAATCACAGGTAACGCAGTCGTTGTCACGCCGCGTATGGTTTCGGTGGCGCCAAGTACATCGTATTCAATGTCAGTTACGTGAATGCCGCCAAACAGGCTCAGGTCTTTTTGATCGTCGCGAAAGATTGAGTATCCGTAACCGAAGCGAATAACGCGCGTGTCGAGACTCGTCGTCACGGTTTCGCCAGCTGCGAACGTGACGCCCCGAACAGTGACGGGACCCGCTAAATCCCTGGTACTGCTGCGCGATAGTTCGAAATAACTTAGATCCAGGCGGTGGCGTCGGCCGAAAGTCCAGACTACGTCCACGGGCACCAGCGTCTCGCGATCGTCCAGTGCCTGCTCATCTTCGAGATTGACTGATGCCGGCAGCACGTCGACGTCCAGAATCACCTTCGAGGTCACGCTCGCAAAAAACGCGCCGACGCCCACCTCGACGATGGACGGATAATCGCCCTGAGCGTCACTACTCAAATCAATGAATGAATCCGGCGCGTAGCCCACGCCGATAAAGGCACTCCAGGCCGTCTCCTTGCTGACGATGGGACTGTTCGTAATTTCGTCAGGCAGAAAATCGACGCTGGCGCCGCCGTAGACATACCACGTGGGGTGAATTCTCCAGTTCACGTCCACGCTCAATCGTGGCGTTGTGGCGGCGCCCGGTGCATAGGCCGGCCGGCCGGGTGCGATCTCTGCGTCGGTCACTCCGTAGTAATAATTGACCAGGTCTTCCGACTGGTGCACGAACTCCAGCTGCGGAACAACTTGAAGTTTTGGTGACACAAAGGAATACGAAAACTTGAGCTCGTATTCCTGGCCTTTGTAAACGCCCAGCAAGTCAGTCGATGCGAACAGATCAATGTTCACCGGCCCCAAGCGCTTACCGACCGAGCCACCCCCCTGAAGAGTCCAGGTGCGGCGGCCCATGCCTGCAAGTGCGTCGCTCGAATCGTAGCCATAGCCCAGTGTTTGAACGCCTCCGATGACGCCATACGACCAACCACCCTCAGTGAATTTGCGTAAACCAAGATGACCGTTCCGCAGGTAAAGCACGTCTTCTGTATTGGTCGCGTGGCTAAAGGTTCTAAATAGCGGATACAAAATGGTGAAGTCGTCGACACCGTCGTAGTGGGATTCCGACCAGTACAGGTCCAGAGCCAGCGTGTAGTCATTGAGATCAATGGAATCGAGGAACTCGAGCAAGGGGCCTGCCTGTGCTTGAAGCGGCCACAGCGAGGTCGCCGCCAATGCGAGCATTTCACTGATCCGGCGTGACTGAAGGATCAAATTGGCCGCCTTTTTGCGCATTTTTGTACGGTAGTTCCTTCCCCGTAGATACTGAGTAGCAATCATACCTCTGTAAGCATTTGTTTTCAAACAGGTTTATCGACATAACGAATGCTTGGAAGTATTCGCTGGATTTTATATATCGGAGTGATAGTATGCATCGCCCCGATATATGCGTCTACGGACGCCGGACCGAAATATCATGGACGTAAAAACCGTTTGTCTGGGCATGCTCAACGATGGTGAGGCCTCGGGCTATGACCTGAAGAAGTATTTCGAATCCACTTTCGCGCATTTTTTCGCTGCCGGCTACGGTTCGATCTATCCAGCCCTGTCATCTTTGGCCGCGGCCGGTCTCGTCGACTGTCGCGAGATCGCGCAGGACGGCAAGCCGGATCGAAAGGTCTATCGAATTACAGCTGCTGGTCGAGAGCATTTGTTAACGGCACTGGAAAAACCGGCGCCCAGCCACAAATTACGATCCGAGTTTCTCGCGACGATGTGTTTTGCACACCTGATGACGCCGGAACAGATAGAAATCGTATTGGCCAATCGTGTCGGCGAAATCGAAAAATACATGTCGATGTTTCATGAATTGGAATCGACCTGCATGAAAGAGTGGCCGAACGGGATGCGATTTGTTTGCGGCTTCGGTAAAGCAATGACCGAAGCGATGCAAAAGTACGTTGAAGAAAACCGGGGCATGTTGATTGAGGATCCGGCTGCGCGGAAATCCGCAGCCGGCTAGAACGCACGAACAAACCAGGAATTGGAAAGATGGAATTGGGCATATTTCAAAAACACCGCTCGTGGCTGATTTCGGCAAGTATCGCCGTCGTCGTCGGTCTCTGGCTTTTATCCGGCCAGTTTGGAAATGACGATGTGGAAACTGGTACGGCGGCAGGCGGCGCATTGCTTAGCAGACCGACACAAAGCAGTGTACGTGTTCGCACACAAACGGCAGAAGAAGTTCAGCGCACGATTGTCGTAAACGGCAAGACAGCACCTGCCCGTATTGTGGAACTCGCCGCGGAAACCGATGGGCGGGTCGAATTTATTGGCGCTGAACGCGGCAGTAACGTTGATCGCGGCAAAGCTATTGTTCGTCTCGACGAACGCGATCGGAGTGCGCGGCTGTCCCAGGCCCAGGCAACGGTCAAGCAGCGCGAAGTCGAATACGACGCGCGCGAAAAATTGAAGACAGAGAGCTATGTTTCCGAGTCACAGCTACACGAGGCGATCGCGGCGCTGGAGGGCGCCAGGACCGAGCTCATCCGTGCGCAACTGGATCTGTCCTACATGACGATTCGGGCCCCTTTTGACGGTGCATTGCAGTCGCGCATTGTTGAGGTTGGTGACTTCGTAAAACTTGGCGACCCGGTTGCAATGTTTGTCGACAACCGCACGATCATTGTTTCGGCCAACCTGTCAGAATTCGACGCTCGCTATGTCAATGTCGATGATACGGCCGAGGCACGCCTCGCTACCGGGGAAACTGTTCGCGGCCGAATTCGCTATGTATCACCGGTTGCTGACGAATCAACGCGTACGTTCGAGGTTGAACTCGAAGTTGACAATCAGGCTGGTCAGCTACGTGCGGGCGGCACGGCCGAGCTTCGCATTCCTGCCGAGCGAGTCCTCGCACATCGCGTCTCACCGTCATTATTAACCCTTGATGACGCCGGCAATGTTGGCATTAAGATTATCAATGCGGCTGGCAAAGTTCAGTTCATTGTTGCCGACATCGCATTGTCCTCGGCCGACGGCGTCTGGATAGCCGGTCTGCCTTCGACGGCGACGATTATCACGGTGGGCCAGGGCTTTGTCGCCTCCGGCTCAGTCGTGAACGCGGTGCCTGAAAGCGACATTGACACAGCCGTCGCCATCAAGTCCGGCGGAGAATAAGACCGATGCAAGTAATTGAATCGGCGATGTCTCGGTCGCGCACCGTACTACTGTCGCTCGCGGTCGTGCTGATTGGCGGTCTCGTCGCGTACCAGACAATTCCCAAGGAAGCCGAGCCGGATATTGAGATTCCGATCATGTACGTCAACATTACCTTCGATGGAATTTCACCGGAGGACTCCGAACGCCTGCTGGTTCGGCCGATGGAACAGGAATTGCGATCCATCGAGGGCATCAAGGAGATGACCGCAAACGCCTATGAAGGCGGCGCCAATGTTCAATTGGAGTTTTTCGCCGGTATTGATACGGATAAAGCGCTGCAGGACGTTCGCGAAAAAGTCGACAAGGCAAAAGCAAAAATTCCGAGTGAGGCCGAGGAACCCACGGTCACGGAAGTCAAGATGTCGCGGTTCGATCCGATGCTCGTGCTAAACCTGGCTGGCGAGGTTTCGGAACGAACGCTGACAACGATAGCGAAGGATCTAAAAGAAAAACTCGAGGGACTGAGCGGCGTACTCGAGGTCAACCTGGTGGGCGTGCGTGAAGAACTAATGGAAGTCATCGTCGATCCGCTGGCGATGGAAAGCTATGGGCTCGATCAGGCGCAGATCATTCAATTCGTCAGTCTCAATAATCGCCTCGTCGCCGCCGGATCGTTGCAATCGTCAGAAGGCCGGTTTCCGGTCAAGGTCCCGGGTGTCGTAGAAACGGCTGAAGACGTACTCAATATGCCAATCAAGGCGGTCGGCGAACGCGTGGTTCACTTCAAAGACATCGCTCAGGTACGGCGCACCTTCAAAGACGCCGAAAGCTATGCGCGATTGAATGGCAAAAAAGCGCTTGCTATAGAGGTTGTCCAGCGATCAGGTGCCAACGTCATCGACACCATTGCCGCAGTTAATGAAATTATTGCGGAGGAACGCACCTACTGGCCCGCCGAGATCGACATTGTCGCGTCGCGCGATAAGTCGAAAGACGTCAACGACATGCTGTCGGAATTGCAGAACAGCGTGCTTATCGCGGTCCTGCTCGTCTTCATCGTCATCATCGGAATTCTCGGCATTCGCTCGGCCATATTGGTCGGCGTTGCGATTCCGGGCAGCTTTCTGATGGGCATTCTGATCATCGGTGCATTCGGCATCACGATTAACATGATGGTGCTATTCGCGCTGATCATGGCGGTCGGAATGCTGGTCGATGGCGCCATCGTTGTCACCGAGATGGCCGATCGACGTATGGCCGAAGGCGAATCCCGCCACGACGCCTATGCTCGTGCCGCGATTCGAATGGCGTGGCCGATCATCGCATCAACCTGCACAACGCTCGCCGCATTCGTTCCATTGGCGCTGTGGCCCGGTATGTCGGGCGAATTCATGAAGTACCTGCCGATCACTTTGATCGCCGTTTTGTCGGCCTCATTGGTAATGGCGCTGTTGTTCGTGCCGACACTTGGGTCACTGTTTGGCAAGACCGGGGCGACCAATGCTGAAGCGCGGCGCAACCTCGCCGCGGCGGAAACCGGCGACCTCGACACAGTGACCGGCGTAACCGGCCGCTACGTCCGGTTTCTGAAGAGCTCATTACACCATCCCTGGAGTAACGTTGCTGCTGTAACGGTGCTCCTGCTCGTCGTTTACGCGATGTTCATCAATTTCGGCCGCGGCGTTGAATACTTTCCTGATGTCGAACAGCCATTTGGAATGGTCGACATTCGTGCGCGTGGCGATCTCTCGACCGACGAAAAAGATTTCCTGGTGCAGCAGGTCGAGGAGCGCATTCTTGGTATGTCGGAGATTGAGTTCGTGTACGCAAAAACCGGCGGCGGTCAGGGTGCCGAAGATCAAATCGGAACCCTGATTCTCAACTACACCGAGTGGGACCAGAGGCGCACGTCAAACGAGATTCTCGCCGATATTCGCGACCGCACCTCTGACCTCGTCGGCATAACGATAGAGACCCGCAAACCCGATTCAGGCCCGCCGATGGGCAAGCCGATACGCATTGAATTTTCATCGCGCTTTCCCGAATTGCTGGAAGCCGCGGTAAGCGAAGTTCGCGAGGAAATCGAAAACCACCCCGCGGTATTCAATATCGAAGACAGCCGGCCCCTGCCGGGCATCGAGTGGCAATTGCGTGTTGACCGCGCAGAAGCGGCGCGCTTCGGTGCGGATGTCGCACTTGTCGGCGCAATGGTCCAGCTCGTGACGAACGGCATCAAGATTGGTGAGTATCGCCCCGACGACAGTGACGATGAAATCGACATTCGTGTTCGTTACCCGCTCTCGAGTCGCAATCTGACGCAGATTGATGAACTAAGAATTCCGACCGCAAACGGCCTCGTCCCGATCAGCACCTTCGTTACGCGTGAGCCCGCGCAAAAGGTCAGCACGATTCGACGAACTGACTTGCGTCGCACGATAACGATTGATGCCGATGTGCGCCCTGAATACTTGCCGCCGGAAATCGTGGCTGAATTACAAGAACTCGCAGCCACTCTCGAAATCGACCCGCGCGTCGGAGTCGCCTTCCGCGGCAGCACCGAGGACCAGGCAGAGGACGAGCAATTTCTTGCCCGGGCAATGCTCATGGCTCTCGCGATGATGGCGATCATCCTCGTGACACAATTCAATAGCTTGTATCAGGCCGGTCTTATTCTTACCGCCGTTTTGTTCTCTACGGGCGGTGTTCTCCTTGGTCACCTCATAATGGGTAAACCCTTCGGCATCATCATGTCGAGTGTCGGCGTAATTACACTTGCCGGCATCGTCGTAAACAACAACATTGTGTTTATCGATTCCTACAATGTGTTGCGCGCTCGCGGTGCGGCCGCCTATGACGCGGTTATCCGAACCTGTGCGATTCGCTTACGGCCTGTTTTGCTGACAACCGTAACCACGATCATTGGCCTGATGCCGATGGTCCTGGGCGTCAACATCAATCTGATCGACCGCAGCGTGTCGATCGGCGCGCCGAGTTCACAATGGTGGACGCAACTGGCATCCTCGGTCGCCGGCGGACTCGCTTTCGCGACCGTTCTGACCTTGTTCCTGACGCCCAGCCTGTTGCTGATCCAGGCGAATGCCTCCGAGCGGCTCGCCGAGCGACGAGAACTCCGGGCTAACGGAAGACTTACCCAGCCCTCATAGTTTTTCAATGGTGACCTCGGCCATCGATGCGGGGACCCCCTCATCGAAATGGCTCGCTTTGCTGCGCTTTATTTCCGATGAGGGGGTCCCCCCACCCATGGCCGTCTCGCGGCTGACGAAATGGCGGCGGGCGGGAGACCCTATCGACCGAAGTAAACCGCAGCGTAGCGAGGCATGAGGGAGAGAGGGCTCACGGTCGCCGCCATCTCGTTGATATCGAACGGATTTTGGCCGAGCAGTCTGCGCCGCCCTTCTCATAAGCAAAATAGGCAAATTGAATGCATCCAAAACGCCTTCGGCTGCATCTAAGGGTCATGAACACCCCGAAAACACTGCGTTTCAGGTAAAACTTGCGTTATACCGAACTAGTGTTATACTTCACTACAACACTAACCTAGTGAATCGCTGAGAAACCGATGACATCGATCAAACAAACACTATCAATACTGGCCATTGCGGCACTGCCAGCCCTGTCGGGCTGCGGCACCGGCGAAGCCAGTGTTGTTGCAGAGGCGGAAACCAAGGCGGCAACGCCCGTCCCCGTCGAAGTGACCTTCCCGATCCGGGCCGATATCTACGCAACTTATGAGGCCACAACGACGATTGGCTCCGAAGGAGATGCGCCAGTACTGGCTCGCGTCCCGGGCGAGGTCGTAGAGCTCCTGGTTGAAGAAGGCGATTGGGTTGAGCAGGGCCAGACGCTCGCTCGTCTCGACGGTGAACGCCTGAGACTCGAAATGCTGTCCGCAAAAGCCAATCTGGACAAGGCTCGCGGCGAATACCAGCGATACGTTGATCTCAACGAGCGCGGCCTCGTCAGCAAGTCTATGTTCGACGGTCTGCGCTTTGACCTCGAAGGGCTTGAGGCGACTTACGAACTGAAGAAACTCACTCACAACTATTCAAGGATTCGTGCGCCGATCTCCGGCTATGTATCCAATCGAAAGATCAAGCTCGGGCAGAGCATCGTCGAAAGTGAAGAAGCTTTCCACATCACTGATACCAACCAGCTGATTGCTTACCTGCAGATTCCACAAGCCGAACTTGAGAAGTTCGCCGCAGGACACACTGCAACGCTTGAAGTCGACTCCATGCCGGGTCACAAATACGCGGCCCA
>Ga0255056_10000471_pt1 | contig 11920 bp, 8 predicted proteins | sample Cases_109_1_MG_FD_183639 | JGI IMG/M metagenome (GOLD analysis project Ga0255056, IMG submission 183639) | Seawater microbial communities from Amundsen Gulf, Northwest Territories, Canada - Cases_109_1 | ecosystem: Environmental > Aquatic > Marine > Gulf | place: Canada: Northwest Territories... | reverse complement strand
TTTCTTTTGGTACACCAATTTTCATACTTGTAACAATATATTTTTATAAGATTAGCTTCCAAACATCTTCTAATACAGATTTTAAGTGTGTGCAAAATCGAGCAGCATCTGCACCGTTTATTACCCGATGATCATAAGATAGCGATAACGGTAACAACTTTCGTAGCTTTATATCCTCCGCTGTGACTGATTCATGCAAGATTATTTTCGATAATCCTAGGATCGCAACTTCAGGTGGATTAATAATTGGCGTAAAAGCTTGTCCGCCTAAATTTCCTAAACTTGAAATCGTCATGCTCGCCCCACCCATATGCTTGGGTGTTAATTTTCTTTGTTTAGCAAGAGTACTCATTTCAACCAATTCTACTGCTATCTGCTCAAGTGATTTTTTATCTACATCACGTAACACTGGGACAAATAAACCATGTGGTGTATCCACTGCTATGCCAATATGAAAAAAATCTTTGTAGATAAGCGTTTCTGAGGCAGTATCAAGAGAAGAGTTAAATTGTGGATATTTCTTAAGTGTTGCTACAAGCGCTTTAGCTACAAAAACAAGAGGTGTGAGTTTTATTTGTTTCGCCTCAAGGTCATTTGCTAATTGCTTGCGATGTGTTTCAAGCTGGGTAACGTCAGCTTGATCAAAATGTGTAACATGAGGAATACTTTGCCAAGCATTCAGCATGTTATCTGCTGTCCATTTCTGAATTTTTGTCAGTTCTGTAGCTGTTGTACCGCCGTATTCTGAGAAATCTAAAGATTTATTAAACTTATTTTGCCTTACTGAACTATTTTGCAATTGTTCACGAACATATAGCTGTATATCTTCTTGGGCAATCCTTTGGTTTCGTCCGGTGCCATGAATCTCATTAAGATTTACACCGAGCTCGCGTGCATATTTATGTGTGCCAGGACTGGTATAAGCAGTCGAGCTATGTGAAGTGCGCTCATTATTTGCAGGAGAATTACTTTTTAGTTGATTGTTAATTGGATGAGTTGCATTTGAATTAATTTCAACTTGTTGCTCAGTTACTTTATCTTTCGAAGTCGCTGCGCTTGTATCTGCGGATACTTTAAGGGTAATTAAAGTATCGCCTTCTTTGACTTTATCGCCGTCTTGCACGATCACTTTCTGAACCACGCCAGCTAGCGGTGAAGGATAGTCGATCATGGCTTTTTCACTCTCGATTGTGACTAAAGGTTGCTCGATGGCTACCTCATCTCCAACTTTAACTAAAACCTCTACAACATCAACTGATTCAAAATCTGCTATATCGGTTATCGGGATATTTTTTACATCATTCACAACGTATTCTATTTATCGATTAAGAGATTGCTGGATCTACTTTATCAGGATCGATCCCATATTTTTGCATCGCAGAATTTAAAACTGATTTATCAAGCTCACCTTTTTCAACCAAACTGTGAATTGCAGTAATAACAATATAGAGTGCGTTTACTTCAAAATGATGCCGCAATTGCTTGCGTGTATCACTACGCCCAAAACCATCTGTGCCTAGTACAGCGTAGCTAGATTTTACATAAGGACGAATTTGATCAGCATATATTTTCATATAATCCGAAGCGGCGATGACGGGGCCCTCTTTGTCATCTAAGCATTTTTCCACATAAGATACTTTTTGTTTATCGTTAGGGTGAAGCATATTCCAACGCTGCACTTCCATACCATCGCGACGTAAACGATTAAAGCTGGTTACGCTCCAAACATCTGCAGTAATCATATAGTCTCTCTCCAGCAATTCAGCTGCTGCAAGCACTTCGCGTAATATTGCGCCACTACCTAGTAATTGCACGTGGTGTTGTTTTGCTTGAGCAGTTTGCAATTGATACATGCCGTTAATAATTCCTTCTTCACAACCCTTAGGCATTTCTGGCTGCTCATAGCTCTCATTCATTACTGTAATGTAATAGTAGTAGTCTTGTTTTTGCACAAACATGGTTTGCAAACCGTGGTGCACAATTACTGCTAGCTCATAGGAAAAAGTTGGATCATAAGCATGGCAGTTTGGAATTGTTGAGGCTAATAAATGACTATGGCCATCTTGATGCTGTAAGCCTTCGCCTGCTAATGTAGTTCTTCCGGAAGTTCCGCCAATTAAAAACCCGCGTGCTCTACTATCTCCAGCTGCCCAAGCTAAATCGCCTATGCGTTGAAAACCAAACATGGAGTAAAATATATAAAATGGAACCATGGGAATGTCATGCGTACTATATGATGTCGCAGCGGCAATCCATGAAGACATAGCACCTGCTTCGTTAATACCTTCTTCTAAAATCTGTCCGGCCTGATCTTCGCGATAGTACATAACCTGATCGGCATCCACAGGGTCATACAGCTGTCCCTTATGTGCATATATTCCCATGCCGCGGAATAAGCCTTCCATGCCAAAGGTGCGTGCTTCATCCGGTACTATAGGTACCACATATTTTGCAATTGCCTTATCACGTGTTAATGCAAGTAAAATTCTTACAAATGCCATAGTGGTAGAATTTTCTCGGCCATCACTGCCAGAAATTATATCTTTAAAAACATCAATAGAAGGGATATCTAGATTTATGTCAGTCCGATTCCGTTTAGGAATTTCGCCTTGCAAATTTTCACGCAACTGCTTCATATACATCATCTCAGCACTGTCGGCTGGAGGTTTATAGAAAGGAACCTCTTCCAGTTGCTCATCACTTATTGGTATACGGTAACGATCCCGAAAGGCTTGCAGGGAATCTTTGGTTGGCTTCTTTAATTGATGAGCAATATTCATGCTTTCACCGCTCTTTCCTAAGCCATAACCTTTGACTGTTTTAGCTAAAATAACTGTGGGTTGCCCCGTGTGTTTCATCGCTGCCGAGTAAGCGGCATAGACTTTTTGTTGGTCATGGCCACCACGGTTTAAACGCCAGATGTCATCATCCGTCATATTTTCAATTATTCTTTCTAGCTCAGGATATTTTCCAAAAAAATGTTCGCGAACATATGCTCCACCTTTAGCACGATAGTTTTGGAAATCTCCATCCAAAGCTTCCTCCATGCGTTTACGTAAAAAACCATCTTTATCTTTAGCTAATAATGGGTCCCAATTCCCTCCCCAAATAACTTTGATGACATTCCAACCTGCTCCACGAAATACTCCTTCCAGTTCTTGAATAATTTTTCCATTCCCACGCACCGGACCATCTAAGCGTTGTAAATTACAATTGATTACAAAAATTAAGTTATCCAGCTCTTCACGTGCTGCAAGCGAAATTGCACCAAGTGATTCGGGCTCATCCATTTCACCATCACCAGTAAACACCCAGACCTTGCGATTACTTTTATCGATGATGCTGCGATCATGTAAATATTCCATAAAACGCGCTTGATAGATTCCCATAATTCCGGCAAGACCCATAGACACAGTCGGAAATTGCCAAAAGTCTGGCATAAGCCAGGGATGCGGGTATGAAGAAAGACCTTTACCCCCTACTTCACGACGAAAATTCTGCAATTGCTCTTCGCTAACTCGATCTTCCAAATACGCACGCGCATAGACACCCGGTGCAGCATGCCCTTGGAAATAAACACAATCACCAGCGAAATTTTTCGTTGCAGGGCGAAAAAAATGGTTAAAGCCAATGCTCATTAGCGTTGCCGCAGAAGCATAAGTAGAAATATGGCCGCCCAGTTCTGGAAACTTTTTATTCGCTCGTACTACCATCGCTAATGCATTCCATCGCTCTAATGAACGCACGCGGTGCTCCATTTCTGGATCTCCAGGTAATCTTTCCTCTTCTTCAGTTGGAATGGTATTAACGTACGCAGTGGTACTACGAAATGGCAGATTTACGCTTGCCAAGCGTGCATCATTGATAAGTTGCTCTATGATGTAATGAACACGCTCCTCGCCATCTCGTTCCAAGATAGCGTGCAAGGCGTCTAACCATTCTCGAGTTTCTTGAGGATCAATATCGTTCATTTAGCCATTAGTATAATAGTTTGTTGTGCTGCTTTGCCTGATGATTAGGCAATACTAAAACATGGCGATAAGATACCGGCACGATTATTATTTTTGAAAGCATTTTCATTAAAACCCTTTCATATAGAGAAGTTCATTTACACTCTACACCACATTTAATAGAGCCTAAATAACTTTATAAGCGTACTTTTATAGTTACTCAATTATGTCAGATTCAATTAATTTAGACTTGGGGTTAGCGATGACAGGTGGTGGCGCAAGAGCCGCCTATCAAGTAGGTGTATTGCGTTATATCTGCAAAAAGCATAGTGCTTTTCGACCTCCTATTATCACTGGTGTATCTGCAGGAGCGGTAAATGCTGCGCACCTTGCCGCTTATCAAGGTACGTTTTGTGAAGCGGTAGAACAACTTGCAGAATTATGGAAAGAACTAACAACTGATAAAGTTTTCCACACTGATAGTGGCTACTTCTTCTCAAACTTTTTTCGTTGGGGCTTAGGTTTTATTCTTGGTGGCAGTCGCATAGGTCGGCGTAATCGCAGTTTATTAGACAGCGATCCGCTGCGAAAATTTCTAGAAAAAAAACTCGCATCAAAAGCTGCTGATAGTATACAAGGTATACAAGAAAATATTGATACCGGTCATTTGCAAGTTCTAGGCATTTCAAGCACAAATTACGGAACGGGAAAAGCTATCACTTGGGTGCAAGGTCAGGTGGATGAACACTGGAAAAAACCACGACGACGTAGCGAAAGTGCCGAGATTACAGTTGAGCATGTAATGGCATCAGCAGCATTACCCTTGGTATTTCCTGCTGTAAAACTTGAAGATGGTTGGCATGGGGACGGGGGAATTCGTTCGATTGCACCTCTGTCGCCAGCTATGCATTTAGGCGCAAAAAGAATACTCGCGATTTCGACACGTTATCGTGGCGGTGAAATAATACCTGACGAGACCATGATTGGTGAGTATGCGCCAGTAGCACAAATAATTGGCATACTACTCGATTCAATTTTCTTAGATTTACTTGATTATGATGCGGCAAACATGAGCCGTATTAATATGCTCTACGATGAAGTAAATAAAGAAACACGAGAAGAATTAAATAAAGTGAACTTACTAATTCTGCGGCCCAGTGAAGACTTGGGTAAGCTCGCAAGTCAATATGAAATCAAACTTCCTCAGCCATTTCGTTATTTCACCCGTGGCTTTGGGACGCGCGATACAAAAAGTCCTGACTCACTTTCTTTATTAATGTTTCAACCAGATTATTTAAATCGATTAATAGAGTTAGGTGAAAAAGATGCGGAAGAAAACGCGGAACAGATCGATGAGTTTTTGACTCAATAAAGCAATAAATTTATGAGTCTAAATATAAGAAAGCCCTGTGGATCCATCCACAAGGCTTTCAAGTTTGCCACTGGAGTTGGAATAATGTGGCAAAGAAATGATAACTCTTTTTTTTGATTAGTGATAGTAAAGCATGAAGAAATGGCCGTATTGTGATGTTTTCTTTGGAGTCTTGATATAAATATGTGATGGCCTTCACATATAGAGTAGAGGCGCGATTTTTCAAGCTCTCCTATATCTCCAATTCTATTAGCAGCTCCCCTAAGATCACTCTTCACGAACATCATGAACCACCATGAAACGTTCGTAATCACCGCTGCTTACCAGACTTCCTTTTGCCAAAAAACAAAAGACAGGGGTATATTTGGGTTACGTGGATAAAGCTATGTTTAACTACTGGCAGCAATAGCTTGATCAAGATCAGCAATAATATCAGCGGCGTCTTCCAAACCAATCGATAAACGCACAATATCTGGCCCTGCGCCTGCAGAGATTTGTTGCTCTTTCGTTAGCTGTCGATGCGTTGTGGAAGCTGGATGAATAATAAGTGAACGTGTATCACCGATGTTTGCAAGATGAGAGAACAACTTGCAGCTACTCACTATTCCCAAACCCATATCATAACCACCTTGCACACCAAAAGTGAATACTGACCCCGCGCCATCAGGGCAATATTTTTTTGCTAATACATTAAATTCATTGCTCGGCAGACCAGCATACGAAACCCAGGTGACTTTTGAATTTCCTTCTAACCACTTAGCTACTTCTAAGGCATTATCAGAATGTTTTTGCATACGCAGCGGCAATGTTTCTGCACCAGTAATAGAAAGATATGCATTCATCGGCGCCATTGTTGGGCCAAGATCACGTAAACCTACCGCAATGCAAAACACAGCGTAGGCCATATTGCCAAATGTTTCATGAAAATTTAACCCATGGTAAGCCTCACAGTTTTTTACTAGGCCTGGGAATTTATCATTTTGCGACCAGTCAAAGTTACCACTATCGATTACAACACCACCCATGGCATTTCCATGGCCTGAAATAAACTTCGTAGTAGAATGCACAATGATATCAGCACCATACTCTATGGGTCTGCAAAGTGCCGGTGAAGCTAAGGTGTTATCAACAATTAATGGGATACCCTCATCATGTGCAATATTTGCAATTGCTTCAATATCACAAACTACACCGCCAGGATTCGCTAAACTCTCTGTAAATACTGCTTTGGTTTTTTCGTTAATGGCTTTGCGAAAGTTTTCAGGATCAATCGGATCAACAAAATTAACTTTCCAGCCAAACTTTTTAAAACTATGGGTAAACTGGGTAATCGATCCACCATAAAGTTTATTAGACGCAACAAACTCATCACCACTGCTCATCAATGCAAATAGCGCCAGCAGCTGTGCAGAATGTCCAGAAGCTGTGCAGACAGCAGCAACACCGCCTTCTAAGCTCGCCATCCTATCCTGAAAAACACTCACGGTAGGATTCGTAAGCCGTGAGTAAATAAACCCAAATTCCTCTAGACCAAATAGCGCTGCAGCATGATCTGCATTTTTAAAAACAAAAGCCGTTGATTGATGTATAGGAGTACCACGCGCACCAGTTGTTGGATCAGGGGCTGCACCAGCATGTATTGCTCGTGTTGAAAATCCTTGCTTTAGTTTATCGCTCACGGTTACTCCTTAAATAAATAATCAATAAGAATTAAAAAAATGTAAAGTTAGCTACGCAATTGTGCATACAATTAATTTTTATTGCGCGCTGCAGGGTGTCAACAAATATTGTAATTGTCTAGTTAATATTTGACCAATTTTGTCTATATTGGCCCAAAGCAAGTACGTCATTTCCAGTATTTTCATTACTTGCAGATACAGTCTATCTAGAAATTTAGACCACTTAAAATTAGTTGCCTCGCAACCATAGGAAACTTTGTAAACTGGTCTAATATATGCATATTTTTTCTTAATGCCTCTCTATTACTAGGAGTGTAGCTATGTTAAGAAAAGTTGAAATACCTCGTCTACGGTTGTTACTAATATTCATGCTAGTAGTTTGTTACAGCACTCTACTAACGGCTGAAGAACATCCCGAAATAAATCGATTCTGCATGTGGAAAGCCAGTGCAGCACAAACAATTGCTATGAACCGTGACCTCGGCCTTGAGGAGGTAAAAGTGACGGCCTATTACCTCAATCAACAAACAACTTATGGTGAACAAAATATCGTTCTAGGTTTAATCGAAGAGATATACGGTCCATATAAATTTGATAATAACGATACAGTGTACTCAAAAATACAAAAAACCTGCTTGCATGAGTTCGAAATTATCCCTGTTGAAGAAATTGCTGTGGCACATTAATGACGATGATTTAAGATTAACAGCGTGGATAATCCGTATATTTAATATGGATTATAATGTTGTACTTAAAAATGTAGCTGTTTTATCAATAAAATATCTACGATTCTTTGAATAAAGTGGCATTGGGCTAACAAGAGTTCTTGGTAATTTCTATAAGTACTATATTATTAGTGCTTTGCAAAATATTACCAAATTACAGATACATGAGTACTGTTATCCCAAACAATGCACCGCAAATAGAAGACTCTTCTTCTAGCAAACAACCTGCGCCTAAAAATATTATTAAAAACACATATGAAACAGTGCTAGCTGCACTACAGGCTAATAAAAATCTTATTCTGATTACTGGTGAAGTAGAAAAAGGCAAAACTGCCCTATTAAACACAATAAGCAAAGAGATAGCTGCTAAAAATCGAATCATCACTTTATCGGGCAAAGATTTACCATCTTTGGAAAAATCTAAGTATGGTAAATCTGAGCTAAATATTATGAAGGACTATATTTTGAAGTCCTCAGACTTAGACGATAAATTAGTTGTTACTTTAGATGATGCTAATTACCTGCCCATTAGTTTTTTGGGCGAGCTAATAGAACATGCAAAACTCTCTTCATCGAACGACTACAGTTTACAATTAATCTTATCGGGACCATTAAATTTCAAAGACCAGCTTTTGGCCATCGAGCAAATTAGCCAGAAAGATATAACACATTGTCCAATGGACAGTATGAATGAGGAAGAAATACATACTTATTTAAAAACTAAGTCTTATAAAATTTCTTCAAATATTAAACGACTTGAAATTAAATCAGAAGCACTAAAAGCACTTGCAGATTTTATTCGATCCGATAAGCAGGTATTAGATGTCATTCTAGAATGGTGTGCGGCGATCGTTAAAAAAGAGCAGTTAACCTCTATGACTTCTGAAACTGTTAACCGAGCTACTAGTTATGCTCAACAATTTACTAAAGACCATAATTTACGTTTACCCAACTCCTACCCACCATCTCATGAGGTGTATAAGTATATAAATGATATTCAATCAACTAAAAAGCATGCAGAGAAATCAACTGCAATAATTGCTAAAAAATCAGTAAGCGAACAAAACAAAAATGAAGCAACTAAACAATTTATTAAAACAAGCAATAAAGTTGCCGCACATGAAAGTAAAATTCCAACCATCACCTCTAAGGTAAAAGATGGTAAAAAAGATCCTTACTTTCGGTCATTAGATCAAAGCGCATCGTATAGACTGCAAAAGCTTGAAGATGAAATAATGCCACCACAGTGGACACCCTCATTAAAACAAAAATCTGCTAATAAACTATTTTCCTCGTCCATAGCGGGACTCATGACTCTTCTTCTGCTAAGTTTTGGTGCCTTTATTGCTTATCACATTGCGTCTGACACTGAAGTTTGGTCAAATGTAGAGGTATGGTTTAAACAACAAGTTGCTTTATATAAGTCGGAAGAAGCAATAATTAAAAATCAGGCAGAAACTGAAGTAATTGATTCTAAAACAGTAGTTACTAAGAATACGGAAATTCGAAAAGCAGAAGAGGCCTTTCTCAAGCCACATACCGGAATTGTCGCTAGCGATATAAATAAGCCTATAGATATAAATAAAACACCGGTTAAAATTTCAGACGAAAAACTTGCGGTTAGTAAGCAAGAAAAACTACTAGAGCCCGAAGAGGGCCATAATACCAAAGACAAACCTTCATCGTCAGTGGAAATTAATAGGCTAATACTATTAGCTGAGTATCAGTTTGAAAATAAAAAATTATCGACTCCTTCTGGTGATAATGCGTTAGAAACATACCAAAAAATTCTCGCTAAATATCCCAACAATGAGCAAGCAAGAAATGGGATTAAGAAAGTACATGAAAAATATTTAAGCTGGGCTGGTTTCTACCACCAAAGAAACGAGTTTAAACGTGCAAAACTCTTTTATAACAAAGCATTGGATATCGACCCAAGCAATAATCTAGCAAAAACTAATTTACAAAACATCGCTCAGGAGGAAGCTGCTTCAAAAGCTAAACGTACTACTAAACCCAATGCTCTTAAGTTGCAAGAAACAAAATCGCCTGAATCAATTCAGGATCTGCTTGATAACGCAGACCAAAAAATGCAGCAAATTGAAATTGACATTGATACGAATAACCGCAGTTATAAGGTTTACAAAGAAACACAAGAAGCATACCAAAATGTTTTGAGATCTCAACCGCAAAATAAACAAGCTATGCAAGGCTTGTTTATGATAAAAAATTACTATGCTGATTGGGCAGAACTACAAACTCAAAGTAAAAATTATAATATTGCACTGTTCTTATATGGCCAAGCTCTTTCTATTGACCCAGGGGATGCACAGATCACACAACGCATTGAACAAATTCGTGAGTTAAAAAAAACTCAGTAAAATAACGCTATTATTTCCCTTACAAAAAATACTCAGCCAATTCGTAATAAACTTTCAATGAACAATTCTTCTTCTAATTTTTTAATCGTTCAAGTTAATGGCTCACCTGCGCTCGAGTATGATCGAACGAAGTCGCTCAGTTCTACTCAGCAGAAATCTTTAGCCCTTATTGAAGAAAAATTAAACCTAGGTCTAATGCTAGGTAACGAACAAGTCATGAATCCTAGCTTGGAGCAACGTATAGAATTTGTATCGGCAAATTTAATTTCGGCAATATTAAAGGATGAGGAAGTACTTGCTGCAGCAAGTTGTGCCTATATAGCTCAGGCGCTGCCCGAATTAAAACAGATCAAAGCTTTAGAAAAAAATGGAGAAATTTCAATTGAATTAATATTTGATCGTGAATATCGACCAGAAGAAAAGCTAAATTTTATACCGCCTGGACAGTACCAACAATAAAAAGCTACGTGATAAGTATTTTGTAAGACAGCTAGATTAGCAACAGGACCTGTCAACAAATTTTACTTTTACGTAATGTGTTGAAAAGAGATTTTTTTAAATTTGATCTCAGCACTAATTCCAAATTAGCATTACTACGCCCACAATTATTACAAAAAGCGCAACGAGTAAATTCACAGACATGCTACTTGTCCCTAATTTCAAAATTAAACCCGGCAACTATAAATAAAGTGGATGTGCTGGAGGACACTCGCCAGATCAATTACTCAAATAGGCCGACAAAATCTTAATTTACCGATGTTAAATCTTAGAGAATACCTGTCACAAGAGCCTTCACTGACTGCCTTCTAAGGAGTAGTACCACTACTATTGCTGAAATTGTGTGGGGTGGTCACACTATAATTTTCTCATAAATTGCTATTCAACAAACCCTAAACATTACTTATAAATCAATAAGTTATACTATATTTTAAGTAACTGTTGCACTTTCACAACAATTACTCAATCAATTGCGTCCCTATGTTTCAATTCAAAAAAGAAAGAACTACTTTTAATGATTTGTAAACGCTATGATTTTTATCTGATTTGTTGCAAAAATACAACACAAATTAGTTGACTTGGTCCGCATCTAAAGGCAATCTGTCGTACAAATACAACTTTGTTGTATTTTATCTGATTGCCCTGTTGCAAGGATGCAGCAGGTCAATACAGGTAGAGATGAATCATACAGAGGGAGGGAAGCACCTAATTTCTTTTTTTATAAAGATTTTGGGTTGTTGCCACAAAAGTGTGAGCCGTCTCATCAGGAAAATTACTCGAGTATTTTTCTTTTATCTTTAAACCTTAGTTCAAGAAGAGGAGTATCTTCATGAAAACTAGACTATTAGGCGCAGCTATTGCACTCGCCCTTGCAGCAATGCCATTGGCATCGTTTGCAGGTGGCGTTGGTGGTGGTAACGCTAATTCAAACTGGACCATTTACGGATGGCAAAACCATTCGTTTAACGCGATTGATAATGACGATCGTGACTTCACCCGTATTGATACAAACGCGGCAAACATTGGCTTTGCTGCAAGTATCGACACAGGTCTGTCTCTTGGTGGAACTGCAATAAAAGCAAACGTTCAATGTGAACAATTTACTTACTTCAATCACCTTGCTGGTGGTACTGGCTGGTGTAACCGTAACTCTAAGTTCACCCTTTCAGGCGCTTGGGGTGAAGTCGGTGTCGCTATCTGGTTACTACCTTTCAACGAAATGGTCGCTCAATGGGTTGATCCTTTCTATGACGCTGGACTTGATTCATCAAGCTCAATTATGGGTACACATGGATTAGCCAGTAACTTCTACAAT
>Ga0255056_10000467_pt1 | contig 11959 bp, 12 predicted proteins | sample Cases_109_1_MG_FD_183639 | JGI IMG/M metagenome (GOLD analysis project Ga0255056, IMG submission 183639) | Seawater microbial communities from Amundsen Gulf, Northwest Territories, Canada - Cases_109_1 | ecosystem: Environmental > Aquatic > Marine > Gulf | place: Canada: Northwest Territories... | reverse complement strand
GTATTGCTACGCCCGAGACAGGAATTGCGGTGAGGAAATCGTCCGAAACGCTCAATGAGCGCAAGGTGGTTCAGCGCGTATTTATCGGTTCCGTATCCTGTAGCATTTAACTCCCTGGTCTTGACCAGGCCCAGATTCTGCATCTCCAGGTCTTCTGCGTGTCGTAGGGGCAGATAGAAGAATGACCTTTGCTCCGGTGTTAATTCGAGGTCGAATCCTTTTTCGATGCCGGCCAGGCATAACTGCACCGCTTTCGCGTCGGCTTCAAAGGAAGCGGATTTTTCGCGGTGAATATTTCTTGAGAACTGGTCAAGAACGATGATTAACGCCAGGCATGACGGCGGGGAGTGACACCAATCTTCCAAGCGGTCGGTTTTGGCCGATTCCAGGAGATCACCGAATCGATCTTCAAGATTCCTGTCGAATTCAGGGTCTTTCTTGAACCAGCAGGAGTGCTCGATGTCGTCGAACCAGAACTTCAAAACCTCATCGGCTGTGGCTTCGCTCATGTTCTTTTTCGACCCTTAATTCAGGCGGTCGACCCGTGCGGCATAGCAGCCAGGTTTCGCGTTATGGATGTGCAAGTACTCGACAGCAGCATTGCCGAACATCTCCTCAATCGCGGTTTCCAAAGTAGCGCCGTCAACGACGTCGGCTTCGATCATCATCCCGACCTTGTCGAATCCACGGACCGACAAGACTCGTACACGCAGTAAATCCGGAACTTGATTGATAAAGGGCTCGGCCTGTACAGCATTCTCTCGAATGATTATAGCGTGGCGGGATCGATAGGGCGTTGCAACAGACTGGTGTTCGTAATTCAGCAGCAATACCGATTCGCCCGGTTCGGCGTCCTGCAGCGAAATCCGGCATGGATACCCCGGCTTAGCATCAGCTGTTAGTCGGACAACCCCTTCTTGCGCGAGTACGTCGTCGTCAGCATTAATCAAGTGCTGGAACTCGCTCAGTTGCAACGGCGAAATTTGATAATTCATGGCGTTCTTCCTCTATCATCTGAGCTCAGTCTAACGGTAGGCAGTACAGATTATAGCCGGAATCGGACCTGCAATATGCACATTTCAATTGCTCGGCAATATGTACCAATACACCGCTATAAAGTGACAGGCGCTGCCGGCCAGAACGAAAATGTGAAACAGGGCGTGGCCGTAGCGGATCTTTTTAATGCTGTATGAGATTGCGCCTACGGTGTAGGCGATGCCACCCGCGAACAGCCAGAATATTCCTTCTTCGGGCAAGGCGGCCATCAGAGGCTTGATGGCGAAAACAATGACCCAGCCCATCAAGACGTACATGGATGTCGACAGAATGTTGAATCGGCCGGTGTAAAAAAGCTTCAGAACTATTCCTGTTGCGGCCATACCCCAGCTTATGCCGAACAGCGTCCAACCAACCGTGCCGCTTAGAACCACAAGCGCAAACGGCGTATAGGACCCGGCGATCAAGACGTAAATCGCAGTGTGATCAACTGTCCTTAGTCGCGTTCTCCGGTTTGGGTCCTTAGCACTGTGATAGATCGTCGATGCGGCATACAGCAAGACCAGGCTGGCGCCGAAAATAGCAAAGCTGACGACATGCAGGGTCGTGCCCAGTGCCGCGGCCTTTACGACCAGTAAAACCAGGCCGATGACACTCAATAGCAAGCCAAGCGTATGCGACAGTATGTTGATGCGCTCTTCTGCGGGTGTGTAGAACTTCGGTAAAACGGGCGCGGGTGTCTCGCCGTGACTCGCAGTTTCAGTCATTTCTTCTACTTGATGCGATGCAGTGGTGCAAAAGGCGGCTTCCCGATTAGCGATCGACAGAGTTTACCTGCTTCCACACGACAATATTGTGTGAATCGGAGTGATAGACTAGATGCTGGCAGGACACCCGAAATAAGGAGTTCAAATGGACCTCGGCGCATTACAAGGCGTTACTCTTAGCAACATCGAAACTATTCCGGGCAAACGAATCGTCGCGTTTCACGGTGTGGTAACCGGAAACACGGTTCGCGCAAAGCACATCGGCCGCGATCTCATGGCCGGGCTCAAAAACATTGTCGGCGGCGAGCTCAAGGGCTACACCGAGCTTTTGCAGGACTCGCGTCGCGAGGCGACCGAACGCATGGTTGAGCAGGCGAGTTCCATGGGCGCGAACGCGGTCGTGAACGTGCGTTTTGCGACGAGTTCCATCTCGCAAGGCGCCGCAGAATTATTCGCCTACGGCACCGCCGTGAAGGTCGAGTAATCATGAACGACGTTGAGAAAGTCAGTCTCGCCGTAAATTTCGGCTTGCCATTGCTTATCCTCATCGGCGCGTACCTGATCGGTAGTTACATTGAGAAGCGTCATTTTCGGAAAATTATTGAGCGCGAAAAAGCATTGCAGGGATTTCCCGTGACAACGTTTGCCGCCATGCCTTCCAAATGGCAGGTGTCCGGCGTCGAGATGGTAAGCGGTAATGTCGTCGTCTCGCTCGACTACTTCAAACGTGTGATCGCGGGATTGCGGACCATCGTCGGTGGCCGGGTCAAAACTTACGAGCCACTGCTCGAGCGCGCGCGCCGTGAGGCCTTGCTGCGAATGACCGAGACAGCCAGGAAGCGCGGCTACGACGCGGTTATGAATGTCAGGCTCGAGACCTCACGACTCGCGAACGCTACCGGTAAAGGCCAGGGCACAGCAGGTGTCGAGATGCTGGCATTTGGTACGGCGGTCAAACTCAACAGGAACTAGTCACGGTCGATGGACTTCGAGCCTCGCACCCCGAAAGAGGGGATTAATGTCAGCAAGGAGCACCCGCTCGTAGAGGCGACTACGCTGATTGTCGGCCTTAGCATTATTTTCGCGATTATTGTCGTCGCACTGATTTTTATGGTCGAGATCGCGCTCTATTTCGTGCCCGAGGAAAAGGAGGCGGCTCTTTTCGAGGATTGGCTGCCAGAAGATATTCTCACGGTTTCGCCTAACGATGAACGCCTGGAGAAACTCGAGACCGTGCTGTGGCGTCTGTCCCGTCATTACCCAGAGTCTGCTTACAAGTTCAGGATCGAGATCGACGATTCCGAGACGATGAACGCAATGGCCTTGCCCGGCGGCCTGATTGTGGTGACGGCAGGCTTGCTGGATAAAGTCGAAACCGAAAACGAACTCGCATTCATTCTTGGCCACGAGATGGGTCATTTCAAGAATCGTGATCACATGCGCGCACTCGGGCGCGGCGTTGTCATCAGCATCATGTTTGCCACGATAAGTGGCAGCGGCTCAGGAGTTGAGCTGGGTGTGTCGATCACCGATCTTGCGCTACGCGGCTTCAGCCGCAGGCAAGAAGCATCGGCCGACGAATTCGGTCTTGAGATTGTGCAGCAGGAGTACGGTCACGTTGCCGACTCCTGGCGTTTCTTCGAACGCATTGACGACGACGATGATGATGAATTTCTCGAGCTTTTGACCTACTTGTCCACGCATCCTTCGCCGGTCAATCGTGTAGATGCCCTGATCGATCAGGCAGGCCAGAACGGATGGTCCATCTCCGGTGACGTGACTCCGATCGACTGGTAAAAAAAACACATACGCAGGAGCCCGCCGTGCGGGTGACGCTTTCGCCATGAAACTAAATGCCGACTTTTCCGAACGCGTTGTGATTAGCCCACAAGACTACGAATGGGTTGATTCACCCATGCCGGGCGTAGAGCGCATGATGCTGGATCGTGTTGGCGATGAGGTGGCGCGCGCGACGTCCCTGGTTCGTTACGCACCGAATAGCAAGTTCTCTCGCCACTATCACAGCGGTGGCGAGGAGTTTCTCGTTCTCGAAGGCGAGTTCGCTGACGAACACCGGACCTACCCCGTGGGCAATTACGTCAGAAACCCAATTGGCACTGCACATTCACCCAAGGTCGGCGAGAAAGGCTGCGTGATATTCGTCAAATTGCAGCAGTTTGAACCCGACGATCAGACAAAGCTCGTTGTCGATACGAAGGCAGCCGAGTGGGCGACGGGACTCGTGCCGGGTCTCGAAGTCTTGCGCCTGCACGAGTATGAAGGCGAGCAGGTGGCGCTCCTGCGCGGCGCCCCGAACACGCAATTCAATCTGCATACGCACTGGGGCGGTGAGGAAGTGCTCGTTCTCGAAGGCAAGTTTTTCGATGAGTACGGCGAATACCCTTCGGGAACCTGGATTCGCAGCCCCCACCAAAGCAAGCACGCGCCATTGACGCGCGCAGAGGGCGTTCTGATCTACGTCAAGGTCGGACACCTGCCATAGGAGGGTCTGTAGGAGCTGCGCTTGCGCTGCGATGATCGCGCTCCTACAGCAGCGCTCCTACAGCAAGCTAAAATTCCGGTTTGAATCGGGTGCCGTCGAGGTCGGCCTGTAACTCGTGGGCTCTGCGCTTCGCTTTGCGCATAAACAAGATTCCGAACAGGAATCCAGCGATGCCGCCCGTAACGTGCGCCATAACGTTGACCATGCCGTGATCGTCGTAGGCGAATAATGCGAAAATATCGCCGCCCACATACCAAAGTGTCAGAGCCCAGGCTGGTACCGCGATGGATCCGAAGATAATGATGAAGAAATACCAACATCGAATTTTGCCGCGCGGCAACAGGTAGGAATACAGGCCCATCATGCCCATGACAATGCCGGACAGGCCCAGAGTCCAGTAGTGATTGCCGGTGGCGTAGGCGGAGACCGAGCTAAACACGCCTGTAAACAACGATATCGCGATGATAGATGAGACGAAAGCGACCGGGCCGATGAGCGCTTCGACGGTGCCAGCAAAGGCGATAAAGAAAACCAGGTTGAAAATTATGTGCCCCCAGTCACCATGCGCGAAAGCTGATGTAAGCATGAACCAGGGGTTCCAGGATTCGGTGTAGTAGGCGAGACCCTCGTCGGGGTCGGGCGGGACAATCCTTCGATACTGGAGTAGTTCCTCGTTAAGCATTTTTCGAATGTAGGAACGCGAATCTTCGCTATTGAAGCCCACTAGCGGGCGCGCCTCAAGAACGATTTCATCGATGATCACGTCGCCGTCCCGGGCGCTCGCAATCGTGTACATCATTTCAGCACAGTGCCCGTATTCCTCCAGTTCTTCGATTCGCGAAAAGACCATGTCCTCGAGCCGGCTTCTGTCCAGTTCACAATATCGGCCGATCGCCTCTTCGAAATCATGCCAGTCGCTGATTTGTTTGAAAAACACGCCAGCGCACAACAGGCACACCAATACCGTCAATATCGGAAAGCGGGGCAGGACAAAATCGGCTTTGATGGGCAAGAACATTCGCCAATATTCCCTTAAAAAATAGGAACTAACCAGTGTTCGGTTCACAAAATGCGAGCGGCGATTGCCGCTTTGCCGTGGCGACGCCGATGCCTTTGTGGAAAAATTCGAGGCATGATTTCCAGAATCTGGGCGAGCTTGCTTATTGTCGTGGTTGCATCGACGTGCCTTGGTTCATGCGACCGAGAGTCCAGCAGTGAAGCGGGGCTTTCGCCAGACGGTCGCCATGTTGTCCTGCGTCGTGGCAATGGCGGAGACCCACAGACCCTGGATCCGGCTCTGGCCGATGATTCGCATGCGCTCAATGTCCTTGCCGATCTATACGAAGGCCTGGTCGCGATAAATGCAGATGCCGACGTCATCCCGGGCGTTGCCGAGTCCTGGCAAATCAGCGATGACGGTCAGACATACACGTTTCTCCTGCGTTCCGACGCGCGGTGGTCAAATGGAGAGCCAGTCCGCGCAGCCAATTTTTTGGCAGGATTTCGCCGCACACTGGATCCGGCAACAAACTCACCATTTGCATTCTTGCTGGCTCCTCTAAAGAACGCGGAATCGATTATGCAGGGATCACTGCCGCCGTCGGCGCTGGGCGTTGCAGCTCCCAATGACAGGACACTGATCATCCAGCTGCAATCACCGGCACCGCAGTTGTTACCCGTATTGGCACTGCCCATCGCATTTCCTTTGAGTGGCGAAGACGATGCTGGCTTGACGCGATTCTCAAACCCGGAAAGTTTTGTCGGTAATGGCCCATTCATACTCGAAGATTGGCGTCCGGGCGGCGTCATTCGCATACGCAAGAACCTCGAATTCCACGATAGCGGCGAAATCGATATCGATTTCGTCGAGTACTACCCGATAATCGAGCCACATAGCGAACTGAACATGTTCCGGGCGGGCGAACTGGACATCACTGCGACGGTGCCGGGCTCTCAGATTGCTCAGCTACGCGAGTCACATGCCGCTGAATTGAAAATCGCACCAAGTCTGGCTATCTATTACATCGCTTTCGATCTAAGTGAGGCGCCGTTCGATAACCCGGAGTTGCGTCAGGCGCTGTCGATGGCTGTTGACCGTGACGCACTGGTAGAAGTGATCGGCCGAGGAGAGCAGCCAGCATACGGTTTGGTACCGGATGGTGTCAGGGCCTATTCGCCCACGCGCTTCGATTGGATTGGACTCGACAAGCAGCAACGATCAAAGCAGGCGCACCGACTCTATCAGCAAGCGGGCTATTCTGAATCGAGGCCCTTGCAGTTAACGCTGATGTATGACGCCGGCGATATCCACGAGACCGTCGCGCTTGCGCTTAGCTCAATGTGGCATTCAGAGCTTGGCGCCGTAGTCGAACTCGACAAGCGCGAATGGAAATATTTTCTGGCAACCCGAGAGAATCGGAATGATTGGCAAGCGATGAGATTTGCCTGGACAGGGGACTTCAATCATCCGTCTACATTTACCGGCATCCTCCACTCCGAGAGCCCCCAGAATCTTCCTGGATATGAGAGTGAGAGCTACGACGCGTTAATTGCAGCAGCGCAGGCCAGTCCCGACCCGGAGGAGCAGATTCGTCTGCTCGCCGACGCCGAGAGAGTGATGTTGTCGGACAATCCGATTGTGCCGCTTTATTTTTATGTCAGTAAACACCTCGTTTCGACGTCGCTAACAGGCTATCGGAATAACGCGCTGGACCAGCATCCGAGTCGGTATATCAGTGTGAAACCATAAGGATTTGCGCAGTAATCACGCGAGGTCTGCTTCGATTTCCAGATAAAGAAAAATCCGTCGCCATTCTGGCGAGGGAAGTGTCGCGCCATAATTCATAATATAATCAAATAGTTATCTAAAACAGACTGATCTCACATGACGGCTGGAGGCCGGGTGTCTCGGTTTGTACGTATGCTCATTCCTTGTATATGTGCCAAGATTGCACATATACAAGGAATGAGGCCGGTTTCACCGTGCTTAAAGAAAACCTGATTCGAAGCTGTCGCTACCTGTTGCTGCCGGTCATTCGACTGTTGCTGAAGCACGGCATCACCTGGAACGAGTTTGGCGAATTGTCCAAGGACGCTTTCGTAATGGTTACTCGCCAGGATTACAGTGTCCAGGGCCGGCCTACCAATAACTCAAGGGTGGCGATGCTCACGGGCTTGAGCCGGCGTGAGGTTTCGAAAATTCGCGATCGGCTGATCGATGGCACGGACGATGCGGAGGAGCTGCACGGCAACCGCATTTCGAGAATTCTTTCGGGCTGGCACGTTGACGCGGAATTTATTGATGCGCACGGCCAACCAAAGGATCTGCCCACAACTGGTCCGACGGGGAGTTTGGCGAGGTTGCTGAAAGCTTATGCTGGAGACCTGCCCCACGGCGCAATTCTCAAGGAGTTGCAGCAAAGAAAGCTTATAGAGGAACTACCAGAGGGCCTGTTTCGTGTACTGAAACGAGATTATGTTTATGCAGAACTCGACCCGGAAATCGTTGGACGTATGGGTGTCGCCTTGCACGATCATGCTGCGACACTCGAGCATAACCTCAACGAAAAACGACTTTTGGCGCCCCGTTTCGAGGCGATTGCCGACAATGCCAGGGTTTCGCCGAAGGCATTGCAGGCCTTCCAGAAACTACTTGAGACAGAAGGCCTCTCGTTCCTAGAGGGCATCGATGCTTATCTCTCAAAGCACGAAATTGACAACAATGAAGACGAAAACGCGCGCACTGTTCGCTTGGGTGTTGGCGTCTATCTAATCTACGACGAAAGTGAACAAGGACAAATAAAATGAACATTTACTCAAGAATAACCGGTGCAGCGATAGTAGCGACTCTGCTGGCAGCCCTGTCTATCGCAGGATGCGGCGGAAGTGGTGGTGGCAACGCAGCACAGCCTCCGCCTCCGCCCCCGACAGGCGGCATCACTCGTACCGGAGTGGCCATAGTTGTCGGCCCGATCACGGGATTCAGCAGCGTCATTGTCAATGGCAATACCTACGACACCAGTGCGGCGATATTTTCAAAAGATGGTCTGCCTTCGACGCAAGCCGAGTTTGAGGTCGGCGAGATGGTGCTTGTTACCGGTACTATTCCCGACGACAATTCGAGCGGATCCGCCGACACAGTCGAGTTCGAAGACAATGTCGAAGGCCCGGTAACGAGTGTTAATGCCGATGGCACGATCACGGTGATGGGCCAGACGGTGAGCCTCCCGGCCACCTTATCGATTGACGACAGCTGTCCTGCGTCCCTCGACGATGCCAGCATCGTCGCGGTTGAAGTGTCCGGCATAGTCGACATGAACGGAGTGATTGACGCGTCGCGCATCGAATGCAAGTTCAACCTGGCGGACGTCGGAGATTTCGAGGTCAATGGCATAGTCAGTGGTCACGATGACGTCTTAAAGACGTTCATGATCAATGCGCTGCAGGTCGATTACACTTCAGCAGCCGTCGACAACTTCCCGACCGGCGTCATCAACAACGGTGACCCGGTCGAGGCGAAGGGCACGGATTTCGACAGCACCGTTGATCCGGACGTGCTCACCGCGACGCGCGTCGAGTTTAAGGGCGCCCGCTTCGCGGATGACGAAGGCGATCATATGGAGATCGAAGGCTTCATCACCGGCTTCGTATCGGCAACCGAATTCTCTATCACGAGTTCACCGGAGCCGATCCCAGTGACGACGATTCCGGGAACGACCGTTTTTGAAGGTGGTTTCGCCGCGGATCTGGGTGACAACCTGAAGATCGAAGTCGAGGGCGAGTTCGACGAGTTCGGCGTACTGAATGCGACGAAGATCGAGATCAAGACCTCGACCAACGTTCGCGTAACGGGCCAGGTCGATGGGGTTGTGGCCAACGTCGTTAGGATACTCGATATCGCCGTGAATACGGCTCCGACCATGACACGTTTCGAGGATAAGAGTGACGCGCCCGTCGATCCCTTCGGCGTCGGCAATATCAACACGGACGACTACATCGAAGCCCGCGGCCAGGAGCTCCCGGTTGGTCAGATCACTGCGTTCCTCATCGAACGTGACGATTTCGATCCCAATTCGGACGATACCGAGTTGCGAGGCTTCGTCGAGGTCGGTGGCGTCAATGAGCCGGACTCGCTGACCGTACTCAATGTGACGATCCTCACGAGCGGGGCCAAATTCATAGACAGCCGCGGCGACACTGAAGTCGCATTTTCGGACCCTGCCGACTTCTGGGCGGCCGTGGGTGAAGGCAGCCTGGTCGACGCCAAGGGTACGGAGACCGGCGTACGGGAACTTACAGCCACCGAGGTCGAACTGGAAATGGAATAGAGCGACCAGTCCGACATCGGACACGGGAGGTATCCCGACAGGACGAGCAGGATACCTCCCGAGCGCTGAGCGAAGAGAATCATGACGAAGTCCGCCCTAATGTACTGCAGTCGCAGCGAGATGGACTCGAGCCAACAACAGCGCTCGGCCGAGCTGGCACGCAAGATAAGCGAGACGTTCGACGTCACGCTGTTGTTGGACGGGGTATCGAAAGATGAATTGGAGGGCGTGGACGGCGTCGAATGCGTATGTATGCCGGCGCTCGAATATGAAGCCGACTCCAGTGATTTCGAAATTGCACAGTCTGACAAGCTTCGGGACCAGCTGATCGAACGGCGAGACGTAATGTTGCGCGAGTTCGAACGACTGAAACCCCGAGCCCTGGTAATTGAAATGTTTCCGTTCAAGCAGTACAGGCTGCGAGGTGAAGTACTGCCACTCGTCGAGCGCGCACGCAACGGCGTGTTTGGCGAATGCCTTGTTGTTAGCCTAACGGACGGAATCATTATCGATGACGTAAATGAGGAGGAGGCCTATGCGGATCATGCTGCCAGTCTGCTCGACAAATATTTTGACATGGTCATCGTAAATTCGGACCCGGTGTTTGCTCGCCTTGAAGAGTTTTTTCAACCGAGGAACACCTTGAATACACCGCTATATCACACGGGCTTTGTCACGCCGGGGACCTTCATTCCGCAGAACTCCGTTAACGGGGGCGCTGAGAGGATTCTGGTGTCGGCAGGAGATGGTCGTTACGGTGGTTCCCTGTTCCGCGCGGCCATTGAGGCGCATCAACTGCTCTGGGCCACGTTACCCCTGCCGATGAAAATTGTTGGCGGTGAACTATTGCCTGAAGATGAATGGCAGGACCTGATGTCGAGCGCGGAGAATTCGCCGGACCTGACGCTCAGGCGCACCGTGCCCGACCTGCGTTCCGAAATCGCTAACTCAAGATGGTCTCTCAGCCAGTGCGACTACAATACGGCGGTCAACGCGATCAGCACACAGACGCCATCGCTCTTTGTGCCGTGCGCCGACGCACAACGATGTGAACAGTTGGTCAGGGCGCAACGCCTGGTCTACTGGGGTGCGGGCCGCTTGCTGATGCCGCACCACCTGAATGCGGCGTCGCTCGCGAACGAGATACACCAATTGACGAAATTCGAGCCCCGTAGCAACCAATTCGATCTCGATGGTGCGTCGAATGCCGCACGCCTGATATCTCAGGTCGTTTACGAAAATAATTATGCACCGGTCCCAGCCCGACCATCGACGGACTTCCTGCGGCCTCACTGACCGTAATCAGCCGTTTGTTAGCGTCGGGTGAATCTCGAGGTCTGAATTTCGAGGACCAGCTCCGTAATCTCAGTGTCACGGCGAAATACGGCTTTGTCTGGCTCGATATCTTCCAGAGTCCAGCCGTCATGCATCGTTCCCTCGGCCACCTGAACAAGGGCGTTGTTGCGTTGGTCCCGTAACAGCGCTACCCGCGAAGCGCCGGTTAGCGCCACGCCTTCAAGGGTCAGTTTTAATGGTTCAAGCGGCACTTCAGCTGCGGCTTGCTGCACAGGTTCCGGCGGCAGCCGACGTCCGTCGAAAAACAGCGGTCGGTCAAGCACTTCAGCGAATGTCTCGATCGTTGGCGGGACGTATGCAGACAAGGAATTTATCTGTGTGAGGTCCGTGGCGGCCACCGTAGTCACGGCATCATCGGGAGTGAAATGCGGCATCGACAACTCAATCGCCACAACAGCCGCAAGGCCGAGGCAGGTTCCGCCAAGGAGACTCGTAATTCGATCGAAGTCGTGTTGGAGCTTCATGAGATTTCCGACATGTAGGCGATCAGATCGAAGCTCGCTTCGAAAGACTGGTTGTGGGCCGGGACCCGGAGTCGCCTTGTAGCGGTCTGATGCAAGGACAAATTGTCGAGAAAAAGCAACACCGAATTCGATTCGAGCGCATACAGTGACTCGACGAGTCCGGTAAGCGGCCCTTGAACGCGGACTCGCAACGATATTCGTGTGAGATTGTTTTCGCTGGTCGCTGGCAGTATTTGCGTACTTACGAGTTGCGTATCGTTTGAGGCAGAAATTCGCTTGAGTATGCGCTGCAGATCCGCTGACGCGATTGTCTCTGAGTCACCCTTTAGAAAATATCCTCGCGAAGATTGCGCTCTGCGCAAATTCGCGTATTGCTGACGAAGCTCGTCATCTTGCGCAGAAATCTGCCGCAGACGTAAGAGACGCTCCTGAAGTTGCTCGATGTCGTCTTGATAGTGAACATTCGCCAGTACCAACGGTAGAGCCGTCACACTCATCGCGCCGGTGACGACTATAACGAGAAGTGCGATCGCAAGAAATCGTTGC
>Ga0255056_10000465_pt1 | contig 12020 bp, 8 predicted proteins | sample Cases_109_1_MG_FD_183639 | JGI IMG/M metagenome (GOLD analysis project Ga0255056, IMG submission 183639) | Seawater microbial communities from Amundsen Gulf, Northwest Territories, Canada - Cases_109_1 | ecosystem: Environmental > Aquatic > Marine > Gulf | place: Canada: Northwest Territories... | reverse complement strand
GGAGCTCGCAAAGGACCCACCCGATAAGCCGGCGGCCGCTGGGAACATCGAGGGGGCGATCGGTGATCTCGAGGCAGCCATCTCGGATGGTCTCCTCGAGTACGGATACGGCAACCAACTCATCGATCGGCTCGCCGAGGTCGCCAGCCAACTCTGATCTGCTCGTCTGGTCTCCTTCCGGTGAGGTGTACCAACTCGGTCTGGGGTAGCGCTCGTCCTCACCCGCCAAGCTGACTGGCGGCCGAGCGGGGGCGCGTCCGCGTTCGGTACGCTTTAGCGATGCCTACCGATCAAGCGCTGGACATAGCCTGGATCCTTGTCTGTGCCGCCTTCGTGATGTTCATGCAGGCCGGCTTCTCCTCGCTGGAGAGCGGCATGGTGCGCAGCAAGAACAGCATCAACGTCGCCGGGAAGAACTTCGCCGACTTCTGTCTCACCACCGGCGTCTATTGGCTTTTTGGGTTCGCCGTGATGTTCGGAACCTCGGTGGGAGGGCTGTTCGGCTCGGACGGGTTCTTCTTCTCTGAGAGCACCCCGTTCCTGATGGCCTTCTTCATCTTCCAGATCGGTTTCGCAGGAACATCGACCACGATCATGTCCGGGGCGGTAGCCGAGCGGATGCGCTTTTCCAGCTATCTGATCGCGGCCCTTGTGTTCTCGGCCGCCATCTATCCAATCTTCGGCCACTGGGCATGGGGCAGCCTCGCCGGAGGGGATGCCGGCTGGCTCGAGGAGCTCGGGTTCATCGACTTTGCCGGTTCGACGGTGGTCCACTCGGTGGGCGGCTGGATGGCGCTTGCGATGGTGCTCATCATCGGCCCGCGCCTCGGCCGTTTCGGCAAGGACGCCGTGCCGATCCATGGCCACGACCTGCCGTTGGTGACCCTCGGTGTATTCATCCTCTGGTTCGGATGGTTTGGCTTCAACGGTGGCAGCACGCTCGGCCTCACGCCCGACGTCCCGTCGATCATCGTCAACACCGTTCTGGCCGGGGCATTCGGGGGCCTGACCGCCCTCGGCCTGACCTGGTGGCGCGACGATCTTGTCGACGTCCCGACCTTCATGAACGGCTCGCTGGCCGGGCTCGTCGGGATCACCGCCTCGGCAAACATCGTCTCCACCATCGACTCCGTGGTCATCGGCGTCGTTGCCGGCGTGGTCATGTATGGAGTCACAATGCTGCTGGAGCGGCTCGAGATCGATGACGCCGTTGGTGCGGTCCCGGTGCACCTGGCCGCCGGCATCTGGGGAACCCTGGCGGTGGCGTTGTTCGGGGCTACCGAGGCATGGGGAGGCGGGAGCCGGCTCTCCCAGCTCGGGGTTCAGAGCGTCGGCGTCCTCGTTGCCTTCCTGTGGGCGTTCGGGATCGGCTATGTGGTGATGTCGCTGATCAACCGCCGCTTTCCGCTCCGTATCGATCCCGAGGGAGAGCTCATCGGGCTCAACGTTTCCGAGCATGGGGCCAGCACCGAGATCCTCGACTTGCTTACCGACATGGACACCCAGAGGGCGAGCAACGACTTCTCCGAGCCGGTGAGAGTCGAGCCGCATACCGAAGTCGGCCAGATCGCCGGGCAGTACAACAAGGTCATCCACGACATCAACGAGCAAACCGCGGCGCTCCAGCTCATGCAACGGACGGCAACGGCAGCGAACGAGACCGAGTCGATCGAGGAGGCGCTTCAGATCGCCCTCGAGGAGGTGTGTGCGGCCACAGGCTGGCCCATTGGCCACGTCTATCTGCTCGATGAAGCAGACGCCAACCTGCTCGTGCCCACCGAAATATGGCAGTCCGATGACCCAGAGCGCTTTGCGGCGTTCCGGGACCGAACGAACACGACGACGTTCCGCGCCGGGGACGGGCTTCCCGGCCGCGTTCTGGCGAGGAGACAGTCGGCCTGGCTCGCCGTGCCGGCCGACGCTGGGGACCCGCGTACGCAGACCGCTCGCGAGGCAGGGCTTCGCACTGGTTTGGCGTTTCCGGTGATGGCGGGCGCCGAGGTTGCCGCGGTGCTCGAGTTCTTCAGCGACCTCGACGAGGAGCCGGATGCCGATTGGTTGAACGTCTTGACGTCGGTAGGTCTGCAGCTCGGTCGTGCAGTGGAGCGGCGGCGGAGCGACGAACAGCGGTTCCAGACAGTGGTTGACAACATGCCAGCCATGGTCCTGTTGCGCGACCTCGAGGGGCGGTTCATCCTGATCAACCGGCAGTACGAACAGGTATATGGGGTCAGCAACGATGATGTCCAGGGCAGGACGTTCGTTGAAGTCAATGCGATGAGCCCGGTAGACATGCTGGCCGAGGAGACCGTCGCCCAGGATCAAATGGTCATCGCGCAAAACCGGACGATCGAGCAGGAGCTTGCAATACGGATCGACGGGGAGGACCGCGTGTTCGCTTCGGTCAAGTTCCCGATTGACGACCACGCTGGCAATCTCGTCGCCGTTGGGGGCGTCGAGCTGGACATCACCGACCGTAAGCAATATGAAGCGGAGCTCGCCGAGCTGGTGAGAACGGTGGAGCTGGCCAGAGATCAAGCCATGAGCGCGACGCAGGCCAAGAGTCACTTCCTGGCCAGCGCCAGCCATGAGCTGCGCACCCCGCTGAACGCCATCATGGGCTTCACCAGCCTTGTCAAGCGGCACACTGCGGGCGCAATCGATGATCGCGACACGGAAAACATCGACAAGATCCTGGTTAGCGCGGAGAACCTGCTGGCGTTGATCAATGACCTCCTCGACCTGTCCCGGATCGAGGCCGGTCGCCAGGACGTAGACGCATCCGAGTTCGATGTCGACCCGCTGGTGGCCGAGTGCGTGGGCACGCTGGAGCCGCTCGTTGATTCGAACGTCGAGCTGCGGATGAACGTTGATGGAGGCCTGTCGATGTTCACCGATCCCGACAAGCTCCGACAGATCCTGATCAATCTGCTCTCGAACGCTGTCAAGTTCACCGACAGTGGCAGCGTGACGGCGGCGGTGAAGTCGAGGGGGAACGACGTCGTTTTCGAGGTTGTCGACACGGGGATCGGCATCCCACCCGAGGCGGTCGAACGGGTCTTCGACGAGTTTCAGCAGCAAGCCACAGAGGGGAGGGACGTTCAGCGCGGCACGGGCCTCGGACTTACTATCGCTCGGCAGCTCGCCCGTCTGCTCGGCGGAGACCTCACCGTGACCAGCGTCGTCGGACAGGGATCGACGTTCACGGTTGTGATCCCGGCCCGGTACCAGCCGCCGCAGATCACGGCGGCATAGTGAGATGAACGACGCAGCAGCCACGATCCTCATCGTCGATGACGAGCCGTTCAACGTCGACTACCTGCAGCAGAATCTCTCCGACCTCGGGTATCGCACGAGGGAGGCGTACGGCGGCAGGGAGGCGTTGGATTCGGTAGCGGAGAGTCCGCCCGACCTGATCCTGCTCGATGTGATGATGCCCGATATCGACGGCATCACCGTGTGCCAGATGCTGAAGGGCGATCCGGCCACCCAGCTGATCCCGATCGTGATCATGACCGCACTGGATGGCAAGGAGGATCGGATCCGGGGGATCGAAGCCGGCGCCGACGACTTTCTGACCAAGCCGGTCGACGATCGCGAGCTGCTGGCCAGGATCAATGCCGCGCTTCGCATCAAACAGGCCGTCGACGAGACGGTCGGGGAGCTTGCCTCGGCGGCGCAGCAGCTCGAGGACATGGCACCGCGCGTCGTACAGGCGGCGGTGATCGCGATGGAGTTCCGTTCCGGGGCGGTGTCGGGCGCCGACCCGCCCAACCAGGCGCACGACTATCTCATCACTCGGTACGAGCGAGCCGCTCGTGAGACATTGGAGCGGCTTGGCGCCGACGTCGTCGAGAAACGCGGCGATCACATTCTGGCCGTTCTGCCCGGCTTGAGCCCGGCCGAGGCCATCGCCCCGGCGGAGGCCATCCAAGACGAAGCGGACACCCTCAACCGAACCAACACGGTGCTGCAGCTCTCACCGGCGATCGCCGTTCACCATGGCGATGTATCGATCGAGCCACATCGAGTCGAGGCGGAGGGCCGCACCCGCTGGGTGCTTGCGGCCGGGGGCGCAACGGTCGACACGGTGATGCGAATGGTGGCTGAGGCAGCCGACGGAGAGGTTCTCGCCAGCCCCGCCGTGCTCGACGCCGGCCGCGCGGACCAGAGCGGCTCGACGGCGCAGCGCCGGGTGCTGGCAACCATTCTCGTTTCCGACCTCGTTGGCTCGACCGAGATTGCCACTCGGCTCGGGGACCAACAATGGACCGAAGCGCTCGACGGACACTATCGGTTGGTCAGGGACACCTTCGCCCTGTTCGACGGCGAGGAGATCTCAACCGCGGGAGACGGCTTCATGGCGCTCTTCGATGGTCCGGCGAAGGCGATCAGGGCGGCGCTCGAGATCTGCCACAAGAGCGAAGCCGCCGGCTTTCCGGTCCGGGTCGGCATCCACACCGGCGAGGTCGAGCGCACCGATGGCGACATCCAGGGAATCAACGTCCACCTGGCTTCACGGGTCTCGGCCGAGGCGGACGGGGGAGAGGTACTGGTGAGCTCGACGACCAGAGACGCCGCTGCCGGATCCGGGCTTCGTTTCGAGGACAGCGGCGAGCGCACCTTCAAGGGCATCGAAGAGGCCCGGCGGGTTTACCTCGTGCTGCCGGACTGAGCTCTTGACTTCTCGCTGAATCAAACATATGATTGAAACGATTGTTTGATCAGGGGAAGACATCATGGTCACAACCGATACCAGGACTCGCATCCTCGATGCGGCACAGGAGCTCTTTGCGGCCAAAGGGTTCGAGGGAACCTCGGTCCGCGAGATCACCCGCCGGGCCGATGTCAACGTGGCCGCCATCCACTACCACTTCGGGTCCAAGGAGCAAGTCCTGCGCGGTGTAACCGATCGGATCGTCGAACCGCTGAACCAACGGCGGTTCGAGCTGCTCGACGCCGCACCCGAGCCCGCCGCCATCGAAGCCCTGCTCGACGCATTCATCCGGCCGGACTTCGAGACCCTTCTCGACCTTCCCCCATCGGCCGCCCGGTTTCTGGGCCGCACCTACACCGACCAGACGCCCTGGATCCAGGAGATGGCAAGACAGCAGTTCGAGGAGGCCGGCCGTCGGTTCTTCCCGGTCCTCGCCGCGGCGCTGCCCCATCTGGAGCCAGAAGATCTCGCCTGGCGGATGGCCCAGACCGCTGCGCTCATCGTCCACACGTTCGCCACCTGGCCGGAGGAAGGCATGACCGACGTCGAGGCCGAAACCAGCCTTCGGCGTCTGATCGCCTTCGTGACTCCGGCCCTGTCCCGACAAGGAGCAACACTATGACCAACCCATCCGAGCGGCCCGACTGGCTGCCTCACGACGAGTACCCCTTCGACCTTCGCTCGCTCGACCTGCCGTCGGGTTCGGTCTGCTACACGGACGAAGGCGACGGGCCGACGCTGCTGTTCGTCCACGCCGGACTGTGGTCCTTCATCTGGCGAGATGTCATGACCGAGCTGAGCAGCGAGTTTCGAACGATCGCCATCGACTTCCCCGGGTTCGGGCTCAGCCCGAGCGCCACGAGCGACCAGACCATCGCCGACCTGAGCAGCGTGCTCGCCGAATTCGTCGCCCACCTCGATCTCACTGCGGTAACCCTGGTCGCCCACGACCTCGGCGGGCCGGTTGGGATCGCAGCGGCGGCCAACGATCCCGATCGCTATGAGGCCCTTGTCTTGAGCAACACCTTCGCCTGGGAGCCAGAGCAGCGCAGCCTGCGCATGATGCTCAAGACCATGGGATCAAGCCCGCTCGAGGGGTTCAGTGCACGGACCGGGCTGCTGCTGAAGATGGCCTCGGGGCGATTCGGCGTCGGGCGCCACCTCGGCCCGGCCGGCAGGCGCGCCTTCCTGGGGCCGTTCCACGACCGCTCGAGGATTCGGCGCTTCCACCGCCTCTTGGGATCCGCCGGGTCCAGCCCCGAGCACATGGCGTTCGTCGAGGAGGCCACGAGGGGACCGCTCAACCATCTTCCGGTGCTGACGATCTTCGGTGGCCGCAACGACCCGTGGAAGTTCCAGCGGCGGCACGCCGACACCTTCCCCAATCACGAGGGCCACATCCTCCGAAAGCGGTATCACTTTCCGATGACGGAAGATCAAGGCCGGTTCGCAGAGCTGATCCGCGAATGGAGCAAGCAGCGCATTAGCGCGTAACATCCCTCCGATGACGACGAACTCGGTGCCGTCCCTCCGGGACGCCGACCTGTCATCGAAGCTGCCGGCCAAGGAGGCCAACCAGCGGATCGAGGCTGCCCAGAAGCGGCTCCTCCAATTGCGACTCCAGCTCGGTGGCAAGCTCGGGAGTGGTGAGCTCGGGCCACCCCTGTGCTTCGTGTTCGAGGGCTGGGATGCCTCAGGCAAGGGCGGCGCCATCAAACGGCTGGTCGCCCCGATGGATCCGCGGCACGTGAGAACGGTCCAAATCGCTGCACCCACCACGGACGAGCTGAGGCACCACTGGCTGCAACGGTTCTGGCCTCAACTGCCGGGCTGGGGCGGCGTGGCCGTGCTCGACCGGTCCTGGTACGGCCGGGTGCTCGTGGAGCGGGTGGAGGGCTTTGCCTCGACCGAACAGTGGCGGCGCGCCTACACCGAGATCGTCGACTTCGAGCGCACCCTGGTCGCCGAGGGCATGGTGTTCGGCAAGTTCTGGATGCACATCTCCGAGGACGAGCAGCGGCGCCGCTTCGAGGATCGCAAGACCAGCCCGCTGAAGCAATGGAAGCTCACCGACGAAGACTGGCGCAACCGTGAGAAGCATGCCGAGTACTACGTCGCCGTCGAGGAGATGCTGGCCAGGACCTCGTGGTCCGATGGGCCGTGGCACGTTGTTCCCGGTGAGCAGAAGCGGTACGCCCGGGTATCCGTGCTCGAGACGGCGATCGACGTCATTGAGGCCGGGATGCGCAGCCACGACATCGACCCGCTGCCCGCGCTCGACTACGTCGACGACGACTAGCCGAGCCATGAGCCTTGAGCGGGATTCTTGCTTATGGCTCTTTGCTGTATAGGGCTTCGATCTCGTCGCCGTACTTGGCCATGATCGCCCGCCGTTTCACCTTGAGGCTTGGGGTGAGCATCCCGTTCTCCGGGGTGAACTCCTCGTCGGCGAGCACGAAGCCCTTGATCCGCTCGTACCCCTTGATGGGGCCGGACTGGCGGTTGAGTTCGGTCTGGATGAGATCGGTGACCTGGTCTTCCTTGAGCAGCTGCTCGACCGAGCGGTCGCCAAGCCCGTGCTCGCCTGCCCACGCCTCCAGTGCGGCCATATCGGGCACGACCACCGCCACGTTGTAGGGGCGCTGTTCGCCGTACACCATGATGTTGGTGACGTAGCCGGACAGCGTCAGCTGTTCCTCGATCGGGGACGGCACGACGTACTTGCCGTTCTCCAGCTTGTACTGCTCCTTGATCCTGCCCCTGATCGAGATGAACCCCTCGTTGTCGCGCGAGCCGAGGTCGCCGCTGCGGAATCCGCCGTCCGATGTGAACACCGCGGCATCTTCCTCGGGCAGGTTGTAATACCCCATCATCACGTTGGGACCGTGGATGACGATCTCGCCGACTTCATCGCTGCCAACCGCATCGTGGTCGATGTCGATCCGCACACCCGGGATTTCTCTGCCGACCGTGCCCACCTTCCGTAACCCCTCGGTGTTCGCCGCGGCGACCGGTGATGTCTCGGTAAGGCCGTAGCCCTCGTAGACGGTCAGCCCCAGCGCCGAGATGAACTCGGCAACTTCGGGTGAGATGGCGGCTCCACCACTAAACGCATACTTGAGGCGACCCCCGAACCGATCCCTCACCTTCGAGAACACCAGGGTGTCGAACAGGCCATGCTGCAGCTCGACGAGGAAGCTGCTCTTGCCCTCGGAGGCGAGCTCGGAGCGCTTCCTTGCGTTGCTCATCGCCTGGTCGAACATCATCTTCTTGATGCCGCCTTCTGCGGCCATCAGCTTCTGCAGACCGTCGTAGATCCGGTTATAGACCGTCGGCACCGAGACCAGAATCGTCGGCTTGATCACCGGGAGGTCCTCCATCAGGTCGTTTGCCGACGTGAGCCCTGCCGAGGCACCGGCTCCGAGGATGAAGTGCAGCTCCACCACCTGGCCGAACGAGTGCGCCCACGGCAGGAACGACGCGGTGCGATCGTCCGGTCCGATGGCGAACAGGTCGGGATAGGTATTGATGTTGCTGGTCAGGTTTGCGTGGGAGAGCATGACCCCCTTCGGATTGCCTGTGGTCCCGGATGTATAGATCAGGCCGGCCATGGTCGCCGGATCCGGGTGAACGGTGTCGATCGGCGAATTGGCTCCCCGGTCAAGCAGCTCAGAGAACGTAGTGGCCGATCCTCCTGCGTCTCCGTCGATGACAACGATGTGTTCGAGATCGGGCAGCTCGTGGGAGTGGTCGTCGAGCTGGGCGCGGATGCCGTCGTTGGCAACGATGGCGACCTTTGCCCCAGCGTCGGCCAGGATGTATTGCCACTCCTTTGACTGCTGCGCCTCGTACATCGGTACCCACGCCGCACCGAGGGTGTACGTGCCGTAGGCGCCGACCGCCCACTCGACGCGATTGTCGGCGATCGCGGCGACGCGGTCGCCCTCGCCGACTCCGAGGGCGGCCAACCCGGCCCTCGCCTTGGCGACCTGGTCTGCGAATTGGCTGTAGAGCATCCAATCCCAGCTGCCGTCGGGCTGTTTTGTCCCAAACAAGTTGTTGTCGGCGAAACGGGAGACGCTGGCCTCGAACAGATCAGGGAGGCTCTTGAAGTCGGTCGCCATGAGGGAAGCTCCTTTGCGGACGATGGCTCTCTCTGGAGAATAGCGAGCGCCGCCAGGCTGAATCGCTGGTGATTTCACAGTCTCGGATATCCTGAGCTCCGTGGCCTCACGAACCTTTGGCGAGATGATCCGCGAAGCGCGGTTGGAGCGGCACCTTTCAATGGGGCAGCTCGCCGCTGCAGTCGACCGCTCGACGGCGTCGGTGCGCCGTTGGGAGCGGGACGACGGGCTTCCGACGCCCGAGGTGATCGACACGCTGACGATCCGGCTCGGACTCGACCCCGAGAAAGTCGCGGTGGCCGTTGGCGCCGCCCGAGGCGACGAGGCATCAACCGTTGGTGAGGCGGCCGACAGCGCGCACGTCGAATCCGGTGATCCGATCGACGTGGTGGCGCTCGTGGACGTCGCCGAAGCGGTCGACTCGGGAACGCCCGCCGACTGGGTGCAACCCGCCGTCCCCGTGGCAGCGGCGACGCCGGTGCAGCAGACGACAACCGCTCCTCCGCCGCCGGTGGTGTGGCCGACCGCCTCGGCACCGGTGGCGGTGGTCGAGCAGGACCAGAACATCCTCCAGATCCTGCGTGACCCGGACAAGCCATGGATCGGGTACATCCGCGCCTTCCTGACGATCGCGGTTCTCGGCGCCCTCGCCTACGTGCTGCTGTGGGCCGTGCCCGAATTCCTCGATGCGTTCGGCGAGATGTGGGACTCGCTGTGGCCCGAAGCCGAGGGAACGACGCTTTGAGGCCACAGTCCTCAGCCGACATTCATCAGTCCGAATTTCTGACGATTGACGACTGACGACTGATGACCGGCGACACTTTGACTATCGTCCCACCCGGCCGTCGTACGGGAGTTACGTGCACAGACCAGTGAGCAGGGATGGTGGACGCCGCACGTGGCTCCGCATGCTCGTCGTGCTGGTGCTGGCGCTGCTCCTGGCCGCTTGTGCCACCAGCGATCTGCCCCAGTCGTCGCTCAACCCGAAGTCGGCCGAGGCCCAGCAGATCGATGAGCTATGGCGGCTGGTCCTGTATCTCGCCATTGCCGTGTTCGTCGTGGTCGAGGCTGCTCTCGTCATCGCCATCTTCTGGTTCAGGAAGCGCAAGGACGACGACAAGCCGGAGCCCAAACAGACCCACGGCAACACCGCGCTCGAGATCACCTGGTCGATCATCCCCGCGCTGATCCTCGTGGTCATCGCGGTGCCGACGTTGCAGACCCTGTTCGATCTTGCCAGCCCGCCCGAAGGCAACTTCGTTCGCGTCAACGTCACCGGGCATCAGTGGTGGTGGGAGTTCGAGTACCCCGACATTCTCGATGCCAACGGCCGGCCCCTCACGACAGCCAACGAGCTCCATCTGCCCGTCGGCGTTACCACCGAGCTCAAGATGACGTCGGCCGACGTGATTCACAGCTTCTGGGTTCCGCCCCTAGCCGGGAAACGCGATGTCGTACCGGGTCATTTCACCTTCATCAAGATCACCCCAGACGTGAGTCGAGCGGGTGAAGCGATCCCCGGCCAGTGCGCCGAGTTCTGCTGGCTGTCGCACGCCGACATGCGCACGCTCGTGTTTCTCGACACCGAAGCCGATTTCCAGGCCTGGGCCGACCGGCAGCTCCAGCCGGCGACGATTCCAACCGACGGCCCGGCCGCCTCCGGTTTCGAGATCTTCACCGCGATCTGCAGCACCTGCCATCAGGCGTTCATCGCAGCGCCGGAGGGCCCGGAGGTGTTTGGTGAGGCAATTGCTCCCGATCTAACCCATTTCGGCTCGCGCACGACGCTGGGCGCTCGGGTCCTCGACAACACGAACGAGCATCTCACCCAGTGGATCGACAACCCTGAATCCGTAAAGCCGATGGCACCCGAGCTCAACAACTTCGACACGGGACGCATCCTCGGTATGCCCGACTACGGTCTGGACGCCGAGGAGATCGCCGAGCTTGTGGCACTGTTGGAGGGGTGGAAGTGAGGGTGAAGCGTCAGCTGAGCCGGGGCCCGATGTGGCCCGTAGCCAGGAGCGGGAAGAACTGATATGGCCATAACCGCCCCCGTCGAAGATCTCGGCTACACCCCGTCGACGAAGGGGGTGTGGAGCTGGCTCACCACGGTCGATCACAAGCGGATTGGCTTGATGTACGGAGTGTCGGCCCTGGTGTTCTTCGTGGTTGGTGGGCTCGAGGCGCTGATGATCCGCACCCAGCTCGCCTCGGCCGACAGCACGATCCTCACCGCCGACGCCTACAACCAGCTGTTCACCATGCATGGCATCACGATGGTGTTCGCCGTCATCATGCCGGTCGCCGCCGCCTTCCAGAACTACATGATCCCGCTACAGATCGGGGCAAGGGACGTCGCCTTCCCCCGACTCAACGCCTTCTCGTTCTGGCTCTTCCTGTTCGCGGTGATCATGCTGTCTTCCTCGTTCTTCCTCGGGGGCTCGCCGGACGGCGCCTGGGTTGGATACGCCAACCTGTCCACCGAGGTCACCGAGTTCGTCAGGATGGATTACTACGCCATCGGGGTGCAGCTGCTTGGCATCGCTTCGATCGGATCCTCGGCAAACTTCATCGCCACCATCTTCACCATGCGCGCCCCGGGCATGACGATGATGAAGATGCCGGTGTTCACCTGGATGACCGTCGTGACCTCGTTCCTACTGATCCTGAGCCTCCCGGTCATCGCGGTGGGGCTGTGGCAGATGTTCTTCGACCGCAACTTCGGGACGGTGTTCTACGAGGCACAGGCGGCGGGTGATCCGCTCCTGTGGCAACACCTGTTCTGGATCTTTGGTCATCCCGAGGTGTATGTGCTGATCCTGCCCGCGATGGGCATCGTCTCAGAGACCCTCCCGGTGTTCTCCCGCAAGCCGCTCTTCGGATACCAGTTCGTCGTCTTCTCCGGGATCGCCATTGGCTTCCTCGGCTTCGGGGTGTGGGCGCATCACATGTTCACCGCAGGCATGGGCCCGGTGGCCGAGGCCGGTTTCGGCTTAGCAACCATGCTCATCGCCGTCCCAACGGGGGTGAAGATCTTCAACTGGATCGGCACTATGTGGGGCGGCAAGCTGACCCTCAACACACCGATGCTGTTCTCCATCGGGTTCATCGCCATGTTCATCATCGGCGGGTTGTCCGGGGTGACCCACGCCGCCATCCCTGCCGACACCCAGCAG
>Ga0255056_10000464_pt1 | contig 12026 bp, 10 predicted proteins | sample Cases_109_1_MG_FD_183639 | JGI IMG/M metagenome (GOLD analysis project Ga0255056, IMG submission 183639) | Seawater microbial communities from Amundsen Gulf, Northwest Territories, Canada - Cases_109_1 | ecosystem: Environmental > Aquatic > Marine > Gulf | place: Canada: Northwest Territories... | reverse complement strand
TCGAGAAACTGACCGATCGGACGACCTTCGGGAGTTTGATCGAGGGCCGTCGCCGCCAGGTGCACGGCTTTCTCCAGCGGGGCCCCCAAGTGGGGTGCGCCGAGGGTCACGACGTGTACAACTTTGTTGGCCCACTGTTGACTGGAGTCGGCGGTGAGGATGGCGTTTAGTGCTATCAAGCCACCCATCGAGTGACCGACTAGGGAGATCTCGTCTACCTGAACCGGCCAGACATTGACGATTTTCTCCAACAAGACAGACAGCGCAAAACCGTTGGCGGCAACCTCCAGTCCGGAGTTGTACCGAACCAGCAGCGGAGTGAGAGAGTGGTCGGCGAGGGCATCGGCGAGGTTGTGTTCTGAATTGTCTTCCAACTCTTTTCCCCTCCAAGCGTGTTCGGTGTCGCCAAGTCCGTGCAGGAGCAGGACGAGTCTTGAGGTTGCGGCGGGAAAGGCTTTGGTGAGCGCTGGTGCGTTTGGTTCGATTGGGTCGCCGGTGGCAGTTCGAAGGCTCATCTCAATGCTGAGGTTGCTCTCTTGTCGGTCGAGCTCATCTCCCCAGAGCCCGTTGAAGAAAGCCTGAACCTCGCTTCCGCGTCGGGACTGCCAGAGTGGTCGAAGAGCATTGGATCCAGCCTTCGTCGACGCCCAGAAACTGATGGCTCGTCCGACACCCAATCCGGTCAAACGAATCGACTGATAGATGGGCGTGGTGACGGCACGAGAGGTTTTTCGTGCGGATTCGCGCCATGGCCCGGCCAAAGTGGACCAGCGGTCGGTAAGCGCGTGATGCACGTCCTCGACGGGCGTGGTCAATCGATCGGTAGCCAGAACAATCAGATCGCCGAGCCCTTCCCAGTCTTTGTGGCTGGAAGGTTTCATCTGCAGAGGGTATCGGTCCGCCAGCCGGTACCTCAGGCCGTTAAAGAACTCAGAGCCGGCCCACTCGCTCAACTATGAGATCGAAGAACCCGTCCGCGTCGATGTCGTTGATTACGAGTGCGTTCGGCTTGTTGTCCGTGACTCCCCACCAATCGACCACGGTCATTCCTTGGGTTGCGCCGGGTGATGTCTCGATCCCTACATGTACTTCTTTTCCGCTGAACAGCTCCGGCGCCAAGAGATATGCGATAACGGTGGGGTCGTGAAGCGGTCCACCGGGCAATCCGTATTTTTCTTTGTCCCAGCGGTCGTAAAACTGGAGCATCCCCGCTACGGCGGTACCGGCCGGAGTGCCCAAATTTTCGAACCGCTTCAGCCTCTCCGGGGTCGTGAGCGCCTTGTGAGTCACGTCCAGCGGCATCATCACGATCGGGATACGACTGGTGAAGGCCAGGTGAGCAGCGTGGGGGTCGACAAAGATGTTGAACTCTGCGGCCGGCGTGGTGTTGCCACCCTCGAAGAATCCACCGCCCATGGTCACCAGTTGTTCGATTCTGTCGGCGACTCGCGGTTCGCGGACGAGGGCGAGCCCAACATTGGTCAAGGGACCCAGCGCGCAGAGGGTTACACCATCGGTCGACATGACGATTTCGACAATCTTGTCGACGGCATGGCCAACAGCCTCGGCGGTGGTGGCTGCAGGAATGTCGGCTCCGTCCAGGCCGGTCGGACCATGGACGTACTCTGCGGTGATTAGGTCGTTGACCATCGGTCGGATCGAACCGCGGTAGACCGGGACGTCGGTGCGATTGGCCAACTCGACTAGAGCCAGGGAGTTGGCGACCGTCAGATCGAGGGGAACATTGCCGGCCACAGCCGTGATAGCAAGTACGTCGAGCTCGTCGGGTGAGGCGAGGGCCACAAGAAGGGCGACAGCGTCATCCTGGCCGGGGTCCGCGTCGATGATGATCGGTCGTGCCATTTCAGGACGATAATCGCGCTTCGAGAAGCGCCTCCACTTCCTCGGCGGTTGGCATCGACGCTTGTGCTCCTTGACGGGTTGTCGCGATCGCGCCGGCAGCGACCGCCCAACGTGTTGACTCCGTAAGGCTTTGTCCGAGGCTCAGCGCATGAGCCAATGCGCCGCAGAAGGCGTCCCCCGCACCGGTGGGGTCTAGGGACTGAACCATGTGCGCAGCGACGAACGTCGGTGTTTCGTTCTCGACGACCAACGCTCCTTCTGAGCCGAGTGTCACCACCACAGGTCCTGCGGTGGGGAGACGGGAGACTGCCTCCAATGTCTCGTCAGGATTCGTCGGTTCCGGGACGCCGGCGAGCGAGGCCAGCTCGATGCGGTTTGGGATCAGCACATCAACTCGTTCCAGAAGGTCGGCGGCGAGATGTTGTGCCGGCGCTGGGTTGAGACAGACGATTCCTTCGCAAGCCTCCATCGCGCTGGCAATGGCCATAATTGGGACCTCGAGTTGGGCGAGGAGAACCTTGGCGGTTGCGATGGACTCTCGGTGAGCCGCGATGTATTTTGGAGTGAGATTCGAATTGGCCCCGGGACTGACCACGATGGTGTTCTCGGCCTGATCGTCCACCGTGATCACGGCAAGCCCGGTCGGTCGGTCATTTTCGACGCCAAGTCCTGACGTGTCGATCCCCTCCCGGTTGAGCCCATCGACCAACGATGCACCGTGTTCGTCGTTGCCGACAAGGCCGAACATCGCCACTCCGGCACCGAGACGGGCGGCCGCCACCGCCTGGTTGGCTCCTTTTCCCCCATTGTCCGAGAAGTGGTGTGTGCCCAGAACTGTCTCACCAGGCTCTGGGAGGCGAGGGGCGACAATGGTCAGGTCGAAATTGAGAGATCCGACGACTGCGATATCGATGTCCACCGAGCCCGACGTTAGGGATTGATGCACTTGGGAACCGGTTACGGGTCTTCCAGTGCCGAACCGTAGGCTTCTGTGATGCTGCTTGAAGTAGGACGAGAAACGCAATGAAATCCCAAAGCGCCGACGCACTGATCCTCTTTGGCGCCAGCGGAGACCTGGCGCGGAAGCGTCTATTCCCGGCCCTATTCGAGCTCGAGGCAGCCGGCGAGCTGAATATCCCGGTCGTCGGTGTGGGTAGGACCGAAGGAGGTGACTCCTCCCTGCGGGGATGGGTTTCCGACGCATTGGCCAACGTCTCGGATGACATCGATCATGAGCTACTCGACAGACTTCTCGGGCGACTCAGCTATGTGTCTGGTGACTATCGCGACGGCCGAACATTTGACGAGATCAAACGAAGGGTGGGAGATCGGCGATGCACAGTTGGCTATTTGGCCATACCCCCCGCTTTGTTCGATGATGTTGTCAAGGGTCTCGGGGGAGTCGGTTTCAATCAAGAGGGCCGTGTGGTGGTGGAGAAACCCTTTGGTCGTGATCTCAACAGCGCAGCTGAGCTAAACGAGATCATCCATCGTCACTATCCCGAGGACCGGGTCTATCGGATCGACCATTTCCTCGGCAAGGAGGCGTTGCAAAACCTGATGGTCTACCGCTTCTCCAACACCATTCTCGAGCCGATCTGGAACCGTCATTACATCAGTGGAGTCCAGATCACGATGGCGGAGTCCTTCGGTGTGGAGGGTCGCGGCAGCTTCTACGACTCGGTGGGTGCGCTTCGGGACGTCGTGCAGAACCATCTTCTGGTGCTGTTGTCACTCTTGGCGATGGAGCCACCAGTTTCCGATCGTCCCGACGCGTTACGTGACGAAAGGGTCAAGGTGCTCAGTGCGACCAGAGCTCTCGAACCGGGTGACGTGGTCAGAGGTCAATACGACGGGTACCTCGGCGAGTCGGGTGTCGCACAGGACTCGAATACCGAGACTTACTTCGCTGCTCGTTTTGAGATCGACTCGTGGCGATGGGCCGGTGTGCCTTGGATCATCCGGGCCGGAAAAGGCTTGGCCTCGACTGTCACCGAGGCCGTGGTCGAATTCAATCGTCCGCCCCGTCTGCTCTTTGCTGAGGCTTCCACGGTCCCGGGCCCCAACCGTCTCGCATTCATGAGCAAACCTGACGATCGGATCACCATGTCGATGCAGGCGAAACGACCGGGCTCAGAGATGGTTAGTGGCCCCGTCCACCTTGCTCTCGATCATGTTGCGAGCCAGGGAGATGGCCAGGACGCCTATCACCGTCTCCTCGGTGACGCACTGCGTGGTGACCAGTCGCTGTTCGCTCGAGAGGATGGGGTGATGGAGGCCTGGCGGATTGTCCAGCCAGTCTTGGAGAACAGTCAGTCAGTATCGATCTACGAGCGGGGTAGCTGGGGTCCCGAAGGTGCCGACGAGCTGCTCGGTGGTGATTGGGAATGGATAACAACGGGGCAGAAGTGATGCCGTCCCCCGAAGTCACCCTTGTTCGCCACGGTCAGACCGAGTGGAGCAAGACGGGCCGTCATACCGGGCGAACCGACGTCCCGTTGACAGATCTTGGGCGCCAACAAGCGGTGGCGCTCGGGAAGATGATTGAGGATGCGAAATTCGACCGTGTGTTATCGAGCCCACTTAGTCGCGCCTGGGAGACAATGGAGTTGGCGGGGCTGGCCAACTCAGACGTCGCTTCTGACGACCTTGTCGAGTGGGACTACGGGGATTATGAAGGCCGTCCGACGGCTGAGATTCGAGTGGATCTTCCCGGTTGGACGGTGTGGACACATCCCATTGTCGGTGGAGAGTCGATCGAAGATGTGTCGGCCCGAGCCGATCGGGTTATCGACTCAGTTCTCGAATCAGAAGGCTCAATCGTCATGTTTGCCCATGGTCACATCCTCCGGATTCTGGCTGCCCGGTGGATGGGCCTGGCACCGGACGCAGGAAGGGCGCTCTCTTTGGACACGGCCACCAGGTCGACGTTGGGTTGGGAACGCGAGAATCGTGTCATTCGCACGTGGAACGTCATGTGCTCTATCCACTCTGGAGATCCCTCGGTGTGACTGTGACCCAATTCCGCACACCTGATGGAGTTGTCGTTCCGGCGATCACTGCTGACCAGATGCGTCAGGTCGACAGGGTCGCCATCGAGGAGACCGGCCCCAACCTCTATCAGATGATGGAGAACGCCGGGCGAAGTCTTGCTGCTAGGGCGATCGAGATGCTCGGCAAAGATCTGTCCAGCGCTTCTGTTGTTGTTCTGTCCGGAACTGGAGGCAACGGTGGCGGTGGTATCTGTGCGGCGAGACATCTGGCCAATCGTGACGTCGACATCACACTGGTGACTAGCGACGAGTCGCGCTTGGGCGGAGTGACAGCAGATCAACTGTCTACCTATCGGTCTGGCGATGGTCGGGTCATCGGCGTCGACCTACTTGGCGGTGTTGAGCCGTCCCTGGTGGTCGATGCCATCATTGGGTACAGCCTCACCGGGCCACCCCGAGGGGCGCCACTGGCGATGATCGATTGGGCCAATTCATCTGGTGCGCCTGTGCTGGCGCTCGACGTTCCTTCCGGCGTCGACTCGACCACCGGGGAGGAACCAAGTGCGTTCATCATTGCAACCGAGACGATGACTTTGGCGCTCCCCAAGACCGGGCTGGGGGTAGATGCCGTGGGATCACTGTGGCTCGCCGATATCGGAATCCCACGCGAGACATATCGTCGCGCAGGGATCGAAGTGCCGCGCGGGATTTTTGATGGTCGATGGATCGTCTCCATTCAGCCAGCGTGAAAGGCCCGAGTAGCTAACAGGGTTTCGTGGCAGACTCCAGACCGAATGACCCCCACACTTCCGACCGGCACCGTCACCTTCCTCTTCACCGACATCGAGAGATCGACCCGGCTGGCCCAGAAGTTCGGGGCTGACTATCCGCAGTTGGTTGCAGATCACTTCTCGATCATTCGCGGTGAGGTCGACCAAGCCGACGGAGTAGAGGTAAACACCACCGGCGACGGTGTGTTTGCAGTCTTCCCCAGTGCTGTTGATGCGATGGCTGCGGCCGGTGGGATCCAGCGGCTGATGTACCTCGAGGAGTGGCCCGAAGGTGGAGAAGTCCGCGTGCGAGTTGGAGCACATTCCGGCGAAGCGACGGTGGCGGACGGCGACTATGTAGGAGTAGACGTCCACAAAGCCGCCCGGATCATGGCAGCAGGTCACGGTGGTCAGACCCTGGCCAGCGAATCTACGCATCTACTTGCAGGTGGCGGTTTCGAGTTCATGTCGCTCGGTCGCCATCTTCTACGTGGTCTCGAGACAGATGAATCGATCTTTCAGCTGATGCTCCCCGAACTGCCCTCCGACTTTCCGCCGCTGAACACCGCATCCGCGGCTCCTAACAACCTGCCCACCCGGGTCTCGTCCATCATCGGGCGGGATGATGACATCGAGGCGATTATCGGCCTGATCGATGAGCATCGTTTGATCACCATTCTGGGTCCTGGAGGCGTGGGCAAAACCAGTCTTGCGGTGACAATTGGCAGCCGGGTTGTCGACGGTTTTCCGGGTGGGGTCACCTTTGTCGACCTGTCGGCCATCTCTGAGGCAGCGTTTGTCGTTTCATCCATTGCTGATGTTCTTGGGGTGGATACCAAGACAGTGGAAGGTGTTTCTCAGCGGCTCGGCGAGGGCAGCTCCCTCCTGGTGCTCGACAACTTCGAGCAGGTAGTGGGAGCGGCGGAGGACGTCGGGCACCTCATGGACGAGAGTCGAGCAGTGCGGTTCCTGGTGACAAGTCAAGTGCCTCTGCGTCTGCCCGGCGAGCAGCGTTATGTGTTGCCGGCACTTCTTGTGAACGGATCGGCCGACTCTGCCGGCGTCAGGCTGTTTTACGAGAGGGCCCAAGCGGCAGATCCTTCATTTTCGGCTGATCCCGACGAAGTGTCGGCCCTGGTTGGCCGTCTCGAAGGTCTGCCTTTGGCGATCGAACTTGTGGCGTCTCGAGCCAACCTGTTGTCCCCGGTCGAGATGCTGGAACGACTCGAAGGAGGAAACCTGACCTACTCGGCTCCTGTTGGTGCTCCAGAGCGGCACCGGTCGCTCACCGATGCACTGGAATGGAGCTACGACCTCTTGGACGAAGTGGCCCAAACCGCGTTCCGTCGTCTTTCTGTTTTCGCCGGTGACACCGCCTTGTCTGCCGTGGAGCAGGTCACAGGGGACGAGGCAGTGCCCGACGCACTGTCAGCCATCGGTGAGCTGGTGGATCGGTCGCTGTTGGTCCGCCAAGCCGGCTCCACGAGCAAATATCGGATGCTTGACGGGATCCGCCTTTTCGGACGTCATCTCCTTGCCGAGTCAGGCGAAGCAGAGGAGATAGAGGATCGTTTCGTGGCTTACTTCATCCGCGCCTCGAGGGAGGCATACAAAGGCCTGCAGTCGGACAAAGGTGAGTGGTGGCGGTCTCATCTCGATGCTGGTTTCGCCAATCTGAGGGAAGTGTTGTCCATCCTTCATCGGAACCGGGAGGCAGCGAAGGGTTTGGAGCTGCTTGGCAACACATGGCGCTTCTATCAAAGTCGGGGTCGTCTTGTGGAGTTCGAACTCTGGCTGAGTCGTTTCTTTGAAATTCCTGATACCGATCTGAACAGCGAGGGAGGGGTCAAGGGATTGATGGGTCGCGCTGCTCTCCACTACTGGCGGGAAGAACCAGATCTTGCGATCAAGGATTACGAAGTTGCGGTGGCGAGGGCTCGCAAGCTCGAGGATCTCAACCTCACTGCTGATGCTCTATACGGCCTGGGAACGTCTCTGATCATTGATGGGCGCGGTGGCGAAGCTGCTCGGTATCTGGAAGAGGCTCGTGCAATGTATACCGAGTTGGGGGACATGGGTGGGTTGGCTGACATAGTGGCTGGTGATGCGTGGGTTACCGCAAGTGTCAGTGGTTTTGCTGGACTGGCATCTGCTTTTGAGCACAGCGGCGACTTGTACCAGCAGGCCGGGAGACAGATTCAGGCCACCCAGGCGAAGTTTGCTCAGGCGGCTGTGGCCCTCACCGAGGATCGTCTCGACGATGCCCAAGACTTGGCCCTGGCTGGGCTTGCACGTGGAGTGGATCTGAGTGACGTGTTCCTTCAGACATGGGGTCTGGAATACGCCGCGAGCATCGCGTTGGAGTACGACAACGTCGAGTTCGCTGGATTGCTTTTCGGGGCTGCCGAATCCGAGCGTGAGAGGATCGGTGGCGGGTGGGGTCCTGAGAGTGTCGGTCTTCCCAACGCCCGGACGGTCTTGGTGGAGCGGTTGGGGGAGGAGCGAACACAGGAGTTGGTCGAACCGGGTCGACAGATGGATCTCGCGGCCGCTGTCGAACTGGCGCTGGGTGATCGCGATGACGCTGCCCTTTTGACGCCTTCGATTTCAGACGACGTTGACGAGTAAATCGGGCTAGTTCAGTCTTTTCATGCCGGATACCCTCTTGTCACGCTCGTCGGCGCAGGCCTGGCAGATGGGAAGACCCTGGTAGTCCCGGGACGGCACCCAGACTTTGCCGCATAGAGCCTTGATCGGCTCCCCACCGACGTAGCCACGCATCTGTTGGTCTTTGGTGACGATGTGGGCGACATGGTCCGAATCGCCGTCACTGGTTTTCGTCTCGGGTGTGGGCAGAGTTCTTGAACCGCGGTCAGTCATCGATCTCAATGGTACGTCGTCGCGGCCGGGCCAAGGTCGGACATAGGTCTACCGTTTCGCCGCTATGGCTGGATCGATCCGGGTGATGACATCAAACCTTCTGCACGGAGGCGCTGATATTGACGACTATCGCAAAGTGTTGGATCGGATAGAGCCCGACATTGTGGTCACCCAGGAGCTCGGGCACGAATACATCGGTGTCTTAGCTGAGCGGTTCCGAAATCATTATCTACACCCTGCCGACGACTTCACCGGTCGTGGAATCGCCACTCACTTCGACGTTGAATTCGGCGACATTCCGATGCCCGCGCGCTTTGGGACCTCGGCGATTCTGGATGTGCGAGGTGAGATCTGGGATCTGGCTGGGGTCCATCTGCTCAACCCAGTCGACTTTCCATGGTGGACCTCGGTAAAGACCCGGAGCGAGCAGCTGAAGGCCATCGAAGGATGGGGCACCAAAACGAGTGAGCGGGTGGTCATCGCCGGCGACTTCAATGCCAGCCCCCGATGGCCGGCGTATCGATTCATGACTGAGAGATGGAGCGATCTCGTGGCAGACCATGCCACAGGTTCGGGGGGTCGTCCCGAGCCAACATGGGCCTGGCGGCCCGGCTGGCCACGCATGCTTCGAATCGACCATGTCTTTGGCTCAGGCGTGGTGGCTACCGATTCTTCGGTTGTCCCGATCCGGGGGTCGGATCACGCTGCAGTTTGGGCAGATGTAGTCACGGGGTAAAACGCCTGCTGTCTATCGGGAACGATCAGGCTTTTGCGAGTCGGCGCAACTCGGGGAGGAGTTCCTTGCCAACCATGTCGATTGTCTTGGAAGCGTCGGTGCTAGCGATCTGCACAGAGACGTAGTCGGCATCGACATCGGTCACGAGTGGCGCGTAAGCATCCACCAGACCCTCTATCGAGTTCACAATTGTGTACTGGCCAAGGATCTCACCACGATCCATTTCATCTGCGCGAAGCCGTAACTCCATGGGATCTACAACCTCGAGACGTCCGGGCGCGCGCAGACCTCTCATTGATCCGAGTGCCGCCCACGCCTCATCGTCGTCGCTCGCAAAGACGATCCATCGAGTTGCCATCACCGTTCCGCTTCGTGAGGCGTCTTCGGAGGCGGTGGCAAACGGCTCGATCACTCGTTCTCGCGTCACAGCGGGGTCTTTGACGCTTGTGATCACACCGTCCGCTGACGATCCGGCGAATGTGGCTGATTTCGGTCCGCCAGCTGCCATCAAGATGGGAACGGGTCTGGTGGGTGGGCTGTACAACCGAGCTTTGTCCAACGTGTAGTACTGGCCTTCGAAGTCAACCTTTTCTCCCGAGAGCAGTCTGTACATGATCTCCAACGCCTCGCCCATCCGCTCTATCCGCTCTTTGTACCCAGGGAAAGAGAATCCGAGGGGGCCCTCGTTGATGTTCTCGCCAGTTCCGACACCCAACAGAAACCGGCCTCCGCTGATTCGATCGACTGTCGCGGCAGCCTGAGCGATTAGGCCAGGGTGATAGTGGAATAGCGGACAGGTGACACTGGTCGCCAGTTCGACCGATTCTGTCTTGGCGGCAACGGCGCCAAGCCATGACCAGACAAACCCGGCGGCTGATGTGTCATCCACCCAGGGGTGGAAGTGATCGCTCCCGAGAACGACATCGAACCCGACCTCTTCGGCTTGAATCGCCTGCGAGATGAGTTGCTCTGGCTGGTAGGACTCATGGCTACACAACCAACCGAAACGTGGGGTCTTTTGATTATTTGGCATCAGACTTCCTCCTTGCGGCCGGAGTGGCCTTGGCTTCATCGCGTGGCTGCATTCATCAGCTGCAAAGAGCGGGAAGCGTAGAGGATTCTTTCCAGTGGCCTCTAGTCGTTGAAGTTCTCAGCCGTGCCCGTCATCACCAGAATGCCTGACGGTTCCGGTCCTGCTCCCTCGGTCTGGATGGTCACGTTGATGGTTCGGTACTCGTGGAGGTCAACCCCTGACCAGAGGGCGATCGGGGTCGGTTCGTCGCCTCGTCCGGTTTATCGGTTCGCGGCCGACTTTGATCCCGGCGATGTCAATGGACAGGGCGTAAGTGGCGTTTGGTATGTGATCGGTGCCGACGGTGAGCCCATCACGGGTTAGAACCGTTTCGGCTTGGTGGCCACAGCGGGTGCAGTTGTGGTCGCACAGCGACCACAACTGCACCCGCAGACCCAACTACTCGTATGAGATGGCTTCGAGAACGTCGAGTCGGGAGGCTCGCCATGCCGGAAGGATTGCGAAGACGATCCCGAGGATTGCGGTGGCGACGATCCACAACGCCAATGTGCCGTAGGGGATCACGAATGCACTGAAGCCTTGGTCGGCTAGGGCTTGAAGGATGGCCCACGAGAAGAACAGTCCGATGGCGATGCCGAGCACTGCTCCAAACACGGCGATGATCGATGCCTCGGAGCGGACCATCCTCCTGGTCTGTCGTCGGCTCAACCCAACGGCCCTGAGCAAACCGATCTCACGTGTTCTTTCGAAGACGGAGAGGGTCATGGTGTTGGTGACCCCGATCAGGGCAATGATCACCGCCAGGCCCAGCAGACCGGTGATTAGGTTCAAGAGTTGGTTGATCGATTGCTCCACGTCGCTGGTCAGCTCCTCAAACGTTTGAACCTGAGCGGTGGGGACATCCTCAGCTAAGACGCTGAGCTGGATTTGGACTTCCTCGGGTGTGTAGCCGGAAGCAGCCCGCACGAAAACCTGGCTGTCCGACTCGACCTCGTAGTTGACAATCCATTCCTCTTGGGAGAGGGCAATGACGTCAGTCCACGTGTCACCGGTGGCGGTGCCCACAACTGTGAAGCTCGTCGGTCCGGTTGATTCGAACACCAACACCATTTCGGAGCCAACGGGAAGCTCGTTGTTGTCGGCGATCGTTTGGTCGATGACTATTTCACCAGGCCCCGGGTTGAGGGTTCCTTGTGAGTCGTCGACTGGAAAGAAGTCGGAGTAGTTCGGTTCGATACCGATTATGAAAGTTTCATTTTCGTTGAAGAGGGCAACACCTGTCTGCTGGCGGGACACCTCTTCCACGCTTTCATCTTCGGCGGCTCTAGCAGCCAACTCGGGGGTGAAAGAAGCGGTCGGATCGAAGTTGTTGGTGGAGCGGACGATGACGTCGGCTTCGATGCCGCTACCGATGATTTCATCAATGGTCCCTCGAATCGAAGCTGCCATGACCGACGCGAGTGTCACCAAAGTCACCCCGATCATCAGCGCCGCTGCCGTCGCCGAGGTTCGTCGAGGGCTACGGATCGCATTCTCTTGTGCCAGCTTGCCCGGCACCCGGTACAGCTTGGAGAACGGCCAACCGATCACACGGGCCACCGGTCGGGCGATCAGGGGGCTGAGGATCGACACACCGATGAAGGTGACCGCAGCGCCGATACCCACATAGACGATCTCGGGTGGGCCTGTGTCGAGACTGACTGACAGACCGAAGAACAGCACGAGGAGGCCGAACGCAGTGACGGCCGAGC
>Ga0255056_10000462_pt1 | contig 12032 bp, 12 predicted proteins | sample Cases_109_1_MG_FD_183639 | JGI IMG/M metagenome (GOLD analysis project Ga0255056, IMG submission 183639) | Seawater microbial communities from Amundsen Gulf, Northwest Territories, Canada - Cases_109_1 | ecosystem: Environmental > Aquatic > Marine > Gulf | place: Canada: Northwest Territories... | reverse complement strand
CTGAAAAGCTTAACAGTCTCTTTATCATCATCTGCTACGACTGCTCTAATCAATGTTAGATTCTAACTATTTTTTTATTAAAAGGATATGTTTTTGCGTCATTTTACATGCTACCTGTATCAATCATACTAGATACTTCGATTTAGTATAATTAGGCACGAAATTCGTTCTTTTCATTTAACAATTACTATCAAAAAACATGGGTTTTTCCTACGCGTTTTTTATTAGTAGAAATTTCAATATGGTATTCATGGCGTTGAAAAAAACAACTATGCTTTCAATATCCATCGTGAGTATACTCATGGTTTCAGTGACAATTCCAGCATATGCTGAAGTTCTATCAGTAAAAATTGATAAAATCTTCTATGAAAAAGGCGACCCGATTACTTTCTCTGGTACAGTTCTAGAAGAGGATTCAGGACTTGTAACGTTAGTTATTCGAGACCCACAAGATCAATTTGTAATGTTAACTCAAGCACAGATTCAGACTAATAATACTTATGAAAGAACCATTATAATTAATGATAAATTTGGAGTTCATGGAATTCATAAAACAATTGCATTTATCCAAAATTTGACAGCAGGTTCAAGCACTAATTTTGAATTTTCAGTCGATGGTTCACCTGTAATACCTTCTTTATCAACACAACAAACTTTGCCAAAAGAAACTGTTCCAACAATACCTCCACCACCAGTTGTTGAAACACCAACTCCAGTAAAAACATCTACAATTGCCAATTTTGTAGACCCCGCAAAAGATCCTCAATATTATATTGATAGATACGATAATGAAGTTGCATACAAGACATGGTTTGATAATAATTATCCAAATCTTACAATAGAAGAAGCAGTAGGAATTACAAAAGAACCTGTATTAGAGGTAACCAAAACTTCAATTCCTGGATTTCCTGACCCAACCAAAGACCCACAGCATTATATTGATAGATATAACAACGAACCAGATTACAAAGAGTGGTTTGATAGAAATTTTCCAAATCAATCAATTTATGATGTTGTTGGAATTTCAGACCCTCAAGAAATACAATTACCATTGCCAACTGCTGCTGCTCAAGAGCCTTTTATAACTACACAAGAATCTGTTCCTGTTTCAATCGAAGCATCAACAGTAAGTTATAGTAGTGAATTTTCCCAAATGTTGCTTGCCTTAGGAGGATTAGCAGTGTTGTTTGGAGCAGTTTATGGTATTAAAAGAAAGGTAGATAATAACTCAGAACAAATTATTGAAAATAAAAAAGAAATACAGGTTCAAGTAAACCATAATATTGAACAAATTTCACAAAATCGCTTTTGGTTAAAAAATAAATTAATGAATCTTAAAAAATCAACTGACCCAATTAAAATCATTCAAGAAAGACTTGCAAAAGGCGAAATTTCTGTAGATGAATATTACCAATTAGTCAGTGCACTAAACAAACAATAAAAATTTAGATTCCTAATTTTGATTTTAAAAGTTGTAGAGTGATTGAGGGATCTGCTTTTCCCTTGGTCTTTTTCATTACTTTTCCCACCAAAAAATTAACAGTTTCAGGTTTTTCTTTAATTTCATTAACTGCATTTACTTCTTCATTTATGACTTCATCAATTACTCCCAAAATAGCTGATTCATCAAAAACCTGTCCTAAATCAAGCTCTGAAATTATTTCGGAAAGAGATTTTCCAGTTTGTACTATTTCTTGAAGAGCAGTTTTTGCAGAATTTCGTGTAATTTTATTTGAAATTATTGCCGCTGCTAATTCAGAGAGATGTCGTGAAGATAATTTTGACTGAACTCTTTTTTCTTTAGTATCCACAAATCCCATTAAATCAGTTGTAATAATATTTGCAATTTCTTTAGCATTTTTGTCATTATATGATTGTTCAAATAAATCTGAATAATATTTGTCTGAAGAAAGAACTTCAGCTACTTGCATGGGAATTTGGTATTGTTTAATGTAACGGTCTTTTTTTGAGGAAATGCTTTCTGGCATTTCTTTTTGTAAGTTCTGAACATACTTTGGGTCTAAAATTACCCATGGGATGTCACCTTCAAGAAAATATCTATAGTCTTGTTCTTCTTCTTTTGATCTAGCTGACACTGTAATTTTTCTTCTGTCATCCCATTGTCTAGTTTCTAATTCTATTGGTATGTTTCTATCCGCTAGGCTTTGTTGTCTTGTTATTTCAAAATGTACTGCTTTTTCTAAATCATGAAATGACGATACGTTTTTTATTTCCACTTTATTTCCACCTTTAATCGATACGTTACCATCCGCTCTTATCGCACCTTCAAGCACAGGATCTGATACTCCCAAATTTTCTAATAAATCCACTAAAATATTTAGAAAAACTCTCACTTGTTTTGGACTTTCAAAATCTGGTTCTGTAACAATTTCTACTAATGGGGTTCCAGCCCTGTTGTAATCAACTAAAGTTATTTGGGTTTTTTCAGAACTTCCTTCGTAGATTAATCTTCCAGGATCTTCTTCAAGTTGAATTCGTCTAATTCTAATTTCCTTTCCTTCAATATTGATGATGCCGTTATTTCCCATACTTGTAGGTCCATATGCATCAAACTGAGTTATTTGGTAGTTTTTTGGTAAATCTGGATAAAAGTAATTTTTTCTAAAAAAGGAAATTTTTCCAGGAATATTACATTTTAGGGCTAATGAAATAAGAGCTGCTTTTTCCAATGCTTTTTGATTTAATCTTGGAAGTGACCCAGGCAATCCTACACAAATAGGACAAATGTTGGTATTTGGTTCAAAACCTCTGTAATCTGCTTTACATGGACAAAATAATTTGCTTTCTAGTTTTGTTAATTGGCAGTGAATTTCAAGACCTATCTTAGTCATTTTAAATTGGCACCTCAGGCAAATTTGTAGTCTTTTCAAGTGCGTGTGCAGCTTGTAACACTAATTTGTCTTCCATTGGTTTTCCAAGAATTTGTATTCCAATAGGCAAACCATTTGTTATTTGAAATGGTACAGAAATTGAGGGTTTGCCAGTAAGGTTTGCAGTAACAGTATTAATGTCAACTAAAAATAAAGCTACAGGATCATCAACTTTTTCACCTAATTTGAAAGGAAGAATTGGAACTGTTGGAGCAATAAGAAGATCTACTTTTTTGAACACCTCATTAATTTCTGTCGTTAGTTTGTTTTTTACTTTTAACGCTTTGAGAAAATATTTTCCAGCATGTCCTGCAGATGGAACAAAACCGCCTAAAATCATTCTTCGCGTCACTTCAGGCCCGAAATTTTTTCTAGCTTTTGTAATATAGGAATTAAATTCGTATCCTTCTAAATCAAAATCAAAACCATAACGGAGATTGTCATATCTTGCTAAATTACTTCCTGCTTCAGTAGCGGTTATAGTATAGTAAGATGCTACGGAATACTCTACCATTTCTAAAGATATTTCATCTATTTTGGCACCAAGTTTTTCAAACTGAGAAACAGCATCATTCGTGGCGGATGAAACATCTTTGTCTATCCCTTTAGTCATTTCGGAAATTATTCCTATTTTTTTTCCTTCTACACCTGCATCAATATTGCTAAGATAATCTACATTTTTGTTATCAATTGTAGTATTGTCATTAGGATCTAAACCAGAAATAATGTTAAGTAAAAAAGCATTATCTTCAACTGTTCTAGTCATAGGTCCAATTTGTTCAATGCTGTTTGAATAAGAAATCAAGCCAAATCTACTAACTAAACCATAGGTGGGTTTGAAACCAACTATGGAACAAAAACTTGCTGGATTTCTAACAGAACCACCTGTATCTGAACCTAAAGAAGCAATACATTCTTGAGCACTAACTGATACAGCGCTACCTCCTGAAGAACCACCTGGAACATATTCAGCATTCCATGGATTTTTGCTTGGACCATAGGCACTAAATTCAGTAGTTAATCCCATAGCAAATTCATCAAGGTTTGTTTTTCCAATAATTATTGCGTCTTCTGCTTTTAATTTGGTTATCACTGTAGCATCATATGGTGCAACAAAATTTTCTAATACCTTAGAACCACATGTTGTTTTAGTTTCTTTTACACAAATGTTATCTTTAATAGAAATTGGCATTCCTAAACAAACACCAACATTTTCCTTGGCTTTAATCCTCTTATCAATTTGTCTGGCTTGTTCTATAGCGTTATCATTTAATGAAAGATATGCATGTAAATTATCATCAATTTTTTTTATTCGTTCAAAAGTTTTTGAAATAAATTCTTCAGCGGTAAGGTTGCCATTTTTTATTTCATTTACATATTTTATGGCAGATATTGCAAGACTCAATTCATACCATCTTGGGGGCTTTGATGTAGGTACCTTTGTAGTTTTTTAGTTTATCAATTAGTTTGTCTTCATACGGAATGAATTTATCTTCTCTTAAATTTTCAATTTTTTGTTCTTGAACGATTAATTCTTGTGTTTCTATTCCTGCTTTATCAAGAATATCAAAATATTCTATCATTTTTTGCACACGATCCACATGAACAACATGATCATCGATTTCTATTCTCATTAATTTTGCAACACGTTCAATCTCTTCTTTAGATACCATTTTGCTACCTACGGTGTTAGTCTATCAACATCTCTTGGATAAAATGTTGTATCCCGTATGTTTTCAATTCCTGTAAGGGCCATCATTAGTCTTTCTAGACCAATACCACAACCAGCATGTGGAGGAACTCCATAATCAAAAATACCTAAATGATATTCAAACGCATCAGTTTTCATTCCTTTATTTTTCATTCTTTCTTCCAACTCTTCTCTTTTTTCAATTCTTGTACTGCCAGATGAAAGCTCCAAATCACCATACATTAAATCAAATGATTCAGAAATTTTTGTATCTTCTTTACTTACTCTTACGTAAAAAGGCTTAGGACCGGTGGGCCAATCTTTAATAAAATAAAACCCTTCTAAACCAATTTTTTGTAAATTTGATGGATACAAATCGTCTCCCCATTCTGTTTTCGCTCCTGCTTTTTTCATTTTTTCAACAAGATCTGAATAGGTATAGCGGGGTATTGAAGAAGGAAGTTCTGGAATAGTCCATTCTGTTTCTGGATTTGATTTGTGGTAATCTTGGATGGTTTTTACAGTGATTTTGATAATCTGTTCTATTCTATCCATTACATCATCATAATCTACAAAGGCTTCTTCTAAATCAATTGAGATAGCTTCGGCTAAATGTCTGTTAGTACGCGATGGTTCAGCTCTAAAGATTGGAGCAATTTCAAATACTTTTTCAAAGCTCATTGTAAGCTGTTCTTTGTATAATTGTGGGCTTTGGGCAAGAAAAGCTTCTTTGTTATAATAAAAGATAGGAAATAATGCTGCGCCTCCTTCTGTAGCTGTAGCAATCATTTTTGGAGTATTAATTTCAATAAATTGTTCTTGGTAAAAATAATCACGAATAGATTTCAATACTTGACTACGAGCCTTGAAAACATGTTGCAGAACTTTTCTACGTAAATCAAGTGGTCGAATTTCTAATCTTGTATCAATATTTTTTACAGTTTTAGCTTGTGGCTCAAATGGTGGAATTTTTTCTACATTTGAGAAAACACGTAAATTTGTAGGTGAAAGTTCTATGCCATTCGGTGCCTTTTCTGAAGTTTTAACTTTCCCAGTAATACTAATTGAAGAGTGTTCTTTTAAACTCGAAAGTTTTTCTCTAATTTCATCAGGGCAATCACCTTTTTTTGCAACAATTTGAATTTCTCCTTTTTTGTCTTGAATGGTAATAAAGGAAATGTTTCCATGTCCTCTTACACTCAATATCCATCCCATTACTGTAACTTCTGAACCTTCTTTTGATGGATCTAGATCTGTTGAATAATGAGTTCGTCTAAGATCTCCTAACTCTGTATCAATCATAATTATTTAGCAGATGTAATTGTGCCCTTTAGATTAAGATTACTACAAGTCTGGGAATAACAATTCCTTTAATGAAGGCATTTCATCTTTTATGTCTACCTTGGTTAAGGTTTTCTTTTTGATCTTTCCAACACATGTTAAATCTCGTTTGAAAAAAGAATCAACAAGCCAGTCTATTGACACTTTGAATCTTTTTTCAAAGGTGGGCATTTGTGATAAATAGTAGGTTCTCCAAATAATCCATGCTAATACCCCATGAACGCTATATCCAAGAATTGAAACTATTCCTGTTCGTTTTCCAATTGTTGCCATCATTCCTTTACTTTTGTATGAAAAAACCCTTGTTGCGTTTTGACCATTAATGTTTCTATAAAGATTATGTGATACAGTATTACTTTGTCGAATTGCATGTTGAGCAGTAGGAGGATATGGTTTTCCAGTAGCAGTATCTATTATTTCGGCACAATCACCCAGAGCGTATACATTTTGATAACCAAGAACCCGTAAGAATTTGTCAACCTTTATTTTTCCTGATTTGTCATGTTCACACTTTAATTCTGAAATAACAGGATCTACTGTTACTCCACCTGCCCAAATTAAAGTAGTGCATGGAATTTTTTCATCGTTATCTAATTTTACAAAGTCTTCATCTGCATCAATTGCCTTAGTATTTGTAATTATTCTAACTCCTTCTTTTTGTAAATATTCCATAGCTGCCTTTGCTAACTTGTTAGATATTTCAGGCAAAATTCCATTTTTAGAAGAAACTAAAATCATGTTAATTTTTTCTTTGTTAATATTTGGATATGTATCTTCAGCAGCTTCTCTGATAAAATGATTAAGTTCGCCAATAGTCTCAACACCTGCAAAACCTCCTCCAATTACCGTAAACGACATTAGTTTTTGTTGCAAGTCAGGATCACCTGTTTGACCAGCGTTTTCTAACATATTGATTGCATGATTTCGAATTCCTATTGCATCTTCTATTGTTTTAATTGTAAAAGAATACGTTTCAAGGTTTTTATTTCCAAAAAAATTTGTTTTGCTCCCAAGTGCTAAAATTAAATAATCATATTCTAATGCATGAACTTTTCCATCAAATGTTCTGGTGACAGTAACTAATTTTTCTTCTAGATTAATTGATGAAACATTAGCTTGATAAAATTTTGCACGTTTACAAAACTTTCGAATTGGGATTGAGATATCACTAGGATGTATCATACCCGATGCAACTTCTGGCAACATTGGAGTAAAAAGGAAAAAGTTGTCTTGATTAACAATACTAATTTCTACATTAACATCGTCTTGGAACATTTTTTGAGTATCTTTAAGAATATTAATTCCTCCAAAGCCTCCACCAAGAATTAAAATTTTCTTAACGGATGGCAAATCAGATTTGTGAATATACTGTATGTGCTGTTCTAGAGTCTTTTTTTTCTGAAACGTAACATCACATTTGTGACAACGATGCATACGAAATTTCCTTAATTAGTCGCAAAAAGCCCTAGTCTGTTCACTGGACACACACAATTTCAAAAAATTTATTCGGTAACTTTTGAATTTTTGATGCCCAATTCCTAGATTTTATTACCTGTGTACCTGCATTCTAGTATTATGGAATTAACCAATAGAGACAAGGCTGTTGCAATCATTTCAAATGCTATTGCAGTATATTCCATATCTGCAGAACAGGGTGCCATTCCAAAAAATCAGTCTATGATTGATTTTATCATGAAAGTGGTTCCTGAAGAAGTTAAACCTGAAATTTCAATAGGCTTGATTGATAATATTTTTGAATACGTCTCAAATAGACATTTGGAACTTTCATAAGGTGTTAAATTCCTAGTAAGGGTGTAACTTGACTGCCGTAGCCACTTTAGGGTCTCATTGTGCACTCCAAGTTCTTAAAGGCGCAAAGACCGAAGGTCTGAAAACCCTTCTAATATGTGAAAAAAAACGTGAGAAGCTTTACAAAAGATTTGCTTTTATCGATGAAATTTTTCTAGTTGATTCCTTTTCAGAAATTTTGGACCAAAAATGTGTTTCATTTCTTGAAAAAAATAATTCGGTTCTCATTCCTCATGGTACTTTGATAGCTCAAATGAGCTCCAAACAAATAGAATCAATCAAAACTCCAATGTTTGGAAACAAATCGATTTTACGTTGGGAATCAGATAGGGCACTAAAAGAAAAATTAATGCGTGCAGCCGATTTTGATCTTCCAAAAACAATTCCTAGTGCAAAAGATATTCACAATTTGGTAATCGCAAAAAGACACGGAGCTGCAGGAGGCAAGGGATACTTTTTAGCAGCTACTGAAGAAGAATACAAAAAGAAACGTGATAATTTAATTGAACGAGGTTTGATTAAAGGAGATGATGATTTGTATCTTCAAGAATACATTTCAGGGGTTTTAGCATATCTACAATTTTTCTATTCTCCATTAAAAGAAGAATTAGAATTTTTTGGTGTTGATAAAAGACATGAATCTGATATTGAAGGTCTGGCCAGAATTCCTTCTCCACAACAGATTGACATGGCTAACAGTCCATCATTTAATGTCATTGCAAACAGTCCTTTGGTATTACGTGAATCATTGTTAACAGAAGTTTATTCCATTGGAGAAAGATTTGTCAAAGCTTCAAAAGAATTAGTATCCCCTGGGATGAATGGGCCTTTTTGTATAGAAGGAGTGTATGATGCTGATGCTAATTTTAAGACCTTTGAATTTTCTGCAAGAATTGTTGCAGGAACAAATATTTTCATGGAAGGTTCACCTTATACTTCTTTATTATACGACGAGCCAATGAGCATGGGTAGAAGAATATCAAGAGAAATCAAAGAAGCTGATGCGAAGAATCAATTAGATAAAGTAGTTACCTAAATGTAACTATTTTAGATTTTGAAAAAACTATTACGACTGTAATTAAAGAGATTAGAACTAAAAATACCCCCAAAGGAAATTCTGGAATTACAAATGTTCCAATAATCTCAATTTCTTCAGTATATGCAGGCATTGGAATTATTAATTTTGAGCCTAAATCTGTACTTGAAATGTCATATTCTACTTCATATCCATTTACTAATACTGCAAAATCATTATTTTCTGCGCGAATTAATTCATTAGAAAATTCTATATTAAATAATGAATCGTTTTCAACATTTTCTAACCCTACAAGTAACGATGTTAGTTCATTATCTATTGCCATTGCTATAACATTACCATCAGATACGTAAAAAATTTCAAAATTATTATTATCAATTGTCAAATTATAAGTTTCTCCATAAGCAAAAATATTTGGTGAAAAAATAAAAGAAACTGTAATTAAAAAAATTAAGTTAGTATTCATAGTTAGAACTAAAAATAACGACTATATCAACACAGTGAAGATTTTCCTAAATTTTAACTTCTAATCCTTTTTGAGATTTAACAATATAATGATCACGAATCTTTACACTTACATAATCAATTATCAAAACTGTAATCAAGACAACTAGCATGAAAACAGCTGCCTTTCCATATTCGAAGAATTTAATGTAATTTATAATGTAAAAGCCAATACCGCCTGCACCTACCAAACCCAAAATACTTGTTTGACGAACATTGTAATCAAACATGTATAGCATTTGACTAAGCAAATGTGGTGCTGATTCAGGCAAAACTACATGTCTAATGAGTTGTCCTTTTGAAATTCCAATTGAGCTAATGGCCTCAACTGGTTCTGCATCAATAGCTTCAATTGATTCGTATTGTAATTTTGCAATAAAACCTATAGTATACATGATTATAGCAAGAATTCCTGCAAAAGGCCCTAATCCAACCATTATTACAAATAATATGGCCCATAAAATAGAAGGAAAAGTACGCGCAGCTGCAAGAATTCCTCTTATTGGAACATAAACAAACTTGCTGTTAAGATTCCTTGCTGCTAACATGCTCAAAGGAAGTGCGATTGAAATCCCTACAACTGTTCCAATAAATGCCATTTCAATTGTTTCTAACATAGCCCAAAAAGCTGTATCAAATAATTCAGGTTCGACCTCAGTCATTTCTTTTAGGACAATAGCAAGGTTTGGAATGCCTTCAACAAATTCAATAGGATCTGCTCCAATATTATATGACATTACCACTACTCCTGCAATTACTAATCCTATGACGAGATTATTTTTTGGGGTCATTGGTTTTTGAATAATTCCATTATTTCATTCTGAGACATATTTCCGGTTTGAAAATCAACAATTTTTTCTCCTTCAACTCCAATTTCTAAAATTTTTTGACCTTCTTTTATAACTGCAACTCTATTTGCGTATTCTAATCCTAATTGGATGTCGTGATGAACCATGACTGCTGTAAGATTAAATTTGTGTTGGGCATCTGCCACTAGATCCATTATTTCTCTAGCAGTAACATGATCAAGCTCTGAAACGATTTCATCTGCAAGCAGAACAATTGGTTTTTGCATAAGAGCTCTTGCGATGGCAACTCGTCTTTTTTCTCCACCACTTAGCATGTATGCTTTTCTTTCTTCTTTTCCATTCAAGCCCACAAGTTTTAGAATATTTTCTGCTTCATGAATTTCTTTTTCTGGAAATGATTTGAAAAACGATTTTAATTTACTAATTCTTGGTAATGCACCAATTAAGATATTATCTATAACAGAAATATTTTTGACCAAACCTAAGTTTTGAGGGATATAACCAATTTTGGACATTATTTTTTTGAAAGTTTTATTTTTAGGATCTGGAGTTTGATAATCAAACTTTACTTGGCCTTTACTTGGAATCATCATTCCATTAATGAGTTTGAGCAAAGTAGATTTTCCAGATCCTGATTGACCAACTATAGCATAATTTGTTCCCCGGTCAATTGATAATGTAATTTCTTTTAAAATGTAATTTTTTGCATCATAAGATGCCCACACATTATTCATTTGTATTATTAATTTAGTTGAAATAGTAGGAATCTCAGAAACTGATTGTAACGTTATAGAAGAATTTGGCAAAATGATTTCTCATCTATTTTTTGATATTGTGTTTATCCAATATTTTTTGGTCTAAACCAGTAAGTGAATCTATGTAAGTTCCAAATTCTCCTATATGCATCGTAGTAGTTGTTGGAAGTAATGCTTCTGCACCGTAAATATCAAGTAAGATTTGATTGTGTTCGTCTTCATTTAATCCCAACATTGCTTCAACAAGCAGATTCTTAGTTAATTCAGACATTTCTTCGCGTACTACAAAAACATGTGAGGGAACAGGACCAATTGTTTCTACAACTCTTAACTTACTTTGCTGATCATGTGTGAGATATTTTTGTGGAGCTATATCTGAACCAAATGCTACATCGACATTATCGTTTAATAGTAACTCTAAAGCGGCTTTATATCCACCAGCAAAAGTATATGCTTTAAAACTATCAGCCAATGCAGCTTCAAGTGCAATTAAATCATTGCCTTGAATTTGTATTAGGCCATTTGCAACCAATGTTCCCATTGGTCTTATGAAGCCTGAAGAGCCTGTAATGCTAGTAAAAGCAACTTTTTTGCCAATTGTGTCTTCAAGTGAATGAATAGAATCGTTATCTGCTTTCGCCCAAACTGTAGCTTGATAATTTACTTTTCCTTGAACAACTTCAGACAATACTACTTCGGCACCAGATCTTTGATTAGCAATCCAACCAGGACCAGTATCCATAAATGCAGCATCAATATGCCCAAATCGTAATCCTTCAATTATGGATTCATAATTAGTTGGTACTACAATGTTAACATCTGTTCCTAACTTATTTTCCAAATATTTTTCTAATTTTTCAGCATTTGGTGTTAACTCTTCTGCTTTTTCAGTTGGAATGAATCCAATAGTTAATTCTTCAACATTAGTATTTGATACAGGAATACCAGGAACTTGAATTATTCCGCTTCCAATAAGAAACTCCATTGCATTGATAAATTCAATATCAGAAATTTCTCCCCTGGCCCAAAAACCTGCAGTATTTTTTATCCATTCAGGAACTGTATCCGACTGTGCGGTAACAGTTAGAGGTAGTGCTAAAGATAGAAATATCAAAACTAAAAATACAGAAACTATTTTTTTGTAATTCATTATAATATAGTTAGGGTTAGCTAACATTATTTAAACGCGAATCTCAT
>Ga0255056_10000460_pt1 | contig 12047 bp, 8 predicted proteins | sample Cases_109_1_MG_FD_183639 | JGI IMG/M metagenome (GOLD analysis project Ga0255056, IMG submission 183639) | Seawater microbial communities from Amundsen Gulf, Northwest Territories, Canada - Cases_109_1 | ecosystem: Environmental > Aquatic > Marine > Gulf | place: Canada: Northwest Territories... | reverse complement strand
TTCCGCGCCTCAACCCTCTGTGATCGCGGTCGCGGCATCGATTGCTTCGCCGAGTCGCTCGACGATGGTGTCCAGCTGGTCGGTTCCGACAATGTAGGGTGGGGCGAGCAGGACATGGTCGCCCTTTGTGCCGTCGATAGTGCCGCCGCCAGGGTAGCACATCAATCCGCGCGCCATGGCCTCGGCCCGGACTCGGGCAAATATCTTGCGCGCCGGGTCGAAGGGCGCGCGGCTGCTGCGCTCGGCGACCAACTCGAGGCCGAGAAACAGGCCGCGGCCACGGATGTCACCGACGTGATGATGGTTGCCGAAGCGCGCTTCCAGGCGGGTGCGCAGGGCGGCACCTTGCTCGCGCACCCGGTCCAGAAGGCCCTCGTCCTCGATCGTGCGCTGCACCGCCAGCCCGGCCGCGCAGGCGGCCGGATGGCCAATATATGTAAAGCCGTGCTGGAAGAACCCGCTGCCCGAGGCGATCGCCTCGGAAATGCGTTCGGCGACCAGGGTCGCGCCGATCGACTGGTAGCCCGCGCCCAGGCCCTTGGCGCAGGTCAAAAGGTCGGGCGCCACGCCGTCCTGCTCGCAGGCGAACAGCGTGCCGGTCCGACCCATGCCGCACATGATTTCGTCGAAGATCAGCAGCACTCCGTACTGGTTACATATTTCACGGATGCGCTTGAAGTAGCCGGCCACGGGAGGCACCGCGCCCGAGGTTGCGCCGACCACCGGTTCGGCGATGAAGGCGGCGACGGTCTCGGGGCCGAGGCGCAGGATCTCCGCCTCCAGCTCGTCGGCGGCGCGCCGTCCAAAGGCCTCGTCGGTCTCGCCCGGCTGCTTGTAGCGATAGGCGTAGCAGGGAACGATGTGGCTGGTCTCGATAAGCAGTGGTTGGAACATCTCGCGCCGCGCCATGTTGCCGCCCACGGATAGCGCGCCGAGAGTGTTGCCATGGTAGCTTTGGCGCCGCGCGATGATGCGATGGCGCTCGGGTTGCCCAACCTCGACGAAGTACTGGCGCGCCAGCTTGAACGCGGTCTCGTTGGCCTCCGAGCCGCCGGAGACGAAATAAACCTTGCTCAAGCCCTCGGGCGCGCGCGCGACCAAATGGTCGGCCAAGGCCTCCGAAGGCTCGTTGGTGAAGAACGAGGTGTGGGCGTAGGGCAGGCGGTCGAGTTGATCCTTGATCGCCTGAATCACCGCCGGATGATCGTGGCCCAGGCAAGATACCGCGGCGCCACCGGAGGCATCGAGATAGCGCCGGCCATCGCGGTCGACGATATAGCAGCCCTCGCCGCGCACCGCGACCGGGTAGCTTTGCTGGGAGTGGCGGTGAAACACGTGCGTCATGGTGTCTAGTCCGTCGCGTGGCAATGTTGGCGCTGCGCCAGTTACGCTCAAATCGCGGCACCGGCGCAAGCCCCCGACCGGACGTCCCCACCTGGACGCCCGCGCCGGCCCCGTTGTCTCCCGCCAAACCACTTTGTAAACTCCGCGCAGCCGCCTCGATTGGGCGGCGCGCCAAGCGCATCGGCGGCATCGGCTCTCTCGCCACGGGAAGCGACATGAACCTCAAAGACCATATCCGGACGATCCCGGATTTCCCCACTCCGGGCATCCTGTTCTACGACATCTCGACTCTGTTGGCGCATGCGGAGGCGTGGCAAGTCGCCATGGACCGCCTGACCGAAGTGGTCGGCGCCCACAAGCCTGACCTCCTGGCCGGGATCGAATCCCGTGGTTTTCTGGTCGCGGCGCCCTTGGCGCTGAGGCTGGGCCTGGGCTTTATCATGGTGCGCAAGAAGGGCAAGCTGCCGGGCGCAACCCTGCCCTATACCTACGACCTGGAATACGGCACCGACACCATCGAGATTCAGGCGGATGCGGTGGCGCCCGGTCAGCGTGTCGTGCTGCTCGACGATCTTCTGGCAACCGGCGGCACCATGGCGGCCGCGTCCCGCTTGCTGAGCCAATCCGGCGCCGAGGTCCAGGGTGCCGCCTGCTTGATCGAGCTGGCCTTCCTGAAGGGGCGCGCCAAACTGGATATCCCGATCACGACGCTGGTCAGCTACGATTCCTAAAGACCGGCTACTGACCGGAATAGCACGCCTTAGATCGTCGTTTCCTCGACCTCGGGGGCTTCGGGATGCCCTGGCTCGCGGGGTTCGGGTTCCGGCGTCCGGCGCTTGCGGCGGATGATGATATCGCCGTTCTCCTCGATTTCGGGCATTTCGTATTGCGGGATCGATTGGATCATCAGTTCCAGCGCCCGCATAAGCTGCTGGATTGCCTGGCGCGCCATGTCCTCGGCCCCGCCGCGGTCGTCCCGCTGCGCCGCGCGGGGCGCCGTGGAGACAACCGCGCCGGTCAGAAACGCCGAGAGAAAGATCAACAATATTAGAGTGTTACGTGGGTTCATCTGTGCCTTCCCAGGATCGCGCGACCCGCACCGGTTTCCAGCATCCTAGAAAACCACGCAAAGGTGACGAAACTCGGGCAGACTTTATACCCGTTCCCCACCGTTGCGACGCGAGGCAGCGAACAGCAGGAAGACGACGAGCGCCAGCCCGACCGCGAGCGGCAGCCCGTGGGGGCCCCAGAGATCCAGGGCCGCGCCGCCGAGCACCGGTCCCGCGGCCCCGCCCAGCTCGTAGGCAATGATAAAGGCGGCGTTGGCGACCGCCAGGTCGCCGGTGGCAAAGCGCTGGCCGAGCAGGGCCAGGGTGAGGGTATAGAAACTGCCGATCAGCCCGCCCCAGAGCAGCATCAGTATCCATAGCCCCGGCGTCCAGCCGATCACCTGGGGCAGGACCGCGCATCCGAGCGCCGTCGCCGCCACGCAGGCCAGAAACAGGCGCCGCCGGTCGACACGGTCGGCGAGCGCGCCCAAGGGAATCTGGAAGACGATGCTGCCGACCACGAAAATCGTCAGCATCCAGACCGCCGCCTCTTGGCCGATACCGCTGCGCAGGCCGTAAAGCGGCAGCAGGCTGTAGAGCGCGGCCTCGGTCAGACCCGCGATGACCGCGCCGCCGACGATCAGCGGCGCGGCCCGGGCGACCTGGGTGATCCGCAGCGACGGCACCGGCGAGAGCCGCGGCGCCAGGCCCGGCGCCAAGCGTTGCGCGGCCACGAGCGGCAGGGCCGCAAGCCCCAAGGCGCCGGCCGCGACCAGGAACGGCGCCCAGCCCTCGATGCCGATCGCCTGCACCACCAGCGGCCCGCAGGCCAACCCGCCGTAAAAAGCGGTCGCATAGAATCCCAGCGCGCGCCCGCGGCCGGCCTCCGTCACCACGGTGTTGATCCAAGTCTCGCCGATCACCCAGGGCAGGGCGAGGCTGAGCCCAATAAAAAAGCGCAGCAGAAACCAGGCGCCCAGGTCGCGGAACAGCGGCATCAGCAGCACGCTGACCAGCGCCAGGGCGAGCCCGCCAAGCAGCGCGCCAACCGCCGAGACCCGGCCCGCCAAGCGCGCGATCCAGCCCGCGAAGAGCAGCATGGCGAGGGCCGGCATGGCGGCGTTGAGCCCGATCAAGGTCGCGTCGACGCCGTCACGTTCCAGGATCAGCGCGACCAGGGGCGTCAGGACCCCGAGGTTGACCCCGACCCCGAAGGTGCTGGCGATAATCGCCGCCAGGCTGGCGCGGCGCGCCCGCGGGCTCAGCCCGGCTCCGTCTGTCGGTTCCATATCCATGAACCTGATACCCCCGATCACAGGACCATGGCATCACCGCTTCCACCTCGACAAGTGCCGGCCGGCGTGCCAGGAATCAGCGAACGACGCCACGGCCAACGCCGGGTTCGAGCCAGCGGGAGGTTCCATCATGTCCGACGATATCGCGCTTCTTTCGGCCGCCGAGCTGATCGCCGGCTACCGCGACGGCAGCCTCTCCCCGGTGGCGGCGACCGAGGCCGCGCTGGCGCGCATCGAAGCCCACAGTGGGAAGTATAATGCTTTCCGCCTGGTCGATGCCGAGGGCGCGCTGGCGGCGGCGCGGGAATCCGAGGAACGCTGGCACATCAAGGCGCCGCGCGGCCGGGTCGACGGCGTCCCGACTTCGATCAAGGACATCCTGCTGACCAAGGGCTGGTCGACCCCGCGCGGCTCCAAGACAGTCGATTTGGACCAGCCCTGGGTGGAAGACGCGCCCTGCGTCGCCCGCCTGCGGGAGCACGGCGCGGTGCTGCTCGGCAAGACCACGACGCCGGAGTTCGGTTGGAAGGGCCTGACCGACAGCCCGCTGACCGGCATCACCCGTAACCCTTGGGACCCGGAGCGGACCCCCGGCGGCTCCAGCGGCGGCGGCGCGGTCGCGGTGGCGACCGGCATGGGGGCACTGGCGATCGGCACCGATGGCGGCGGCTCGATCCGCATCCCGGCCGGATTCACCGGCATCTTCGGCCTCAAACCGAGCGGCGGCCGGGTGCCGGCCTATCCCCTGAGCCCCTTTGGGACACTCGCCCACGTCGGGCCCATGACCCGCACGGTGACCGATGCGGCGATCCTGCTGAGCGTCATATCCGAGCCGGACCCGCGCGACTGGTACGCCTTGCCGACCCAGGGCGCGGGCACGGCGGCGGACTACACCATCGGCCTCGACGACGGCGTCGCGGGCCTCCGGATCGGGTTCAGCCCGAGCCTCGGCGGCCACCCGGTCGACCCGGAGATCGCGGCCCTGGTCGCCACGGCCGCCGGGCGCTTCGAGGAGGTCGGGGCCACGGTCGAGGAGACCGACCCGGGACTCGTCGACTGCGCCCTCGCTTTCCGCAAACATTGGTACGCCGGCGCGGCCGCCCTGCTCGAAAGCTTCACCGAAGCCCAAAAGGCGCTCATGGACCCGGGCCTGGTGGAGATCGCGGCGGAGGGCGCGGGGTATTCCGCGCTTGATTTCCTAGCGGCGGTGAAACTGCGCGAGGCGGTCGGCGTGGCCATGAACCGGTTCCACGAAACCTATGATCTGTTGCTGACCCCAAGCCTGCCGATCCCAGCCTTCGAGGCGGGCCTCGAAGTGCCACGGGACAGCGGCATGGAGCGCTGGCCCGACTGGACACCGTTTTCCTACCCCTTCAATCTGACCCGGCAGCCGGCCGCGAGCGTCCCTTGCGGCTTGACCTCCGAGGGCCTGCCAGCCGGTCTGCAGATCGTCGGCCCGTCCTATGCCGACGCCCTCGTCCTGCGCGCCGCGCGCGCCTACGAGCGGCTACAACCCTTTGAAATGCCGGAAACTTAACCGCTTTCGGCGAGGGAGTGCTTAACACTTCCGTGACGGATTTCGTTTAAATTTGGAGAATCTGTTACGCTCCCCGGACCCCTGCGCCGGGGCTTGTGCCGCGTGCCCGCCTGCGCCAAGTCTATAAGCGTGGCACCTGGCGCCGGAAACCGAGCCGACGTCGCGACCGCCCAAAGGAATTTTCACCGAAGGTGACAGCCATGCAAACATCCGTGGTTATCGCGGGTTACGCCCGCTCCCCGTTCCACTTCGCCAAGAAGGGCGAGCTCACCAAGGTGCGGCCCGACGAGATGGCGGCCCAGGTGGTGCGCGGCCTGCTCGACAAGACCGGCGTCGATCCCGCCGACATCGAGGACCTGATCGTCGGATGCGCCTTCCCCGAGGGCGAGCAGGGGTTGAACGTGGCGCGCCTGATTGGCTTCCTCGCCGATCTGCCGCTGAGCGTCGCGGGCACCACGATCAACCGCTTCTGCGGTTCCTCCATGCAAGCGATCCACATGGCCGCGGGCGCGATCCAGATGGACGCCGGCCGGGCCTTCATCTGCGCCGGGGTCGAGTCCATGACCCGGGTGCCCCAGGGCGGATTCAATCCCCTGCTCCACCCCGGCCTCGCCGACCGATTCCCCCAGGCCTACATCTCCATGGGCGAGACCGCGGAGAACCTGGCCGAAAAATACGCGATTTCGCGCGCGCGCCAGGACGAACTGGCGCTGACCAGCCACCAACGCGCCGCGGCGGCGCGCGCCGCCGGCAAGTTCGTGGACGAGATCGTGCCTCTGCGCCTGGGCAACCACACAATCGATACCGACGGCTGCATCCGCCCGGACACCGACAGCGCGGCGCTCGCCGGGCTCAAACCCGCCTTCAAAGTCGAGGGCAGCGTCACCGCCGGGACCTCCTCGCCGCTGACCGACGGCGCGGCGGCCGTGCTGGTCACCACCGAGGACTATGCCAAGGCGCACGGCCTGACGCCGCTAGCCCGCTTGCGCTCGATCGCGGTCGCCGGCTGCGCGCCGGAGATCATGGGCATCGGCCCGGTCGAAGCCACCAAAAAGGCACTCGCCCGCGCCGGGGTCGAACTCGCCGACATCGACGTGATCGAGCTGAACGAGGCCTTCGCCGCCCAGGCGCTGGCGGTCGTCGAAGAGCTCGGCATCGATCTGGACAAGACCAACATCGACGGCGGCGCCATTGCGCTCGGACACCCCTTGGGGGCGACCGGCGCCCGAATTACCGGCAAGGCGGCCGAGATCATGCAGCGCGACGGCAAGGGCTTGGCGCTCGCCACCCAGTGTATCGGCGGCGGCCAGGGCATCGCCACGGTCCTGGAAGCGGCCTGAGGGAGGGCTCGATGGCCATCCAGAAGGCGGCGGTGATCGGCGCCGGGGTCATGGGTTCCGGCATCGCGGCACAGATCGCCAACGCCGGCGTGCCCGTGCTGCTGCTCGATGTGCCGGCGGGGAATGGCGGCGACCGGAGCGCGCTGGCCAAGGGCGCGATCCAACGCATGCTCAAGACCGAGCCGGCGCCATTCATGCACAGGGCCGCCGCCAAGCTGGTCGAGCCCGGCAATACCGAAGACGATCTCGAGCGCCTGGCCGAGGTCGACTGGATCGTCGAGGTCGTGGTCGAAGACCTGGAGGTCAAGCGCGCGCTCTACGCCCGCATCGAGGCGGCCCGCAAGGACGGCTCCATCGTCTCCTCGAACACCTCGACCCTGCCGCTCGCCATGCTGGTCGCGGGCCAGCCCGAACGCTTCGCGCGCGACTTCCTGATTACCCATTTCTTCAATCCACCGCGCTACATGCGCCTCCTTGAGTTGGTCACCGGTGCGGCCACCCGGCCCGAAGCGTTGGCCGAAATTCAGGAATTCGCGGACCGGCGTCTGGGGAAAAGCTGTGTCCTGTGCAACGACACGCCGGGCTTCGTAGCCAACCGGATCGGCAATTTCTGGCTGCAATGCGCGATCAATGCGGCGCGCGACCACGGGCTGACGGTGGAGGAAGCGGACGCGGTCATGTCGCGCCCCTTGGGCATCCCCAAGACCGGCGTCTTCGGTCTGCTCGACCTGGTCGGTCTCGACCTGATCCCCAAGGTCGACGCCAGCCTGGCCGCCGCGTTGCCCGAGGGCGACGCCTACCACGGCATTCGGCGCGACTGGGACCTGCTCGACCGCCTGATCGCCGAGGGCTACACCGGGCGCAAGGGCAAGGGCGGCTTCTACCGCCTCGACAAAAGCGACGGCAAACGGGTCAAGGAGGCGCTGAACCTGGAGAGCGGCGACTACGCGACCGCCGCCAAGCCGATCCTGGAAAGCCTGAGTGCCAGCAAGGCCGGCGGCCTCAAGGCGCTGGTCGCCCACCAGGACCGCGGCGGTCGATTCGCCTGGGCGGTGCTGTCCCGGACACTTGCTTATGCCGCGACTCATGTCCCCGAGACCACCGGCGCGATTCACGACGTCGACCGCGCGCTCAAGTTCGGTTACGCCTGGAAGTTCGGCCCCTTCGAGCTGATCGACAAGCTGGGCGCCGCGGGCTTCGCCGCGCGACTGGCAGAGGACGGCCAGGCGGTGCCGCCGCTTCTGGCCACGGCGGCCGAGGCCGGCGCGTTCTACCGTACCGAGGACCGGTGCCTACAGTATCTGAGCGTCGAGGGGAACTACGAGGACGTACCGCGCCCCGAGGGCGTGCTGCTGCTCGAAGACGTCAAGCGCGCCGGCAAACCGCTGGCCAGAAACGGCTCGGCCAGCCTTTGGGACATCGGCGACGGCGTCGCCTGCCTCGAAATTCGCACCAAACTCAACGCCATCGACCCGGAGGTGCTGGCGATCGTCGAAAAGGCGGTCAAGATCGTGGAGGCCGGCCACAAGGCCCTGGTGATCTACAACGAAGGCTCGAATTTCTCGGTCGGCGCCAACGTCGGTCTGGCATTGTTCGCCGCCAACACTGCGTTGTGGCCGATGATCGAGGGGCTGGTCGAACAAGGCCAGAAGGCCTACCGCAAGCTCAAGCACGCGCCGTTCCCGGTGGTCTCCGCACCTTCGGGCATGGCGCTCGGCGGCGGCTGCGAGATCCTGCTTCATTCCGATGCGATCCAGGCTCATTCGGAAAGCTATATCGGCCTGGTCGAGGCCGGTGTCGGCCTGATCCCGGGCTGGGGCGGCTGCACCGAGCTCTTGAGCCGCCTGGCCGCCGACCCCAAGCGCCCGAACGGCCCGATGCCGCCGGTGGTCGAGGCCTTCGAGACCATCGGCATGGCCAAGGTCGCGAAATCCGCCTTCGAGGCGCGCGAACTCGGTTTCCTCCGTCCCGGAGACGGCATTACCTTCAACCGCGAACGCCTGCTCGCCGAGGCCAAGGCCAAGGCACTGGAGCTAGTCGAGGGCTATGAAGCGCCCGAGCCGGTCGCGCTGACCCTGCCCGGCCCCGCCGCCGACGCTGCGCTGCGCTTCGCGCTCAAGGACCTGCGCATGAAGGGCGCCGCGACCGAGCACGACATGGTGGTGGCCGGCCAATTGGCCGAGGTGCTGTCGGGTGGCGACAAAGCCGACGTAACCGAGCCGATGGCGCCCGAAGACGTGCTGGCACTCGAACGCAAAGCCTTCATGACGCTGATCCGGACCGAGCCGACCCTGGCCCGCATCGAGCACACCCTGGAAACCGGCAAGCCGCTCCGGAACTGAACCTAGGGAACGAGACATGGTCACCTACGCCGCGCCGCTGGACGATATCCGCTTCTGTCTGACCGAGCTGTTCGACTACGAGGGCCGGGTCGCCACGCTGCCCGGTTTCGAGGACGCGAGCCCCGATCTGGTCGACGCCGTGCTTGAGGAGGCGGCCAAATTCTGCGTCAACGAGCTGTTGCCGCTCAACCGCTCCGGCGACGAGGAGGGCTGCAGCTTCGAGAATGGCGTGGTGCGCACGCCCGCCGGATTCAAGGAGGCCTACCGGGCCTTCGCCGAGGGCGGCTGGGCCGGGCTCGCCTGCGATCCTAAATACGGTGGCCAGGGCCTGCCCCAAACCGTGCAGTACATCCTCGAGGAGATGATCTGCTCGACGAATCTCAGCTTCGGCATTTACCCGGGCCTGACCCATGGTGCCTACAATACCTTGGCGCGCTATGGCTCCGACCAGCTCAAGGCGCGATTCCTGCCCAAGATGGCCGCGGGCGCCTGGGCCGGGGCGATGTGCCTGACCGAGTCGCACTGCGGCACCGACCTGGGCCTGATTCGCACCAAGGCGGTGCCGAACGGCGTCCCCGGAGACACGGCCGGGCCCGGCGGCGAGCCGGCCTACAAGATCACCGGCACAAAGATCTTCATCTCCGGCGGCGAACAGGACCTGACCGAAAACATCCTGCACTTGGTGCTCGCCAAACTGCCCGACGCGCCGCCGGGCACGCGCGGCATCTCGTTGTTCCTGGTGCCCAAGATTCTGGTCAAGTCGGACGGCGCGCTCGGCCCGCGCAACGGCGTCAATTGCGGCTCGATCGAGGCGAAGATGGGCATCCACGCCGCCTCGACCTGCGTCATGAACTTCGAGGACGCCGAGGGCTATCTGGTCGGCGAGGTCCACGGCGGCATGCGCGCCATGTTCGCGATGATGAACACCGAACGCCTCGACGTCGGCGTCCAGGGCCTGGGCCTGGCCGAGACCGCCTATCAGTCGGCGGTGGCCTACGCCCGGGAGCGGCTCCAGGGCCGCGCGCTCTCGGGCGCCAAACATCCGGACAAGGCGGCGGATCCGATCCTGGTGCACCCGGACGTGCGCAAGAACCTGCTGACCATGCGCGCCACCATCGAGGGCTGCCGCGCGCTCGGCATCTGGATCGCGACCGAGGTCGACGTCGCCGAGAGGCACCCCGACGCGGCGGTGCGCCAGGAGGCCGACGATCTGGTCGCCTTGCTGACCCCGACCATCAAGGCCTATTTCACCGACATGGGTTTCGAGGCCACCAACCTGGGCATGCAGGTGTTCGGCGGCCACGGCTACATCCGCGAGCACGGCATGGAGCAGTTGGTGCGCGACGCGCGCATCGCCCAGCTCTACGAGGGCACCAACGGCATTCAGGCGCTCGACCTGGTCGGGCGCAAGCTGCCGCGCCACACGGGCCGCATGTTGCGCCGCTTCTTCCATCCCGTGCTCGCCTTCATCGAGGACCACCAAGCCGAAGCCGAGCTGGCGGAGTTCGTACTTCCCTTGGCCAAGGCCTTCGGCCGATTGCAGCAGGCGACCGCCTGGATTGCCCAGCAGGGCCTCAAGAACCCCGAGGAGGCGGGCGCGGCGGCGACCGACTACCTGCGCCTGTTCGCGCTGACCGCGCTGGCTTATCTTTGGGCGCGCAGCGCCAAGGTGGTGCTCGACAAATCGGAAGCCGAGCGCGCGCCCTTCCACCAGGCCAAGCTGGCGACCGCGCGCTTCTACATGGCCCGCGTCCTGCCCCAGACATCGAGCCTGTTCGCCACCATCAACGCCGGCGCCAAACCGATCATGGCGGTCGAGGAAGATTGGTTCTAGCGCGGTTCGCGCGGGTCGGCGCGGCCCTAGGTCTGGCCAGGATTTTCGCGTAAGATAAGGCGGTCCGCGGGGGGCGAAGCGCTTCCGCCTTGGGGGGACCGGCATGGAGCGCAAGCTCACCGCAATCTTGGCCGCCGACGTGGTCGGCTACAGCCGCCTCATGGAGTTGGACGAGGCGGGCACGCTGGCCGCGCTCAAAACCCACCGCCAAGAGCTGATCGATCCCGAAATCGCCGGGCACCACGGGCGCCTGGTCAAGTTGATGGGCGACGGCGCGCTGGTCGAGTTCGCCAGCGTGGTCGACGCCGTCGCCTGCGCGGTCGCGATCCAGGAAGGCATGGCGGCGCGCAACCAAGACCTGCCCGAGGACCGGCGCATCGAATTCCGTATCGGTGTGCACCTGGGCGACGTGATGATCGAGGGCGACGACCTCTACGGCGACGGGGTCAACGTCGCGGCACGCCTGGAGGGCCTGGCCGAGCCCGGCGGTATCTGCATCTCCCAGCAGGCCCTCGACCAAGTCGAGACCAAGCTGGACCTTCCATTCGAGGATCTCGGCGAACAGCAGGTCAAGAACATCGCCCGGCCAGTGCATGCCTACCAAGTGCGCCACGGCGGCGAGGCATCGCAATTAAGGAAAACCACGAAGCGGCGCGGACCACGCGCGATTCTGATGTTCGGAGCCGCATCGGTCGCGCTCGTAATCGTGGCTGGCTTCGTCGCCGGCTGGTGGCAGCCTTGGAAGCCCGGCGCGGATCCGGTTCCGGTCGCGGGCGTGGATTATTCGGCGCCGGAGAAACTCTCCATCGCGGTGCTGCCGTTCAACAACATGAGCGGCGATGCCGAGCAGGAATACTTCGCCGACGGTATGACCGAGGATCTGATCACCGACCTGGCCAAGGTCTCCGGACTCTTGGTCATCGCGCGCAATTCGACGTTTGCTTACAAGGGCCAATCACCCGATGTGCGCGAGGTGGCCCGTCAGCTCGATGTGCGTTATGTGGTCGAGGGCAGCGTGCGCAAGGCCGGCGGACGTATCCGCATCAATGCCCAGCTGATCGATGCCGAAACCGGCACTCACCTTTGGGCGGAACGCTACGACCGCAAAGCGACGGACGTCTTCGAACTTCAGGACGAGGTCCGGGCACGGATCGTCGTCGCGCTTCGGATCAAACTGACGCCGGCCGAGGAGGATCGGTTGGCGCGCCAACTGACCGATAATGCCAAAGCTTACGACTACTATATTCGCGGCCTGCAGCAGGAAAGCTTCTTCACCGAGGAGGGCAACCTGGAATCACGGCGCCTG
>Ga0255056_10000459_pt1 | contig 12084 bp, 10 predicted proteins | sample Cases_109_1_MG_FD_183639 | JGI IMG/M metagenome (GOLD analysis project Ga0255056, IMG submission 183639) | Seawater microbial communities from Amundsen Gulf, Northwest Territories, Canada - Cases_109_1 | ecosystem: Environmental > Aquatic > Marine > Gulf | place: Canada: Northwest Territories... | reverse complement strand
CGTTGCCCCCGTTGGTCCGTCTTTCCGATCAGCCGATACCCGCACCGGCGTCCCTTGCGGAAGCTGCGATGTATGAAGTGCAGAGGGGCGACTCGCTATGGCGTATTTCCGCGGCGACGCTGACCGACTCGGGCGGTCACAGACCGACCAGTGCCGACATCGCTCGATTCTGGCCGCGGATCTTCCAGGCGAACCGGTCACTCATCGGCGATGATCCGAACCTGATTCTGCCGGGCCAGCACCTCACCATCCCGGAGCCGTGACCATCGAAGAGCACGAGGAGATCCCGTGGTCAATGCTCGTAGAGCAGGACCGTCACGGCCGCAGGCGCACTCTCTATCTCGCCGCCGCAGCAATCGTTGCCGTTGTCGTCGGATTCACCGGCATTCGATGGTTCGAAGGTCACCGCAACGGCGAAGGCGTTTCGGAACCCGTCCCCACCGTGACTACTGCGGCGTCGCCTGTTCTCACGACAACGACCACGCTGCTATCAGAAGCCGACCTGAGGGCGGTCGACCCATCGCTGGCGACGCTCGCTGCTATAGCCAGGGCCGAGTGGTTCGTAACCGACTACTTCACCATCGACGGGTCCCCGGCTCCCGACCTCCAAGCCGCCTTTCCTACCGATGCCGCGCTGCCCGATCTGCCCCACTCCACGAGCGACGGGCGTGTGTCTTTCGTCGAGTGGGCTCGCGCCTACGACATACGCCAACATCAGGACGGCTATGTGGTGACCGTGCTATTCCGCAGCCTCTTCGAGGGCGACGACGGCATTTATAACCGGAGCCCGCTCCGTGCGGTCGACGTGATCGTGCTGATCCGGGATCGGATGACGGCGATCGGGGATCTGCCGATCCCGGTCACTGCTCCGGTGGATCATGGCATAGGCGGATGGATGCGCGGCCTCGGCGAAGCCCCTCAGGGTGCCGTTGCATCGGCGCTCGAGTACGCAGGGCAGTTCACCCAGGATCCGATGCTGATCGAGTCGACTAGCTCGGGCGACCGGTGGAGGGTGGTTTTCACCATCGACGACCCATCGGGGGCTCGCTTTCCGGTTGTGCTTCGCTCCGATGTCTCGCCGTAGCCTCAAGGTCCATTGACTGGCGGAGATCCCGCACACGCGTCCGCTGCCCGTGTTCCAACCTCCCCACTACGCTCGCCGTCATGCACGCGGGGAACGCCATCGGCACCGTCACAATGTCTGCCGGACCGGCTATCCGAAGCGTTCCTCGAGGATCTGCGCCGCGGCGGGGGCGATCGTCTCCCAGGATGCCTCGGGGACCTTGGACAGCGTCACGAAATCGGCGGTCATGAAGACACTGGTTACCCCTTCGATGCCGACGAGGGCAGCACCGGTCGGATCGTCCGTTTCCTTGCCGGCCACAAAGGTGGCGGGGCCGCCGACGTCGACGCCGACCGAGAACTTCAGCGCGTTGGGATTCGGCGTGTTGGAAATCTCGATGCCCATCGCCCGAGAGGCTAGCCGTGGCGACCATGCTCACTGCCCGGGGATCGCGGGCCTGGGTGCGCTGGCCCCGACGGGACTCAGCCTGGCTGGGCTGGCCCCGGGGGGACTCAAATGGTGACCGGCCGGATCATCGGTGCCGATGTTGGTGGCACCTTCACCGATCTCGTGACCTGGGATGGGTGGGGGATCAAAACGGCGAAGGTGCCGACGACCCCGGATCAGAGCGATGCCGTCGTCAACGGGTCACAGCGGCTCGCCGCGAGAGTTGACGCTTTTCTTCATGGGACCACGACGGCGACAAATGCGCTCCTGGAACGAGCCGGGGCCAGGACCTTGCTGGTCACGTCCCCCGGCTATCAAGACGTGATCGAGATCGGCCGGCAGGACCGGCCGAGTCTGTACGATCCGTTCGCCGATCGGCCAGAGCCATTAGTGGGCCGAGCCGATCGCATCGTGGACCTCGACGACGCCGACCTGGCGGGGTACGAGGCAGTTGCTGTGTCCTTGCTTTACTCATACGACGATCCAGGCCGGGAACAGTCGATTCGTCGCCAAATCCTCGACGCGGCACCGGACATCGCCGTATCACTGTCGAGCGAGGTTGCCCCGGAGTTCAGGGAGTTCGAGCGGACGTCGACGACCGTGCTGAACGCATACCTCCAACCGGTTGTCGCCACCTATTTCAAACGCCTCGAAGAGCGGGTGCAGGCCGCAGGCATTGCCGAGCGAGTCGGTGTGATGCGGTCCTCTGGTGGGCTCGTCACTACCGAGCAGGCGGCACGGCTGCCGGCCGCGATCCTCCTTTCCGGTCCCGCTGGGGGATCGGTTGCGGCAGCGGCGCTCGCCACGGCCCTCGACAGGGACCGGGTGGTGTCCTTCGATATGGGTGGAACCTCGACGGATGTATGTCGCATCGAAGCCGGCAGGCCCGAAATCTCCTATGAGCGAGCCGTGGCCGGGTACGCCTGCCGAATGCCGTCGACCGCCATCCACACCGTTGGCGCCGGCGGTGGCAGCATCGGCTGGATCGACTCCGGCGGTTCACTGCGCGTCGGGCCGAAGAGTGCAGGCGCCGATCCGGGACCGGCGTGCTATCGCAAAGGAGGCAGCGAAGCCACCGTTACCGACGCCAATGTCGTGCTCGGCCGGATCGCGCCCGGCGCCGCGTTGGGCGGTCGGCTCGAAATCGATCACCGCCTCGCCGCGCAAGCGATCGAACGCCTCGGCGACGGCGCCGGGTTGAGCGTCGAGCGGACCGCGCTTGGCATGATCCGCGTCGTAGAAGAGGTCATGACCGGCGCAGTGCGCAGCGTGTCGATCGAACAGGGGGTCGACCCGCGGGGTGCCTGGCTGGTTGCCTTCGGCGGAGCAGGTGGCCTGCACGCAACCACCCTCGCTCGCTCACTCGAGATGGGTGGGGTGGTGGTGCCGGCCCACGCCGGTGTGTTTTCCGCGCTCGGGCTGCTGCTCAGCCCTCCGAGGGTCGACGAGGCGAGGAGTGTGCTGCTCAGATCGCACGATGGCGGGTTGGACCAGGAGGTCGCTATGGCTGCGGCGAAGGCGGAGCAGCGGCTACCAGGGGGAGCCGTGACCACGATGGTCGATGTCCGCTACCTGGGACAATCACACGAAATAACGGTTCCATATCAGGCCGACGATGGCTGGTTTCGGCTTGCCCTACGGTTCAACGCCGCCCACCTCGAGCGCAATGGGTTCCACCGCGAAGACGATGGAATCGAGGCAGTTACAGTGCGCGCCGAGGCGGTGGGAACGGCGTGGTTCACCTTCGAAGATCTTCCCGTTTGGGAGGCGAACGGTGATGCTGGCGGCGGGAGCAGAACCGTACTCACCGACGATGGCCCCGTTGACGCCTCGGTTTGGAACCGAAGTGGCCTGGAGATCGGCACCGAGATCGTCGGCCCTGCGATCATCGAGGAGCGGGAGGCGACGACTTGGATCGGCGCAGGGGAGCGAGCCGAGGTGCATCGCACAGGGGCGTTGGAGATCACGTGGTGAGCGTTGATCCGATCACGCTCGAGGTGGCCCGCAATCGTTTGAGCTCGATCGCCGACGACATGGGCACGGTGCTGCGGCGCACGGCGTACTCGCCGAACATAAAGGAGCGGGCCGACTGTTCTGCGGCTCTGTTCGACGCCTCCGGCGAGATGCTGGCCCAGGCTGAGCACATCCCAGTGCATCTGGGCTCGATGCCCGCCTCGGTGCGGGCGATCCTCGAACGGTTCGGCACCGACGTTGAGCCCGGCACCCAGTTTGCCGTCAACGATCCGTACGCAGGTGGAACCCACCTCAACGACCTCACCCTTGTCCGCCCGGTCCATATCGCCGCTGACCTGGTCGCGTGGGTGGCCAATCGCGCCCACCACGCCGATGTCGGTGGCGATGCTCCGGGATCGATGCCGGCACATGCGACGCGTCTCGACGAGGAGGGTCACGTCGTTTCCCCCGTTCCTGCGGTTCGCAACGGCGAGTGGCTCGATGAGTTCTCCGGACCGTTCCTGGCCGCAACCCGTACCCCTGCCGAGCGCCTCGGCGACTTGTCTGCACAGTTGGGTGCCAACGAGGCGGGCGCGCAGCGGGTGACCGAGCTGATTGAGGCTGAGGGCCTCGACCGGTGGCGCACGGTGACGGCAACCCTGCTCGACTACGGCGAGCGGCGCATGCGCACTGCCCTGGCTGCGCTGCCAGACGGCGTGTATTCGTTTGTCGACCATATGGAGTGGGGCGGGCGGGCAGACCCTGCGATCACAGCGAGGGTCACGATCAGCGGTGACAGCCTGCACGCCGACCTCACCGGCTCGGCACCCCAGGTCGAGGGGAACATCAACACGGTGCGAGCGGTAGCGCTGTCCTGTCTCTACTACGCGGTTCGCGTTGCTACGGATCCGTCCATCCCTACCAATGGTGGCTGTTATCGACCGATCACGTTGGAGACCCGCAAGGGGTCGATCGTCGACGCACTGCCCCCGGCAGCCGTCGCCGCTGGGAATGTGGAGACCAGCCAGCGGATCGCCGACAGCCTGCTCGGTGCGCTCGCCCAGGCCGCCCCCGACCGGGTTCCGGCTGCAAGCCAGGGGACGATGAACAACGTGCTGGTCGGGAACGATGACTTCGCCTACTACGAGACGGTCGCCGGAGGCCAGGGGGGCCGCCCCGGGTTGCCGGGCCAGTCCGGCATTCATACCGGGATGACGAACACCAAGAACACGCCCATTGAGTCACTGGAAACCCACTATCCGTTCCGGATCGTGACGTATCGGCTGCGCAGCGGTTCCGGCGGGCACGGCGAGTACGCGGGCGGGGACGGGATCGAGCGGGAGATCGAATTCCTCGCGCCGGCCACCCTGTCGCTCATGGGCGAGCGGCGGCGGCTGGCACCTTGGGGCCTCGGCGGCGGCGAGCCCGGGTCGACCGGGGAGGACTGGCTGATTCGCAACGGAGATGCCGAACGGCTGGAGGCGAAGTGCACCCTCGAGGTGGAGCCGGGGGACCGCCTCCGCGTACTCACCCCCGGGGGTGGCGGCTGGGGACCTGCCTAGCGCGCCTGCCAACCCAGGGCTCAGGGGTCCGGAATCCGACGCTGCCGGCCCACGGTTCAGCTCCGACCATCCCAACGGAGGTGAACTGTGGGCTGCCAGGTCCGCCTACCGAACCTGCGAGCCCAGGGCTCGCAGGTTCGTTACGCTGCGCGCATGGCTAGGGCTGTAGACGAGCTGACCGCGCTTCTGGGTGATGACCGGGTGCGGGACCACCCGCTCGACCAGCATCTGTTCGCAAAGGACGCCGGTCTACGCCGCGGGGGTGCCCCCATCGTGGTGTTTCCTGAGAGCAGCGATGAGGTGGCTGCTGTCGTCAAGATCGCTCGGGCCCATCGCATGCCAATCGTTGCCCGCGGAGCCGGAACGGGGCTTGCCGGGGGGGCGGTTCCTCAGCAGGGATCGCTGCTTGTCGTCCTCACCAGGATGAACCGCATCTTCGAGATCGATGAGGTCGGGAGGACGGCGTGGGTCGGTCCCGGCGTCGTCAATCTCGACCTTTCTGAAGCGATCGCCGACCGGGGCTTGCATTTCGCCCCCGACCCGTCGTCGCAGTCGGCGTGCACCATAGGTGGGAACGTGGCCACGAATGCCGGCGGACCACACTGTCTGGCCGAAGGCTCGACGGTCGCCCACATCCTCGGCGTCGAGCTGGTGACCGCAGACGGGAGTACCGTCGTTCTCGGTGGTGCTGCTCCCGATACTCCAGGGTACGACCTGCGCGGTGTGATCGTGGGCAGCGAGGGGACCCTCGGCATCGTGACCAAGGTGCTTGTCCGGCTCACCGAGAACCACCTGGACGCCGCCACCCTGCTCATGGCGTTCGACGCCATCGAGGACGCGGCCAGGACCGTGTCGGATGTGATCGGTGCCGGCCTGGTTCCCGCCGCCCTCGAGATGATGGACAACCCGATGTGCGTGGCTGTGGAGAACTTCGTGCATGCCGGCTATCCAACCGATGCCGCCGCTGTGCTTCTCGCCGATGTCTTGGGCCATCCGGCAGGGACCGCCGCCTCGATCGACCTGCTGAACGACATCGCGATCGCGAACGGGGCAACCAGTGTCCGGGTGGCGACCGATGAGTCGGAGCGAGCGTTGCTGTGGAAGGGCAGGAAGTCGGCGTTCGGCGCGATTGCCCAAGCCGCGCCGGACTACTACCTGAACGACACGGTGGTCCCGCGCACCAGGATCGTCGAGGTGATAGCTAAGACCTATGAGATTGCTGAAAGGCACGACATCAGCCTGATGAATGTCTTTCACGCTGGCGACGGAAACCTTCATCCGCTGGTGTCGTTCGACGCCTCCGAGCCCGGTATGACGGAGCGCGTCGTCGCCGCCGCTCGCGAGATGGTCACCGTTGCCGTTGCCGCCGGTGGAACGCTCAGCGGCGAGCACGGGATCGGCTTCGAGAAACGCGAACTCATGTCCAGCGTCTTCTCTGCTGAGGATCTCGACGCGCAGGCCAGGCTGCGTGAGGCATTCGACCCAGGCGGCGTTCTGAACCCCGAAAAGATCCTTCCCGACGGCGCACGCTGCTTCGATTGGGGCACGGGATGACCACGCTGGCGGCCGCGACAAAGCGCCTCCTGAGCCGCCTCCATGATCCAACCGTCGCTGTCGATGCCGAGTTCATCGTCGCCCCCACCTCGATGGAGGAAGCGGCGGAGATTCTCGGCGCTGCCACAGCGGTGGGCCAGGCCGTTGCGTTCTACGGGGCGGGAACACACCGCCAAATCGGGAACCCGGTGGATGCCGACCTCGTGATCACCACAACGGCGATGAACCGCATCATCGATTATCAACCGGATGACCTGACGGTGGCAGTGGAGGCCGGGGTGACGCTCGGCGAGCTAGAGGCCGCACTCACCGATCGAAATCTGACCGCTGTTCTTCCCGAGACCGAGCCAAACGCCACTGTCGGGGGTGTGGTCGCTGCCGGCCGGTCGGGATACCGGCGACTCCGCTATGGGCCGACCAGGGATCGGATCCTTCAGGCCACCGCGGCGACCGGGTACGGGAAGGTCGTGACCGGCGGCAGCCCGGTCGTCAAGGCATCGACGGGGTACGGAATGCCGCGGCTGCTCACCGGGTCCTTCGGGACCCTCGGCCTCATCGGCCCGGTGCTGCTCAAACTGTGGTCGCAACCGCGGGCCTTGGCAACGGTCGTCGTCGATGACGCGGAAGTTGCCAGAAACGTCGCCTATCGACCGCTCGCCGTCCTCGGTACGGGGGGGAACGCACGTGTCTACCTTGGCGGCACCATGGAAGAGGTTGACGCTCAGGTTGAGGCGATTGGGGGCCGGAGCAGCGATGGTCTGGACTGGCCGGAACCGCACGACCCGCCACTCCGTTTGAGCTTCCGGATCCCGGCCCGGTTCGTCGATGAGGCAGTGGTGGCGGCAAGGGATCTCGACGCCACCGACTGGGTCGCCCAATACGGCGTCGGAATTGTCGAGGCGGGCTACGACCGGATCACATCCGATGGGTTCTCCGCCGCACGGGCATGGGCGGAGTCCGTGGGCGGGACGCTCGTCGTCGAGGCATCCCCGAACGACCTGCGGCGCAAGCTCGGGGCTTGGGGATCGCCACCGGACTCGGTCGAACTACAGCGTGAGGTGAAGGACCGTTTTGACCCGGCGGGGATCTGCAATCCAGGGATCCTCCCCGGAGGGATCTGATGAGCTGGGTTACCGAGTTCGCGCCGACAAAGGTAGAGCTCGACGCATGCGTCGAGTGCGGGCTGTGCCTTCCGGTGTGTCCCACCTTCCAGCTCACCGGCGACGAGGCCGCCTCGCCACGAGGCCGGCTCGCCGCGATGCGCGTCGTCCACGAGGGGACCATGGTCGTCGACGAGCGGTTCGGTGAGATCATGGACTTCTGCCTGCAGTGCCGGGCGTGTGAGGTGGTGTGCCCGTCGATGGTGCCGTTCGGTAGGGCGATGGAAGGGGCCAAGGCTGAGGTGCTCGCTCAGCGTCCCGACGCCAGCAGGACCTTCAGGCGAAGCGTGTTTGGTAAGGGGTTGCGGATCCGCGGTCTGGTCACGATGGCGTCCTGGATGGCCGCCGGGGCGCAGAGAGCTGGGATCGCGCCCAGGTTGCCAGGTTTGCTCGGCCGCGTCGCTGGTCTCAGGCCGATCCCGATCCCGGTGCCGTCGACCCGCGGTCGAACCTGGGATCCCGACGGCATACCGAAGGGGACGATTGCGCTGTTCTCCGGCTGCGTCATGGACCCCTGGTTCTCCGAGGTGCATGTTGCGGTAATTCAACTGCTGCGTACCGCCGGGTTCCGTGTTGTCGCTCCTGAGAAACAGACTTGCTGCGGTGCACTCGCCGCCCACGAGGGTGCCGCATACGAAGCTGCGGACATGGTGGCACGGAACGTGCAGGCCTTTGAAGGCTATGACACGGTCGTGGTCGATGCGGCAGGGTGCTCGGCACACCTCAAGGGGCACGCCGGCGAAGACGAAGCTTCCCTCGCCACCCATGTCGTCGACGCCACCGAGCTCGTTGCCTCGCTGATTGCTGAGGGGTCGCTGCCGACCATCGATGTCGACCGGGGTCCGGTCGCGATACAGGACCCATGCCATCTGCGCCACGCGCAGCGAATCGTCGACGAACCGCGAGCCATTCTTCGCGCCGCTGGGTACCAGCCGGTCGAGATCGACGCGCATGGCATATGCTGCGGCGCGGCGGGTGCCTATCAGCTCTCCCATCCGGAGACGTCCGATGAACTCGGCCGTCGCAAGGCGGATCAGGTCCGGACCACAGGAGCAAGCATCGTTGCATCGGCCAACCCAGGCTGCGAGATGCAGCTACGAGCCCATCTCGCCGATACGGTGCGGGTTGCCCATCCAGTGGAGCTGTACTGGGAGGCGGTCAGGGAGTCGAGGGTCATCGCTGATAACTAACAACTGAAACCGGCCACCGGCAACTGCGAACTGGGAACTGGCAACTGGTAACTGGCGACTGACTACTTGTCGCGGCGTCCCGGTGCGTCATTAGAGTTTCCCGGCGACTTAGGTCGGCCATGACCGTTGCCTTCGGGTTGGTCGGCCTCGTCGGCCTCACCCTGGTGACCGTTGCCGTGTCCCCGACCGGGGCGGTCCTGATCCGTTTCCCTCTTGTCGCGTCCACGGCCGGGATGATCCTCGCCCTTGTCTTTATAGCCGTGGTCGCAGGTCGCGAGTGCAGTGGTGAATGTGATACCAGTTTCGCCGGTCACAGGGTCTTCGTGGTCGTCCTTGCCGAGGTTCGATTGAGCCAGCCAACGGTTGAGGCAGCCGCGGCCGCGCATGTCGATGAGCTCGTTGAAGAGCTTCATGAACTGGCCATGGTTGATGGGGCCCTGTCCGCCAATGGCGAAAGCCGAAATCCGGCACTCGTCTCCGGGGCCCGGGTAGTCGATAAATTCTTTGGTCGCTCGATCGACGCCTTCTGCCAGCTCGAACTGGGTTAGTCCGAAAGAGATCGTGCCGTCCTCGTCTGTCAGATCGTCCACTGGGATGACCCCGCCCCCATCCGGATTGCCGTACGTCGCGGTCAGGCTGCCGTTCTGCAGCGTGCAGTCGTATGGGGAAGAGTCGGTCGCCTGGGTGTTGAAGAGGAAGCGCTGCGCCTCGGCGTCGTAACCGAAGTTGAACCGCGTGTCTCCTTCACTCTCGCCGTCTCCGCCGTTTGCGCTGGCGATCCCGGCACCGAACAAAAGACTCAGCGTGGCCACGACCGCGAAGATGCGAAGTTTCATCCAGGCCTCCTCGACCGTTGATTAGCTGCGTCCGCCGCCGGGGTTTGTGGCGCCGGGTGTGTTGTCGGGTGGTCCGGGGGGGAGGTCGTCGGGTGGTCCGGGGACGTCGTCGGGTGGTTCTGAGAGGTCGTCGGGTGGTCCTGTTTGGTTCTCTGACTGGCTGCTGCTCTCGCTGTCCTCTCCGGACTGGCCTGGTGCGTCTCCGGACTGGCCTGGTGCGTCTCCGGACTGGCCTGGGCTGTCGTCTCCCTGGTCGGTTGCGCCCTCTGACTGGCTGGAGGTGTCTCCGGACTGGCCGGGAGCGTCTCCGGACTGGCCGGGAGCGTCTCCGGACTGGCTGGGAGCGTCCGCTGACTGGCCTTGCGCGTCCGTTGGTGGCCCGCCGATTTGCTGTGCATAGCCGGACACGATGCTGCCGCTGACTGTTCCGGAGGCTGTTGCTATGCGCAGATAGCCGAGGAGGGTGCCGACCTGCGCGGCTACGTTGGAGCTCGGTCCCTGCGGCTCGCCCTGTACCCGGGTCGCCGCTTTCTGAATGGCCGCCTTTGCCGTCTCGTTTTCTGGAGTTGCCGGCAGCACCGCGGCGGCGTGAGTCAGGCCGCCGGCCACCGCACCCGAAGCGACCAAGGCGTGTGCCTCGGCGATACGTTCGTTGGCACCGCCGTCTCCGATTCCGAGAACCTCGGCCGCCCGATCCAGGCCGTACAGCATGTCGCCGGGCTTTGCTCCGTTGGCCGCAAAGGCAAGGCCGGTCGAGCTGACCACCAGCATGATGAGAGCCAGCGCGCCGACGGCCACCCGTGGAGCCATCCTGGCCATCCATTCCGACCTCGCAGCCGCCTGCGCTGCATCCAAGCGCGCCGCAGGAAGCGCTCTCGCCTCCAGCGCCGCCGCCCTCGCCAAACGAGAGATGTCCGTGTCTCCGAAAGCTTGGCCCGCCGTCCTTATCGAACCCAGCACGTCGGCCAGGTCTGCCAGATCACTCCGTACGCCGTCTGCACCGGTCATCAATGCCTCGGCCTCGGTATCCGATATCGATAGAGGTGCGAACATCTCACCCTGGTAATCGGATGAGTCGCTCATCGCGATACCCCTATCCCTCGAATTTGTCGTTTGAGAGCCGCCAGCCCTCTTCGTTGCAGCGCCTTGACCGAGCTGATTGGCCGGTTCAGCACCCGCGCCGTCTCCTCGACGGAGAGTTCACCCACGATCCGCAGGAAGATGACGTCGCGCTGTGGCGCGGTGAGCGTGGACAACATCGCAGCCACCGCATCGGCCGAAACGGACCGCAACGCTTCCTCTTCGGCGCTCAAGGTGAGCCCGTGCTCGACCGCCTCGTCGGTGAGGACCTCGTCGGGGCGTGCCTGTTCCCGGCGGTACTCATCGATGAGCCGCCGGTGAGCGATCACGAAGACCCATGAAGTGAAGCCTTCGCGTCCTCCGCTGAACCTCTCTATGTTGCGGGCAACGTCGACGAACACGTCTCCGGCTGCTGCCTCCGGATCCTTGGAGCCGCGGAGACGCAGGTACCCGACCAGTTTGGGTGCAACCGGTTCGAGTAATTCTGCCCATGCTGCATCGGAGCCGGCTTGCGCGGCCGCGAGCAGTTCTGTGAATGAGTCGTGTGTCATGGTGAACCATGTGCTTTATCGGCGCCCGGACGGTCAAGATAGAGCATGCTCAGAGTTCCACTGCGTAAACGCCCATCGGCTCCGCATTGAATCCGAGTCGCTTGGCAGCCTTGACGATCCATTCGACGGCCGGCAGCCACAATGAGATGGACTCGGCCCCGCGGCCGACGGCCAGATCGATGGCCGCCCTCAGCAGATCGGGAGCATCCTCTGACCTGGTTTCCAGCCAGCCAACCTCGACGGCGTCGCCCTCCGTATCGATGACCGCCCAGCCACTGCCGATTTCCCAGAACGAGTCACTTCTTGCGGCCGCGATGAGATGGTCGATGGTCAGCCTCGAATAGGTCCAACGAGAGCCGGTCAGACCCCGCATGGCTCGCCCAAGCTCCCCGACCGACCACGAGGTATATGCAGGGGTGGCGTCGGCGGCGTGGGCGGGCCTGGCGCGGAGACGCGAGGGGACGCGACGGCCGCCGTTGCCGTCCGGGCTCGGGGAAGCATCGCCGATTGGCTTGACACAGCGGACGACATCGACCACGCGGCGAAACCCGATCTTCTCCACGTGGCGGACGGACGCTTCGTTCCAATCCTCGATGAGCAGCCGGCCGACGACTGCTCCTTTCTCACCGGCCCACACGTGCAGCTCTGCGGCCATGTCTCCGGCGATGCCTCGTCCTCGCCACTCGGG
>Ga0255056_10000457_pt1 | contig 12118 bp, 9 predicted proteins | sample Cases_109_1_MG_FD_183639 | JGI IMG/M metagenome (GOLD analysis project Ga0255056, IMG submission 183639) | Seawater microbial communities from Amundsen Gulf, Northwest Territories, Canada - Cases_109_1 | ecosystem: Environmental > Aquatic > Marine > Gulf | place: Canada: Northwest Territories... | reverse complement strand
CCCATTCGTCTGGCCTCCGATGCAATTCGGCAGCCTCATCTCGCCGTTTGTAATGGGAGCATTCGCCTATCGGCGGAATCGTCGCCCGGAACCTGCAATGTCCATCGTCACGGCTGGATTCGCGGCCTGGATCACTGCCAAGGGCGTGAAGAAGCTGGTCGGTCGGGGCCGGCCGCACGACTTTGACTCGGAGACCAATCTGCGGCTGTGGACCGAGATCGACGCCAGTCACGGCTTTGTGTCCGGGCACGCCGCCGTCGCCGTGGCCAGCGCCGGCATCGTCCACCGGTGCGTCTCCCCGAGGCTGGGCGCTGCCGCCTACGGCTTCGCCGGCATCGTCGGGTTTTCTCGGATCTACGCCGGAGCCCATCTGCCGATCGATGTCCTCGGGGGTGCCGCCCTCGGCATCCTGGTTTCGGAGAGCGTCATCGCGTCGAAGCTGCTGGTGCCCGCTGGGAGAGTGGGCTGATTCTTGTATCTCGCCTAGGTGTCGTCCTCGCCCGTTTCGGCGGACGGTGTCCGCGTCGCAGTGGCTCTGGCATGGGGCTCGTACTCGAACTCGCCACCAGTGACCGAGGCCTCGAGTTCCTCGCGTTCTTCACCCTTGCGGCGCGGGGTGACCACGATGAGCAGGCTCGGCAGCACCAGCAACGCCACCACCGCGGCGAAGAGGACCATGATCGCCATGAGCTCCCCAAAGCTGGCGAAGAGCGGGGTCGGCGCCAACGCCATGACCCCGAACCCGATGATCGACGTGAGCGCCGAGAGGGCGAGTGCTCCTCCGGTGCCTTCGCCAGCACGCCTCAGCGCCGGGAAGCGGCTCGGCTCGTCCTTGAATTCCTCTCGGAAGCGGACGGTGAAGTGCGTCGAGAAGTCAATCCCGACACCGACGGCGATTGCCGCGATCGTGGCCGTGATGACGTTAATGGTGTGCCCTCGCAGCCACATGTAGCCAAAGACCCAGGCAACGACGAGCAGGATCGGGATGACCGTCACGAACGAGTAGCGGATCGTGCGCAGCGCGATGCCGACGATGAGCACGGTGAGGAGGATGGCGATGGGTAGCGATATCACCATCGCACCCGTGAACGCCGCCAAGGTGTCCTGCTGTGTGATCACCTCTCCCGACACGCTGACCGTCGTAACCGCGACTCCGACCTCGGCGGACAACTGTGCCGCCGAGTCCTCCATGACGCGGCGCGCTTCGAGAATGATGGCGTCGTCGGTGAACGTGGTGACCTGCACCTCGAGCCGGGTCGCCTGGATGGGACCATCTTCGTACAGGAACGTCTCGACCTGGTCGGCGCGAATGATGGTGACGCCGTCACCGGAGACAACGCCCCCGGCACGGCCGGTCGTGTAGATAGCGCCCACGCCTGCATTCGAGTCGGGGAGGCCGCTCCCGGTATCGACGATGGCGACCCCGGTGACCGATTGCACGTTGGCAGCGGCACCCGGCACGGTCATCGTGGTTCTGACCAGGGAAGCCGCGTTCTCGGTAACAATCAGCTCACCGTCGAGATCGCGGGCGAACTGGGCGTCGCTCTGATCGAGCCGGTCGATCGCGGTCTCCATCGCTTCGATCGTCGCCGGGTCGGTCAGGTCTCCCTCGAGATAGATGTATGCGGATCCTCCGAAGGCACTTCCATAGTGATCTTCCAGTCGTTCGAGGCCCTGGATGAAATCCGTCCGACTCGAGAAGAAGTCGGACAGTTCGAACTTGGACTCGACCTGGCTGGCGCCGTACAGCCCGATGACGGCGAGGATGGCGACGGCCGGCAGGGTGAACACCCGCCACCGCGCCACGAAGTGGACCACCGCGCCGGCCGCTTTGAAACCGTGGCCGGCGCCCTTCACCTCGTCGGTCATCGGCCGACCCTTGTTGGTGGCACGGGTGTTGCGTCGCCTGGTCAGCCACATCGGGACGAAGAGGAACAGTCCGATGAAGACCAGCACAGCGATGGCGCCGACTGGGGCCAGCATGGCTGTCAGCGAGACAACGACGCCTGCGATCACGGCGACGATCAGGAAACCAAGCTTGTAGCCGACCATCAAGCCACGGTCCGCCGGGTTGGGGCCGACTCTTGTTTCAATGGCAAGCACCGCCCTCGGCGCCACCCAACCGAGGAGCAGATAGGCAATCGCCAGTCCGATGGCTGCAGACACGCCGAACTCGATGATGGCCTCGATCCCGGAGAAGGCGTTGGAGAGGAACGCCGCGACCGTGGTTGCCATGGCCAACGTCAGGGCCAGGAACACGGCGACCATTCCGGCCGGGTACGCCGCCGACCGGTCAAACCCATCGACCTGTGCCTCGCGCACCCGACCCATGCCGTGGATGAAGAAGTCGACACCGAAGGCGATCAGCGTGATCGGAAGGATGAAGACCACGAGCGCCGATCCCATGTTGATGCTGACAAAACCGAGCAGGCCGTTGTAGAACAACAGGGTCAGAGCCAGCGCGGTGGTTACGACGACTGCGGCCCAGTAGGACCGCAGCAGGGCACCGACGAGCAATACGATCATCGCCACTGCCAGGAAGATGAATGGTGCGCCGCTGGTCAATTGCTCCTCGCCGGTGAGCTCCGGATCGATGCCGAGCCCGATTGCGCGCATCGCCTGCTGATCACCCCGCAGGGTCGTTTGCACCGTCCGCAGCCAGGTTTCGGCGTTGGTGTCCTGTATTGAGTCTTCACCCGCGAAGGTGTCGATGTCGTACCGCACCGAAGCCAAGAAGGCGGGAGAGCTCCAGATCGTGATCGTGGTACCGCTCACCTCCCCGGGTTCGGCGGTCGCCGAGTCGGCGAGAGTGAATCGAATCCCTCCGGTCGGGCTGTCGTCGGCGAGCAGCTCGGAGAGCACGATCTTGACCTCGCCGTCGGTCGCTCCGGCCAGCCCGGAGGGCAAGGCGTCGTCGACGGCGTCGGCGAGGGAGAACACCCCCGCGATCTCTACGCCCAGATCGGGATCGAACACGGTGGCCAGATGGTCCTGGCTATCGGTGTCGCTGCGCACCGCGCTCGAGTTCGTCAGGAACTCGAGGAGGGCCGCCTGGGTGAGCACGTCCTGACCATCGGCGGTGTCGACCAAGAACGTCGCATCCCTCACCGCAGACGACGACGCGAAGACCTCTTCGGCCCGAATCTCGGTGTCGTAGATCTCGCCGGACGGGCTGAAGTTCGGTTCGTCGGTATCAGCGACGAAGCCTCCGACGATGGCAAACCCAACAGCGCTGAGCACCAGCACGAGGCTGAGCACGCCTATGTGCCTGTTGATAAACGAAAAGAGACGACTAACCCGCGAACTACCGTCTTGGTCCGTCATCGTTCTCTCCGCCGTCTTTCGCGATGCGCTTTGCCGTGTCTCCGTCGTCCGAAACCCTACCGAGGCGCACCGTGGCGTCGAAATCGATCGCACACGGGCTCAGCTCGACTATTGAGGTCTGCTTTTTGCGGTTTGGCAGAGTGCGCGCTGGCACGCAGCGATTGCGGGTGAGGGCCATCCCCCCTGCGCGACTCCGGCAACCTCGATGCTGGTTGAACACCGAGGACTACGGATCTGGACAGAGCCCGGTTCGCTACCGGACGGCCCACTTCCTCGAACGCCTCCGGCTACTCGGACAACGGACTCGAGATCGAGCTGGGATGTCGTCGGCTCGGGAACTCGCCCGTCTCATTGCGGATGATGCTCTCGAACTTCCAGTCGTACCTCTCTTGGTCCGATGTTCGGAGCGTGCCGTGCGACCATGCCCACACCAGCAATCCGGCGACCGTGACGGTAAGCGCGACCGCGATAGTGGTGACCAGAAGCGTCATGGTGCCAAAACCACATGCATCGTTCATTTGTTCTCGGCATGTCGGTCCTAAGGATGAAGTCCTTGCTGGGACCACTCAGTCCTGAACGGGGTGAACCCAAGCGCTCCCATCGGATTCCCGTCGGGGCGGAGCGGCGGCGCAGAGCAGACTCAGCCCAGGCGCTTCAGAAGGAGTCGACGATCCTGACCCCCTCGAACATGAGCCGGACTTCGAAGACCTGCCAAAACGCGGCCTCGGCGGACTCGACCCACTCGCGCCGTGTCTCCGGATCAGCACCTTGGAACGACGCAGTCACCTTGCCGTTTTCGAGGGTGAGATCGATCGATTCAACCGACTGGTCGAGGCTCCGGTCCGCGGCGTCTGCCAGATGCAGGATCGCGGCCAGGCGCCGCGCCCGCTGCTGCCCGTCGGCGTCGAGCGCCTGAAAGGGCGGGTAGCTGGGATTGGCTACTCCGCGCCGGTGGAACCTTACGGTCGAGGCGAGTATGGCGATTTCCGCAGGCTCGAATCCGCGAAGCTCGGAGTTCTCGATCAGATACGCGCTGTGGCGGTGGTAGCCCCGGAAACCCACTCCCATACCGATCGTATGCAGCCGGGTTGCATAGACCAGCAGCTCTCGAGCGACCGAGTCCATATGATGAATCTCGTACAGCTGATCGAATAACGAGGCGGCGAGACCGGCAACGTGGGCATCGTGGATGGTGTGGGGCGAGAATTGGCGCTCCATTCTCGATACCGACGCCGGTCGCAGCTCCTGTCCGAAAGCCAACGCGGTATCTCCATATGCATCGAGGATCGCCCCTTCGCGCAGGCCCCAGTAGCTGACCACGGTGCGGTCGACGTCGAAGAGGTCGAGCACGGCGGAAACGATCACGGCTGCTGCTGGGAGCTGCTCCGCCCGCGACGCCTTCATGCCTGACATGGCCAGGCGCTCTTTGAGTGGCACGGACACGAGGTGATCGCGCAACGCAGCCAACTCGAGCGTGCTCATCCAGGTTTGGTTGAGCGTCGGGGCCTGCCACGCCGCTCGGGTTCTCGTCGCCAGCTGAACCAGGGCCCTGTTTGGCCCGCCCACCGATACGGTCCATCCGGGGTGAAGCTTGGCTACCTGCGGCACAATCGGCTCCAACCTTGATCCGACTCGCTGTTGCAGCCTGGCTATGTCATCCCCGCTCAACGGGTCGTTTCTGACACAGTCGGCGTGCAGCCTGGACACGCCGAGGTCCGCAGAATCGGTCCACACCGGCGTAGCCCCGGACCCGACGGCAAGCTCGAGGCTGCCGCCGCCGAGATCGAGCACGAGATGGGGTCCAGGCGGGAGCGCGATGCTCGACGCCACACCGAGAAAGCTCAACCGCGCCTCTTCATGCCCGTCGATGACGCGGATCGGCATCCCAGCAGCCGGCTGCAGCCGGTCAACGACCTCTTCGCAATTGGAGGCGTCGCGGATCGCCGATGTCGCCACGGCTATCGATTGCTCGGCGCCGGTACGGGACGCAAGCCCGGCGAGATGGCCGGCTGCGCCCTCAGCTCTCTTGATGACGTCCTCGGCGAGCGATCCATCCGAAGCAATCTCACTGCCCAGACGGAGAAACTCTCTCGCCCTGAGCACGGGTCGAATGGCACCTTCGGATGCCACATCGGCGACCAGGAGACGAAACGAGTTGCTGCCGAGGTCGAGGATCGATACCCGCATCGGCCGGAGGCTATCTCCGCAGCCCACACCGGGCCCGGCTTTCGGGGCTCAACTCACGGTGCTGCTCCGCGAGACCTCCGATGATTTGGCCCCTACGGCCGGGCTGCATAGGGTCGGAGAGCGTATTCGTTGAGCGTCGCCACGCTCAACCGGGAAGGAGTTGCCATGAGCCCGGGTCGTATCGCAGCCATTGTCATTGGGGTCCTGCTGGCGGTGCCTGCGCTGGGGTTTTTGGTGGGCGGTGCTGCCTTGAGCGTCGGGTATGCGATTGAGGGCGCCGGCGACGGCTATTTCGACGTCACCCTGGAGCGTCTCAGCACGCCTACGGCCGCGATCACAACCGGGGAGGCCGATCTCCGCGCCGATCCCGGTCCACCGGACCAGGTGTTGAATTTCATTGACTTCTCCGTTCGCATCCAGGCCACCGGCATCGATCAGGGTTCCGCGCTGTTCATCGGGATCGGTCCCGAGGCGGATGTCGACGCCTATCTGAGTGACGTCGCCCGCGACGAGATCCGCGACGTGGAGTCTGACGGGGATATCAAATACCGCGGTATCCCGGGCACCGCGAGCCCGGCTCCTCCCGCCGAACAAGGGTTCTGGGTAGCGTCGGCGTCCGGTGTGGGCACCCAGGAGCTCATCTGGGAGTTCAGCGAAGGTACCTGGGCCGCGGTGCTGATGAACGCCGACGCCTCGCCGGGAATCCTCGCCGAGGTGACCGTCGGCATCAGGTCGGGGGCGCTGCTTGCGGTTGCGATCTCGATGCTCGTTGTCGGAGTGCTGCTCTTGGCGGGCGCGGTGGCGATCATCGTAGTGGCGACTCGCGGTCGCGCCGAGGAAGCGATTCCCGCGGAGGAGGTGCCGGGGGCTGAGAAACCGCCGCAGCTATCGGCTGAGCCGATTCGCGTGGAGGCGTCCATCGACTCGCCCCTTTCCCAGTGGCTGTGGCTGGTGAAGTGGTTCCTGGCGATACCGCATTTCATATTGCTCATCTTCTTGTGGATCGCCTTCTCCCTGTTGACGGTGATTTCAGGGGTGGTGATCCTGTTTACCGGCCGCTACCCGAAGGGGATCTTTGAGTTCAACGTCGGCGTGCTTCGCTGGACGTGGCGAGTCCTGTTCTATGCCGGCCAGGGTGGGCTCGGCACCGATCGTTATCCACCGTTCACCACCGACCGAGTGGACGATTACCCGGCCACGCTCGATGTCGTCTATCCCGACAAGCTCTCGCGAGGATTGGTGTTGGTAAAGTGGTGGCTGTTGGCCATTCCCCACTACCTGGTGCTGGCGTTCCTTGTCGGCGGGGGTACCGGTTGGTGGTGGGGCGACGACTGGTGGAGCGGTACGGAATTGTGGAGCGGGGGGCTGGTGGCTCTGCTCGTCCTGATCGCCGCGGTGATTCTTCTGTTTACGGGCCGATACCCGCGACCGTTGTTCGATCTCATCATCGGCCTCAACCGTTGGGTGTTCCGCGTCATCGCTTACGCAAGCCTGATGACCGACACCTATCCACCGTTCCGGCTAGACCAGGGCGGCCAGGAACCGGGACCGAGAGGTGAGCCCTCGGATCCGGATCCCGATGGCACGTGAGAAGGCTGGCTGAACAGCTTTCGCCCGAATTGGCTTGGGTTGGAGAAACCGCGAGACCCCGTCTGGGTGCCCCGACGGACGAGGCGGTGGCTAGCCCGCTTCCTGGCAACGACGGACCACCATGACCGACCACAAAGCCGATACGACCTGGGTCCGGAGGTGGCGTCTCGACTCGCTTCGCGCCGCGGTGGCGCTGGGCGTGTTGGTGGTCACCACCGTGCTGGTCCTCGACCCTCCGGCCGCATGGGAGGTGTCGCTGTTCCGTGCGGCCAATGACCTGCCCCGCCAGGCCGAGTGGGTGCTGTGGCCGCTCCAGCAGGCCGGGATGGTGCTGGCGATCCCGGCCGGAGCCATCGTTCTCTTCTTCATCGTGCGCCATTGGCGTCCCCCGGTGACGCTGGTTGCCGGAGGCATCGTGTTCGGCTGGGCCGGGGCCAAGCTCGTCAAGGAGATCGTGGGTCGCGGCCGGCCGGCCGAGTTGCTCGCCGATGTGCAACGTGGTTTCACCGTCCCGCTCACCGGAATCGGGTATCCGTCTGGCCACGCCGTGGTGGTATTCACCCTTGCCGTGGTTTTCTCCCCATACATCCCGCGATGGCTGCGATGGACGCTGTATGGCCTCGGCGTGATCGTCGCCTTCTCCCGCGTGTACCTGGGAGCCCACATGCCCCTCGACGTAGTCGGGGGCGCCGCCTACGGAATCGTCATCGGCTCTGTGGTGAACCTGGTGTCAGGCATCGTTTCTGAGAGGGCGAAGCCCGAGGGCCTGGTCGATAGCTGGGCCGACGTGCTCGGCTCATCGACCACCGCCTGAGTCGGCGTCAGGTGGCGGGTGCGGCTTCGACGTCGTATGCGTCGCCGGCGAGTTCCGCCCGTTCCTCGTCGGTCATCTTCCAGCTCTTGTTCACCCGCCAGATGACATAGGAGGCGATGCCGAGCGGAATGGGGAGCAGGTAGGTGATTGCCCTGAACACCAGGATGGCGGCCACCACCTGAGCCTTGGTCATGTCGTCGAGCCCGATGGTGAGCACCGCGGCGTATCCCAGTTCCACAACACCGACCCCGCCCGGGGTGATCGGCACCATCGATATCAGACGCACGAACGAATACGCCGCAAGCACGGTGATCCAGCTCAGCTCTTCCTGCGAGACACCAACGTGGCGCAGCGCCACCAGCAGTACCAGGTACAACGAGATGTGGCTGAGCAACGTGGCAAGGGTGAGGGCCAGCCAGCGGTGCCTGAGGAGCCCGACGGTGTCGAGCCGGAATTTGGCAGCGCGCCCATCCCAATCACCAAGCGGTTCCCTGCGAAACACGCCGCGGAACCAATCCACGACGCGGCCGAAGAACCGACCGATGGCCCGAGCGAGGCGATCGCTCTTCAGCACCATCCACAACAAGACCACCGCCCCAACCAGGACCGCGATCCCGATCGCCGCCGCGATGAGTCGCGCCGGGGTGATGCCGCCTTCCAGAGCGAGCAGCGCCACGGCCAAAACCGGCATCCCGAGCTTCACGAAGTTGTTCCAGATTCCGGTGACGATGGCCGACCGGGTGATCGCCGCAATGGTGAAACCCCATGAGGTGAGCATGGCCAGGGTGAGACCAACGCCGATTGCTCCTCCTGCGGGCAGCGTGTTGGACACCGCCGTGGATGCCTGGTTGACGACGGCCGCCTCTCGCAGCCGAAGCCCGGGAAGCGCCGCAACGATGACGAACCAGTACGTGATCAGGTTCCACAATCCGATGAGCACCAGCGATACGACCTCGCTGGTGGTCATGACGCGGATGGTCGCAAACACCTCGTCGTAGTCGGCGATGAGGGGTATCACGAAGTAGAAGATCCCAACGATGATGACGAGAGAAACGATCGCCGAAACCACGCGTTTCCAGGTCACGCCGCGCCGCGGCGCATCACCATCGGCAGCTTGACTCGACTCGAGTCCCGATTCCGGGATCGCCTCGGTTTCACGTTCTTCCGTCATGGGCCGCCACCCACGGGAGCGCTCGACTCTAGGCGGTGATGCATGAGCGGCTCATCCAGGGTCATATCCGAGGTCGCGAGCTGCCTGACGCAATTCCTCGGCGTCCAGTAGACCGAGGGCCGCCTGAACGTCCGACTCGATGGTGCTGACCCCGCTGCCGTGAGCATCAAAGGTGTAGGTGACGCAGCCGTTGGCGAAGGGGTAGTACCAGGACCCGACATAGCTCGCCTCAGCAGTCACGCCTTCGAGTTCGTCGATGACGTCTCCAAGGTCGAGGAGGGTGGGGTTGAGTAGAGAAGTGTTGACCTTGAGGCCGACAAGCTCGCTATCGCTGCCAGGGAGCAGCAGGGTGAGGGTTCTGTCCTCCGTGTCCCGGGCGCTGACGACGACGACGGCGTGTCCCGATATCTGGGCCGCAGAGATCCGCTGCGACGTGTCGCTGAATGTCCTGTCGACGCTGACGACCACCGTCCGGCCCGAGATCACGGTGCCGTCGAGGTCTTCCTGCAGCCGGTTCGCGTAAATGATGGTTGGCACGCTTCTGCTGTCGGGGACGATCGTGATCGGCACGTCAATGACGACCTCGACGTCGACGAACAGCGGCACCCCCGGCTCATCACTCTCCACCTCGATCGCCTCCGACACGTCGCACGACGGCAGTAGAGAGACCTTGAGGAATGGGTTCTCTTCGAAACCAGGACCGCCGCCCCCGAGGCGATCCGAATCCAGGGAGAAGATCGACTGTCCGCTCTGGGCCTCGAGGTCCTCGTACTCCCACCCCGTCTTCAACCCGTTGATGCATGGGGCGAATGCGGTGCCCGGCACCGACTGCACAGAGAGGATCAAGGAGTTGCGGCGGGTCGAGGAGCCGCTCAGCGGGTCCCCACATTCGGGGACGCTGCGACCGAGGATGCCGCCACACGACGCCAATAGGAGCCCGACGGAAAGGACCAGTACGAGCCAACGGCGGAATCTCATATGAATCCGGCGCCGAGAATGTTCTGGACGAGCAGCTGCAGAAAGATGAGCACGACGGCGACGGTGCCAAACGCGAGAGCTACTCGCCGCACGCTCCAACGCTGAATAGAGATCGGGTCCCTAGGCGGGGCGAGCTCTCGGAAGCGAGCGACGATGTCGGTGCCTTCGGCGCGCCTGAACGTCGCCAGGGATGATCGCGACTGCGACGGAATGGTGACGCTCTTGGTGGAGGCGAAAGCCTCGGCGATGTCGTCAGGGGAGAAGAACCGCTGCGCCCGCTCGTAGACATAGTCGGGATCGGATCGCAGCGCCAGGATGATCATCATGTTGGCCAAGTCGACTGCCTGTCGCCAAGGGGAGGGGCGGACCGTGGCAAATGCGGGATCGATGAGCACCACCTGTCCGTCTCTGACCATCACATTGGCGGGCTTGATGTCGCGATGGGCGAGCCCGGCATCCCAGAGGCGGCGGACGGCGTGGAGCGCATCATCGATGATCTCGTCTGTCACGTCGACGTCGCCCATCTCCTGGGCGTTCTCCAGGAACTCGGTGACGATGAGGTACTCGCGCTCCGGCGTCAGCTCGACGAACCCATAGGGCTCGGGCGACGGCAGCCCGGCATCCTTGAGCTTGAGCAGGATGTAATCCTCGTACTCGACGAGACGCCGTACCGTGGCGAAGCGGACCTCGTCCTCGAGCGAGCCGTACAGCACGGTGCGAGCCACCTTGTACCAGCGATCCGCTCGGACATGGGTCTGGGCGTACAGCTTGCCGAAGACGTAGGTGGGAGGGTCTCCCGCGCACTCGATACGGAGCGGTGTCGAACCGCCCGAGCCCTCCAGGCCGAATGGTTCCAACGACACCACCTCGAAGCCAAGCTGATCCTGCAAGGCATGTCGAATCGCCTCGCCGCGCCGGCCGGTCACATCCAGATGAGCGCTCCGGCCCCGCCCGTAGGAGATGGGGAAAACCGATTCGGGAGCGATCAATCGGAACACCACAAACCCGACGGCCGGTCCTACTATCCATCCGATCCAGACATCGGTTGGGTGGTCGACACCGAGATACATCCGGGAAATGCCAACCAGCGCTACCAGCACCGACGTTGCGATGAACCAGTAGGTGCGCCACCGGCTCTTGGGTATGAGTGCCAAGCCGATCACAACGAAGGTCACGGCAAGCAGCGCCATCGGGCGGGACGGGTGCGAGTACCCGACCCAGTCTCCGATGATCTCCACGAGCGGGCGAGGTCGGGCAATCGCAACTGCGAGCCCGCGAGTGACGGTGTCGACGATCACGAAGGCAACCAGGACACCGATCAGTATCCGCCATTTACGGAACCCGACCAGTACGGCGATGGCGATCCAGCGGATGGGACGGACGAAAAACGCAGAGCCAAGGGCGTGCAGAGCCGACATGATGGTGTCCAGTGTGTTGTTGCGGAGGTCGACGAACCAGTTCAGAATCTGGTGGTCGATCCTCGTCCACCATTCGGTGGTCCGCGGAAATGCGAACAGCGAGATCCAGAGCGCGAGGATGGCTACGGCCACGACAAGCCAGATCCGTCCGCTAGCGCCGAGTTGTCGCGGCAGCGCAGGCTTCTGACCAGAAGGACGCCGCCGCCGCCCAGTGACCGTAATGCCGACAATCCGGCGTTCACGGCGGTGTCCGACATCCTCCAACGCGGGATCGCGAGGGCTGGTCATGCCTTACGCAGGCTCTCTGCCTGGTCTGGACGAACCATCGCCGATGACCGGGTACATGCTATTCGCTGCCTCCTGCCTCTACGAAACAAACCAATCTACGCATCACGCCCCACGGTAGCGACGGGTTGTGCAACGCCGGAGCGTTGAACCGCCCAAACTGGTGGGTTCCGGCACGCTGGATTTACCCGGGCCGGGAACCCGTGGAAGCGCCGTCGCTCACTGGGGCGATGGTGTGCCGGATACACGGAGGCGCCGCTCCGCAGGTTAAGGAAAAGGCGCACCGCGTTGTGCTCGAGGAACTCGTCGGCCCGGCATTGATACGGCTCAAGCATTTGGTCGAAGACGACT
>Ga0255056_10000456_pt1 | contig 12121 bp, 10 predicted proteins | sample Cases_109_1_MG_FD_183639 | JGI IMG/M metagenome (GOLD analysis project Ga0255056, IMG submission 183639) | Seawater microbial communities from Amundsen Gulf, Northwest Territories, Canada - Cases_109_1 | ecosystem: Environmental > Aquatic > Marine > Gulf | place: Canada: Northwest Territories... | reverse complement strand
ATAAGGCACCGTCGAGTCGGAATCTGCCAGCCAGCGAAGGCCGATGGCGGCTCCGAACGACCATCCGGTGAGAGACACGGGAAGCTCTCTCGTTTCGGCGAACGCAAATGCAGCAGTGATGTCGTTCAACTCGCCGCGGCCGTAATCGTGTTGGCCTTCACTAGCCCCGGTTCCCCTGAAGTTGAATCGAAGCACCGAATGACCGTTTTCAACGAGCTGGGCGGCTACCGCGATCATCAGTGGCGCGTTCATCGATCCACCACGGAGTGGATGCGGATGACAGAAGACGGTGAGTCGTGTTGGTTGGCTTGGGGAATCGATCCGCGCCTCGAGTGTTACACCGTCTGAAGTGGTGAGTTCGAGTCGTTCGGTCATGTCAGGAGACGCAGCAGCCAGACGCCGGAGGCGACGAGTATTACCAGGGCCAGGACAGCTGAAGCGATAAGTAGCCAACGGGTTTGCATCAGCCAAAGAGGGTAACTGTGGGTCGAACTAGGCTCGCCCGGCAACGTTGTTCTGATACATGGAAGGTCAAACTTGTACGACATAGTCATCGTTGGCGGCGGTCCGGGTGGGTATGCCGCCGCCCTCTACGCACACAACTTCGGTCTGTCGGTGGCCTTGATTGAGAAGGATCGACCAGGTGGAACTTGTCTCATCAGGGGATGTATTCCGGCCAAGCAATGGCTTCATATCGCCGAGGTTTACAGCACCGTGAGTCACGCTGCCGAATTCGGTGTCGTCACGTCGCAACCACAGATGGACTGGTCGGCCGCTCTGGCCAGGAAAGATCAGACGGTCGAAGGTCTGGTTCGCGGACTGGGCGGGCTGCTCAAGAAACGCGGTGTTGACGTCATTGAAGGGTTTGGCAAGCTCGCCGGACCGGGCAAAGTGGAGGTGTCCGACGGGCAGACAGTCGAAGGACGCTCTGTCATCCTGGCCACCGGCTCGCACGCCCGCACGATTCCCGGATACGAGATCGATGGCATTCGGATAGTCACATCTGATCACGCCCTGGATTGGAAGGAACAACCACAGCGGGTCGCAGTGATTGGTGGAGGCGTCATCGGCTGTGAGTTTGCCTCGTTCTTAGCCGACCTGGGTAGCGAGGTACACGTCTTCGAGATGCTCGCCCAGATTGTTCCGGGCACCGACGCCGAGACGGCAAAAGCTTTGCAACGTCAGCTTCAGAAGCGGGGGGTCAAGTTTCATATCGGTGTCGGCGTTGGACCTGTGGAGAAGGGCATGTCAGGCGTGACAGTTCCTTATGGAGACGAAAGGGTTGAGGTGGATGTGGTCTTGGTGTCGGTAGGCCGCGGCCCCAATACCGACGGAGTGGGCCTGGAGTCGATTTCAGCCGTGGTTGACAGAGGATTCGTCGAGGTCGACACCAACATGGAGACAGCTCAAGAAGGTCTCTACGCAGTGGGCGATATCGTGGCTGGTACACCCCAGTTGGCTCATGTCGGCTTTGCCGAGTCGATAACGGCTGTCACCCACATCGCGTCGGGCGAGAGCCAGCCCGTCAACTACGACGCCATACCCCGTGTCACTTACACCCACCCGGAAGTGGCCGAGGTCGGGCTCACTGCCGCGCAGGCCGAAGAAAGAGGTTTGGTTGTCGAGACCACCAAACATGCCTTCAACGGGGTCGGCAGGGCAATCATCCTGGGACAGAATCAAGGCCACGCCAAGATCGTCGCCATCAAAGACGGTCCCATAGTGGGCGCCAGCATCATCGGTCCCCAAGCAGGCGAGATGATCCACGAATTGATGTATTCAGTCGGTTGGGAAGCCCTACCCACCGAAGCTGCTGCTTTCATTCACGCACACCCCACGCTTTCAGAGGCGATTGGTGAGACACTGATGTCGGCGTCAGGCAAGAGCCTGCACTGAGAGGAGAAGTTTTGGCCACGACGGTATCGATGCCCCAACTTGGGGAGACGGTCACGGAAGGGACCATCCTCAAGTGGGCGAAGCAAGTCGGTGACACCATCGGCGAGGACGAGGTCCTCGTCGAGATTTCGACTGACAAGGTCGACACAGAGGTTCCGTCTCCAATTGGCGGAACCATCCTCGAGATCCTCGTCTCGGAAGGCGACACTGTTGAGGTTGGTGTCGATCTGGTTGTCATCGGTGAGGCGAATGAAACAGTGGCGGTTTCTGAACCCGAACCGTCATCCGAAGTGGCACCTGCACCTGATCCGATCGTCGATCTCCACCCAGCGTCGGAGACTTTCACTGGGCTTGACACCGGCCTCGAGGTGTCGGCGGATGCCGGGTTGGAGGCGAGCGTGCCGCCCAGCGCGCCACCCAGCGACGATGAGGTGGAAGCCTTTTTCGCTGAACCGGCTGAGAGTGAGCCGAAACCTCAGCTGCTTTCCCCGGTGGTGAGACGTCTGGTGCGTGAGAACCAAATCGACATCGCCCTGATCCAAGGGACCGGCCAAGCCGGGCGTATCACCCGCAAGGATCTCGAGGCCCATCTCGAAGATGGCCCCGAGATAGAGCCGACTCCGAAGGTGGAGACTGCGCCGGCGGTCGAGCCGACAGCGCCTCCCCCCTCAACGCCAGTACTAGCTTCCACCGTCGCATCCGCCAGCGAAACCGTTGAGCTCGATCGTCTCCGGGTTCGTATCGCCGAGAACAACGTTAAAGCGAAAGCGACCGCCGCCCACGTCTGGACTTCGGTGGAGGTGGACTTCGAAAGAGTCGAACGGGTGCGTCAGGCCCACAAGGAGCAGTTCAAGGCATCCGAGGGATTCTCCTTGACCTATCTCCCCTTTATCTCAAGAGCCACTATCGATGCGCTCAAGGCGTTTCCCGTGGTCAACAGTTCGTTCAATCTCGAGGAGAAGACCGCCACTTTTCACAAGAAGGTAGATCTGGGCATCGCAATCGACCTCAACCAGGGTGGTCTGATCGTCGCCCGCGTTCGCGACGCGGACGGATTGCGTCTCGTCGGAATTGCTCGCGAGATTCGAGATCTGGCGACTCGGGGACGCTCTGGAGACCTTGGTGTCGATGATGTGACGGGCTCAACCTTCACCATCACCAATCCGGGTCCATTTGGGTCCTTCATGTCGGCACCGATCATCAACGTGCCCAATGTTGCGATTCTGTCCACTGACACTGTGACCAAACGACCGACGGTGATCACGAGCCCGGACGGACAGGACATGATCGCCATTCGCCACATCGGCTATTTGGGCTTGACCTGGGACCATCGTGCGTTCGACGGCTCGACGGCGGTGTTGTTCCTGAAGCGGATTCAGGAGAACCTCGAGACCTGGGACTGGGAGCAGGAACTGGCGTGACCCTGCTGAGGACACGCTGGTTGGGCCGGCTTCCGTACACCGAGGGGTGGGACCTGCAACGGGCCTTTCATGAGGGGCGAGTGGAGCGTCGAACGGCCGACGACTACCTGCTCCTGGTGGAACATCCGCCCGTCTTCACGATCGGTCGCAACGGCGACGCCGGAAATCTGCTCGTCGACCGCGAGGAGGTGACGGCGAAAGGGGCCGAGGTTCACCATGTCGACCGTGGTGGCGACATCACCTTCCACGGACCCGGTCAGCTGGTCGGCTACCCCATTCTGAAGCTAGACGACCCCACGCAGATCGTGCCTTATGTCCGCCGCTTGGAGGAAGTGCTGATCCGCACCCTTGCCCACTTCGATGTCGAAGGCTGGGTCGAGGATGGCTACACGGGCGTGTGGACCGAGAAGGGCAAAGTGGCCGCCATCGGGGTTCGTGTTTCCCGGAAAGTGACAATGCACGGTTTCGCCCTCAACCTTCATCCGGATATGGACTATTTCTCCATGATGAACCCGTGTGGGATCTCCGATCGCGAGGTCACGACACTCTCCGAGTTGACAGGCCGCAAGGTGACTTTGGAGGAGGCCGTCGAGGTTATCGCTCCCCATTTTGAGCAAGTATTTGGCTATCACCAATCGGAAATCCGACTGGCTGCATTCGTTCGCGGTCAGGGAAAAGAGTCATCTTTTGAGGTCGACCGGCTTCTCGAGGCAGGGACCTTTTCCCCGGAGAAGCGGTCGGAAGAACCGGTGCTGGTCAACGGGCGTCTTCCAGGTGAGCCGGTCCGCCCTGAATGGATGAGAGTGACCGCCCGGATGGACTCGGAATATCTCGAGCTCAAGAAGCTGATGCGCGGGCTGGAGCTGAATACAGTTTGCGAGGAGGCCAACTGCCCCAACATCTACGAATGCTGGGGAATGGGCACGGCGACGCTGATGATCCTCGGTGACAAATGCACCAGGGCTTGCTCGTTCTGCAACGTCAACACCGGCAAGCCGACCGAATTCGACATCTTCGAGCCGTTCCGGGCGGCCGAGGCCATCCAAAAGATGAATCTGAAACACGCTGTGATCACATCGGTCAACCGCGATGATCTCGCTGACGGAGGTTCGGGAATCTTTGCCCAAACGATCACTGAGACTCGCCGCCGATCCCCAAGCACCGAGATCGAAGTTCTGATCCCGGACTTCAAGGGTGATCGTGAGGCCCTGCAAACTGTCATGGACGCCCGTCCCGAGGTGCTCAACCACAACACCGAGACCGTGCTCAGGCTGCAACGGGATATCAGGACGTCAGCCAGTTATGGGCGCTCGCTTGCGCTGCTGTGGAGGGCAAAGCAGATGTATCGGGAAGGTGTGAACAAGTCCGGTCTGATAGTGGGGATGGGGGAAACCCGGGAAGAAGTGCTGGCGACTCTCGCCGACATGCGAGCCATCGGAATCGACATCATCACAATTGGCCAGTACCTGCGCCCCACAGCAAGACATCGTCCCATCCACCGCTATGTCCGTCCCGAGGAGTTCGCCGAGTACAAGATGTTCGGTGAGGGGATGGGGATCCCCCATGTGGAATCGGGTCCATTGGTGCGTTCCAGTTATCACGCCAAAGAGAGTCGGGAAGCTGTCCAAGTTTCCATCGGGAACCAGTAGAGGGGCTCTGCACGGGTCGTTTGTCATCGTGGCTGCGATGACAGGTGTCGTCTTGACAACACTCCGAAGTCGGCGGACACCCGATGTGGGCCGTGCCGAAGGTGGGTGACAGTGTCCAGAGGGATGTCTAATTGAAAGTGGTGGTCTGATGGGGTTCGACTACAAGGGTCGGATACGTCGGCTTCAGACGTCGATGACCGAACGGGGTGTGGATGTGGTCCTGCTCTCTGTCGGTGCTGACTTGCCTTATTTCATCGGGTATGAAGCGATGCAAACCGAGCGCTTGACCGTGCTCGTGGTCAGACAGAAGCACGAGCCAGTGCTGTTTGTACCCGCTCTCGAGGCGCCACGAGTCGATCCGGGTGAGTTCGAGGTGATTGGTTGGGCTGACACTGATGATCCGTTGGTCTTCGCATCTGGCGTCGGGGGGTCTCCGTCGACAGTCGCTGTTGGCAATCAAATGTGGGCCACGTTTCTCGTCGACTTCCAAAGACTTTGGCCTCAAGCGTCCTGGATGAGCGCATCGAATCTGACCAGCGAGCTGAGGATGCGAAAAGAGCCGGCCGAGATCGAACTTCTCCGTCTTGCCGGCAATGGCGTTGATCGGGTGATGTCCAGAATTCCGGCTGAGGTTCGGTTCGGCGGGCGGACGGAACGAGAAGTGAGCCGCCAGCTGCTAGAGATGACGATTGAAGAAGGTCATGACGTGGCGGAATTTGCCATCGTGGCATCTGGGCCAAACGGGGCTTCGCCACATCACGGTGCAGGCGAGCGTGTTATGCGCGAAGGTGATCTTGTTGTTTGCGACTACGGCGGACGCGTGGGCGGCTATTTCTCTGACTCCACCAGGACTTTCTCGGTTGGCGAACCGTCACAGCACCAGATGGAGGTGCACTCGGTTGTACTGGCGGCCAACAAAGCTGGTCGTGCCGCGGTCGCTCCCGGTGTGACGTGTGAGGATATCGACCGAGCCACCCGCAATGTGGTCGATGAGGCCGGCTACGGGCAGTCTTTCATCCATCGCACTGGCCACGGAATCGGACTTGAGGTACACGAGCACCCCTACATCGTCGAGGGCAATCATCAGATGTTGGAGCCGGGCATGACCTTTTCGGTGGAGCCGGGGATATACCTTCCCGATCAATGTGGTGTCAGAATCGAAGACATAGTGGCAGCGACTGAAACGACCGCAGACTCTCTCAATCGGTCATCGAGAGCGCTCGGAGTAGTTGAGTGAACGGTGCTATCCGGCCCGGATCGTCACGGTCGTCTTCTGAATTTGCAGGCTGGCCCAATACCAGGTGCCGACCAGCGTGTATGTCCCGGCCGTGAAGGAAAAGGGATGCTCCCAACGTCGAAAAGCAAAATTCCCTTCCTCTGAAACTGGCAGGCTGACGAGTTCTTGCCCGGACCCGTCGAGGGTGAGGGTGAACCTGGTTCCGCTGCCGTTGAGTTCCGCCGTCTCCTCGACGGTGGCCGGCAACACCTGAAACAGCCCTTCCCTAATTAGGTAGGGCCGTTGGGCATCCACATCCACTGTCAGACTGCAGGTCTCACCAGTCCCTGAGCAGTTCAGCGCTGGTTGATCTCCGATAGAGATTTGGATGACGCTGGAGGGGAGAGCGAGGCTTCGCCGGAGAAAAGCAGCCATCTCACCGCGGGTCACCGCACCCAGTGGGCAATAGGTGGGTGTTGGCTGAAGACTGCATCCCTTGGTGATTCCGGCGTCGGCGATGGCGTTGATGTCGTCTTCGAAGAGGGAGTTGTCGTCGTCGGTGAACCAGTTCGTTGCTGAGACCGGAAGACTCTGGGCTCGGCGGAGGAACGCGGCCATCTCGCCTCTGGTGACGTTGGCTGCAGGGCAAAAGAGATTGGTCGCTTGCGGATCGCAACCTCTGGTGATTCCGGCGTCGGCGATGGCGTTGATGTCGTCTTCGAAGAGGGAGTTGTCGTCGTCGGTGAACCAGTTCTTTGCTGAGATGGGAAGCCCCAGGGCCCGGCGGAGGAACGCCGCCATTTCCCCACGGGTGATATGGCTGTCGGGGCAGAATCGGGTGCCGGCGCTATCACATCCTCTGGTGATCCCAGCTTCGGCGATGGCATCGATGTCATCTTCAAAAGGCGAGTTGTTGTCGTCGATGAAGAATCCGTCGATCACTATCCCGGCGGCGGGCCCGGCAAAGACCACAGTCAGACCTATGGCGATGACAGCCGCGCCTACGCCGATGGCCCAGCGTTGCTTCAAGTCAATTCCAGGGTCATGAGGACAGGATTCACCTTCGCTACCAGGTCGACCCGATCAATATGGGAGCCGAGCACCACGTAGACGCAGAATGCCCGGCCCTTGTGGCTGAAGAACCTCTGAAGGCCACTCTGCCCGGGGATAGCTCTTTGCAGGGCAGACCGGTCGAAATCCTGCGGCTTCAGGGGATGGGGGATGCCATGAGAGGCGAATGGCTGCGTGCTTGCGGCCTCGGGCCCATACTCAAAAAGCACAATCAGGACGTCGTCGGATTCCATTAGCTCGACGGCGTCTGCGCCGAAGGAGGCATCTTCAGCAGGAAGCGGAAAGGTGCCGAGATGAACCACTGTCGGCTCTCTAGCCCCGCTGGGAAGAAGCCGGAACCCCCCTCCGGTGGCCGCCACTTCCCAACCGGGTGGCACATCAAACGAGATTCCAGCGTGGCGCAGGAGACTCACAGCAACACTCCCACGATCGCAAGCACCCCAATCCCGGCGGACACGACAGCTGCGCTACGTCGCAACGCCGGACCCAGATCGGCCATACGTCGGTGGAATGACGTCAATCTCGATGGGCGGTCGATACGGACAGCGAGAATGATCGCCAGAGACCTTCCCATCCCAAAGATGCCACCAACCAATGCTCCGAGAGTCGCGGACGCCGTGAACAGCTCGGCGGCGAGTGTCGAGTAGATCCCCCAGGTGACGATAAAGGTGAAGATCCCGGCACCGAGTTGCATTCCAAAGGCTCCGCCATAAACCCATCCGCGGTAGTGACCGATCCAGTTTTCGTTTACCTGACGGGTACTTCCGACGGGCTTCACCCGCAACAAGTCGAGAACCCCACCCACGATCACAACACCGGCGGTGATGGCCAGTCGGGTCGTTGGATCAATAGCTGATAGCAGCCTTTGGCCTGCCAACCCGAGGACTCCGCCCACTGTTGCGCCCGACAAGATGGCGCCGAGAGTGAATGCCGAGACCGTGATCCACCATTTGTGGTTGCGTGCCCGCTCGCCGAGCGGGTGGATGCTCGAGAGCATCGACTCACCTCAGGGTGACCAAGTGGATCGGATGGCCGCAATAAGAGCGACCAGCATTGCGAGAACAAGTTGGGCGGTCATTGGTCGAGGGGGTTCTCGTGGAGTGTGGGGTCACCTGGCTCGATGCCCGACTCGGCTAGCCGGGAATCGATGTGGAGGTGGCGTTCTTCGGTGTTGAGCTGTCTTGGGTGCCGAGCGTCCGCGGCCGACTCTCGGAACATTCCCAATAGACGGTCCCAGCTTGATGCCGAGCCCTCTCCCAGTACTCGGGCCTCCCCATCCAGATGGAGGAAATATGGGGTGAGGGGAACCCGGAAGAGATCCCAGACATCGTCGGACATCACAAGGGGAATCGCTTTGGGAGCGAGTTCGGAGATACGGCTGGGAGACTCGCCGGCCGGACCCTTGGTGACGATCACAACCCTGGTTTCCGGGATAGGCAGCTCAAAGTCGCCGCTCAGCTCCTCCCAGAAAATCTGACAGGAGGCGCATCCCGAAGAGAGAAAAGCGATGAGCGTGCCGCCACGACCGTGTTCGAGTGTCACCACCCGAGCCGACCCCTGGGGATCGACACCGCTGAGTTGGGTGATCGGCGCCTTCTCCAAGCCGATGCCTTTCGGGTTCGCTGACTCGATTCGGGTGAGGCCGCTTTCGTCTGCTCCCAGCCGATCCAACTGTCGGAGGATCTCCGCATGACTCTTGAGCAGGCCAGCCACCAGGATCAGAAGCAAGAGAATCACGACGGCTTCAATGACCACGACTGCAGTCATCAGAGGATCCTCCCGCCGGTCACAGGGGTGCCTTGGGGACTCCCAAAGCTGAAGGTGGCGTCGGCTTGTCCGGCGGAGAGAGCGTTGCGAATGTGCCACGTCCCAGAGGTGAACCACCCCACTCCGGTGAAGCCGTTTCCAGTCCAGTCGCCGGTGACCGGGATTCCCGAACCCGTGAAGGAGAAGTCAAATGAGGCTGGCCCGCCTGATGCCGAAGTCCTCAGCATCCAGCGGCCCTGCCGAACCATGCCGATGGACGTGAAGCCAGTGCCATCCCAGTCGCCGACAACAGGGATGTCGCCAGGCTCACCAAAGGTGAAGTCGTAATCGGGCGGACCGGCTCGATTGGAATTCTTGAGCATCCAGCGATTCCCTCGAACCACTCCAATGGTGTGAACCCCGGTGCCGTTCCAGTCGCCAACAACGGGAATGTCGCCGGACCTGCCATACGCGATCAACAGGTCAGGCTCACCGGGGCCCTCGATCAACCGGAGGAGCCATTGGAGCGAGTCCTCAGAGCCGGCAACCCCGTGACGTGAATTGCGAACCACACCAACGGTCCGGACTCCGGCATTGGAGAAGTCGCCCATTACTGGCACATCGCCCGGTCGCCCGAACATGAAAGATGAGGTCGAAGCTCCGCCGGCGAGTGAGTTGCCCAATTCCCAGTTGGCGCCATTGAGAACAGCAGGCCTGGCTGGATAGGGACCCTTCGGTCTGATGTCGGGGTGTAGGCCGGGAGCGTCGTGGCCGTACGTGACCTGGGCAACAGCATCGGTTTTGGCGCACGACGAATCCCACTCCCAAGGGGCAACGCAGGTGACTACCCGGCAGATAATCGGCCCCATGCAAGCGTGATGGTTGTTGCACTGCCCATAGCGGAAGCGGGTGCATCCCACCTTCCGCTCGCCGCAATTGTCGTGATTGCAACGGCATTCGAAGCTCGTGCAAGTGTGACCGCAGACTCCGCTCGCTCCGCACCCACATGAGCAACTACTCGAGTGGCAATCCATGTAGTACCGGCTCTTCCCCCCGCAGAACTTGTTTCCCTCGGCGCGCCACCATCCGCCGATGAGGCTGCCGGGTGGGCAGGTGTTGACCTGATTGACGTTGACACAGAAGTCGGTCCAACCGTCGTTGCATGCATCGAACGCTCGACAGTTGGACGGGAGGATGGCGGCTTGGGCCGTCACCGGTCGGAGTATGTAAGTGGCTGGTGCCACTACTAGGGCACTGCCTACCAGTGCGGCCCGGCGCAAGAAACCTCTTCTGCTCGTTCGGGCGTCCAGAAACCGACTTGCCGCCCCCACGAGCCGGGTGCTCATGAGCTCACCGTGTGCCTGAGTAGCTGGGGAAGACGAGCAAGGAGGAGATATGAGGCGTAAGCGCCAGACGCGGCAAAGACGGCGAAGAGGGCTATCTCGATCACGGTTGCATTGGTGAACAGCGGAGCGCTGCCCGACAGAGCCACCCAGGTCAAAGACACCGTGGCAGTGGCGTTGTAAGTGACGTGTATGAGACTCGGAGGGGTGTCCTCACGTCCAAAACACCCACAGCTCTGCACCGGGATCCGACCGCGGACCGCCACCAAAACAAAGATGGTGAACCCGGCATAAAGAGCGGCCGCAGGAATCAATGCGCCCCCGGTCCCAGCGGTCAGACCCAAAACGGCGGCAGCGAGCTCTACCACCCCGAGAGTCCTGGAAATTGAACGTGCGGAAGGCAAACCGGCAGCTCGAAGGGCCCCGACTGTCGGGTCCGGGTCCACCACCTTGGCGACTCCACTTGCGCCCAGCAACATCAAGGTGATGGCGGCAACTGCTTGTCCGAGCACGGCGGGCAGAGTAGCCCATGTCGCTCAGCATTCGAATGAGTCTTATCCTCTCGTCGTGCTCAGTGATCCGCCCCAGCCATATTGCCCACTCTTCGACTTCAGACCGCGGGTACCTCAGTCGATGAGGCAGTGGACACATTGTTAAGGCCATCGACGTAGAAAATTGAGACACATGTTCACCGTTGGGGTCGTCGTGCTCCTGAGCCTCGCCCTCATCGCCGGCGAAGTGGCATATCCACCACCCGCCGTCGCGTCCGACACGTCGACGCGTTGGGAGACCTTTTCCGAGTCTTCGGGCTGCAGTGACCCGTACACGCGAACACCTTTTGTCTCCAAGAAGGGCGGTTTAGGCGAGTCTGAGCCCATCTTGGGGCCGTTCGGCACCTACTTCGGACGCTCGATCGCAGATGTGCGTTCCCGTCTGGCGTCCTGGGGTGTTCCCGGTAGCGGAGGTCGAGTGGTCAACGTCCACCAGGACATGATCCCGGCCCTCAACCAAGTTGCCGCCAATCTCGCCGCCGAGGCGGGCAATGGTCGGGTTTACGCGATCACTTCTGTTGGCGGGTTCAACCCGAGGACCATCGGAGGGTCATATCAGCTGTCTCGCCATGGATTGGGTCTGGCCATCGACATCAATCCGCCACAGAACCCCTACCGCGCCGACAACAAGCTGATCACCAACATGCCAACCTGGTTTGTCGACGCCTGGCGCTCTGCGGGCTTCTGTTGGGGTGGCGATTGGCAGTCCATCAAGGACCCGATGCACTTCAGCTGGATAGGTCCTGGTGCTGCTGGTTCTCCGGGTCCAGCCCTCAGCCCTGGACTACCGAATACCAACATTGCAGCGTTCGCCGGCCCGTCGGCGAGTCATTTCACACCGTTCGGCCCTGTGATGTCCCGCTACTCGCTCAGCGTTGCCGATGGCAACGGGAATGGCGCTCCCGATGTGGTCGGACTTCGGTCCCATCCGGACGGAGCAGTGATCGATATCGCTCGGAGCACCGGTGGCTACGGCGAATGCTCCACCTCGCGGTGGTTTGTCCCCGATTCAACGGTCGCCGGCGCCCATCACGTGGTCTTTGGTGATGTGGATGGCGACAGCCGTCAGGACCTCGTCGCTCTCACCGGGTCGAACGCCACGGTGGCCACCAGACGTGGAGAGTTCGAGGATCCAACTGTGAGGGCCACCGGTTTGGGCCCGAGCGCAGCATCGGTGACAGCTGCTGACTTCGACGGGGATCACCTTGCCGATCTCTGGGAGGGCACA
>Ga0255056_10000455_pt1 | contig 12127 bp, 10 predicted proteins | sample Cases_109_1_MG_FD_183639 | JGI IMG/M metagenome (GOLD analysis project Ga0255056, IMG submission 183639) | Seawater microbial communities from Amundsen Gulf, Northwest Territories, Canada - Cases_109_1 | ecosystem: Environmental > Aquatic > Marine > Gulf | place: Canada: Northwest Territories... | reverse complement strand
GTATGCTCCCGTATTAGCCGCTGATTTTCAGTGATGGTCTGCATTCCCACCTTAATATCTTTCTGAAGATTCGCTAATTCATCAAACACAATATCTGTTCGATGTTGAGAAAGGGCTACTTCTGTAGCTTCCTGTTCTATCTGGTCTCCTTCTATCAAGCCCACTTCAATAGCAGCATCTTTCCACGGATTAGTACCATCAATGTTCCCTTTAACAGCGACACCCGCAACCCCGAAAAAGAAAGCCCACACCAACATGATTACTTTCTTTGTAGCAAAGGCAATCTTCACCCATGAAATTATTCTTTCAATAGGGGTTGGGTCTGGGATTTCCATGTGGGCTTCAGTATGTTGTTTCGCCCTTTCGGTAATATCTTCGTTATCCATTACTTAATCTTCCAGACAAAACCGACACCGTAACCCGTATGCTTATCTGTTCGTGTCCCGCTGAATTTAATTAGAACATCGTACTTAGGAATTAATTTGGCAGCACCAACTGCCCATGCTTCTTCCCCCCCATATCCACCCATTGCAGCACCTACCTGCCATTGAGTAGTAGAAGAACTGAAGTCCAGATTAGACATTGCAAAAGTTGACGCTATACCGAGATTAAGATTTGAGGAATCGATTCCATTAGTACCATCAAAACCATTGACACCTGCAACACCAGAGCCACCGTCAACCCCATCAACGCCATCAACGCCATCAACGCCATCCTGTCCATCTTGACCGTCTTGACCGTCTTCTCCATCATGGTGATGGTGTGATCCACTGGCATACGCCCCCAAAGAAAACATCAGCATAATTGCTAAGATTAAAATTTTCATTTTCATTCCTCATGAATATTAAAAGTCTCAGTCTCAGTCTCATATAGCATCTTCCCACGCTACAAAACCTGTAGGTGGAGTATGTGCAAAATCCGCTGCGGCAGTGACCAATCTTACTTGACCCAAACCTAGCGTACCATTATTTCTAATCCAACAAGCCCAATTCACATTTACATCAAGGGGGCCAACCCCACTGCTAACACCGAAAGGGTCTGTGCCATTTGCAGGGTCAGCAGAGCCGGGAGTACCAGACCCTTTGTAATTTGTACCATCACCAAACCACCAATCGCCCGTGTCCCAATCAATAGCAATCTGAAATGTATTTCCTGTGGTCTGAGTTTCAAGAGTAAGATTATCCTGCCCCGAAAGAGTTGCTTGCAGACCATCAGCAATAAACTGACTGTTCTGGGTATAACCATCCGCAGCATTATCGGCAGTGTTGCCAACATTACCACCTTCAGCTAACTTTCGAATACCGTATCTAATGGCTGTGGTTGCCTGTCCCTGATTAATAATAAATACTTCAAAATAAACTTTGCCGTTTCTTGGGATTGCATAAGATCGAATGCCCGTATCATTATTCACATCCCCCAGAGTCGCGTCCTTGAGGCCAGTACCCCCGATAGTTGTATTGACCGAATCTAAAGCACACCACTGCGGATTCGTCAGCATATCCTGTCCACTTAATGCTGCTACCTCATAGAATAATCTAGCTTGGAGAAGGTCTAATTCCCCGCCATTGTCCATAAAATATGCAGCAGCAAAATCTGCCCCTGATCTAATATTGGCAGTTTCGGTAAGGATACCGTTAAAGGAAGGCTTACCCATGTTCACCAGATACCCACCATTAGTTCCACTGGCTACAGGCATTCCATCAATCACTACAAGGTAATTATTCCTGTTACCAACTTCGTGAGCCTCAAGTAATTGGTGGGGCAGATTGTCTCCATACAAACTAACCTCAGATTCCCAATACAAAACAGGCGCACCACCAAGTTCCTGACAGGTTGGGTAATTAACGCCAGTGTCAAACCTTCCAATAATCAAATCTATATTTCCATTTGTGCCAATCAACACACATTTACCTTGACCCAGATTAGGTTGCCTAAACCACACTTCCATAAGGTAGGTGGTAATAGGCAAAGCCACAGCCCCGTAATCCAAAAAGTTTGCTGCTGCACTGCCCATGTTAATTGAGTCAACAGATTCTTTGAATAATTGAGCACCATCAAAGGTAGCAGTTCCACCTATGGTTAAATCTACAGCAAGTTCCACATCATCATTATAGGTAACTACACCACCCTCAAATGGATACTGATGCTCGAAACCAATACCCAAACCTGTTAAAAGAACAACCCTTGCAGTCGGGGGCGGGTTGTCTAATTTGTACCTCCCCGCAGCAGCTAAAGCGGCTAATCTAGGCATACAATTGACCCACTATATTAATCTCTATGGTTCCTGCCTCATCTATAGTAAACAACCATCTGTCCCTATCGTTAGCACCCGCACTTGGCACAGGTGGCGTACCATTAGAAGAAATTCCACCCGCAGGCAAGGTCAGAACATGACCACCTACACCATCCTGAATTACCTTCACTGATACATCAGTTTGCACAGCAGCAGGAATATTAGAAAAGGCTAAAGTCGCTGCACCTGTTAAGACAGTCGAATAGTTACGAACTCCACTGCTCAAGTCCATAGTCAGGGTTCCGCTTCCTGCCAATGCTGTAACCGCATCACTGATATTTGCTTGAGTATCTAAAATAGTCCATGCAGTGCCATTCCAGAAATAAACATTCAGTTCATCCTGAACAAACGCTGTCCACCCCAATTGTGGTACATGAAATTCCCAGACGGTTTCAATGAAGACAGCAACTTCGGTATCATGAGTTAGCCAATCCGTACCAGTAGCACCCGCAGGCAAAATATACCTGTCACCTTCTAATGGTGCTACAGGTTGAGCAGCCAAGTCCTTATCAATGACACCAAGCTGATTGACCATATCAATCAACTTCAGGTTGGCATCCATTTCTGTTTTATAAAATGTGCCTTGATCCCAATTGTAAACAATGCCGAGATTCGGGCCAGTCAAAATTGCCATTATGGAAATCCTCCGTAGTAATTACCGTATCCGAAACCATAGTCGGCACGTTCAAAAGTATAATCAATTATCGTATGGGATAGTGTTCCCGCACCATCATCTACTTCAAGTTCAAACCTGAAGAAACTATTCAGGAGTTGACCCGCAGCAGGAGCACTTTGATCAGCAGTCTCATCAACCCATGTATAATTATCAACAACCAGTGGGGTTTCCGTTCTTACCAGTACATCCTTATCATCAAAAAGCCGAAGTGTGTAAAAGTGCAACGCAGGAAAGGTCAGACTCACATCATCTTGATAAATAAGAGGCTGAAGTGCAGATTGCGCCGTCCGATTACGATGCGACCATAAAAGGTTTGCATCTCCCAAAGTCATACCGCGAGTAGTCCATGCAGCCAGTCCTTCTACCCGAACATTACCCGCTACCAATGGACGACCGAACCTGCCAGTAAAGGTATACACAAGAGTCGGGGCTAATGCTTCAGCAAGTTCTCCCCCTCCCGCTGTTGTAATAGCTTTGACATCGACAACATCATTAAGCGTGTAATTCAAGACACTCGTTGCCGCAAAATTCCCATTAGCAAAGAATCTACTATTCACTGCATGAGTTATCGGAACCGTATCAAGCATCCCGCGCCAAACTTTTATTATGAATAGCTCAGGATCGAGAGAATAAAGTTGCATAATCTCGCCATTCATCTCTATCAGGCTACCCACCTGAACATTGTAAAGTTCAAGACCATTAGTATAAGTAAACGTACTATCAACAGCAGGAATCATCTCGGCATCGATCAACCCTGTAGGTGCAAATGCCCCTAGTCCATCATCCAGAAAAAGCGCATTGATTCCATTCGGTTTGCTTCTAGCAATAAAGGTATATTGGGCAGTGTTAGGTTTAGCACAAGTCAAATAATATGCGTTGTCATTTGGTGCAGCAGATTCAGCAGAACTCTCCCCTGCTGACTGTACTACTTCCCAATAAGTCATCTCTCGGACAAATTGATCTACTACCGCTTCTGCGTCTTGCCTTGGTTCCACCCACCCTGATGCTTGTGGTTTGGCATATTCAGCAGCAGGCAAAGCAAAGGCATCTTCGATACCATCAACAGTGATATGCCCATCTTTTAACGAACCATAATTTACCCCACCAACACGGAAAACAACTTGTGTAATTCCAAACTTGGGCCACTCCAAAACGAAAGCATCACCAACAACTAAATCCCATGCATTTCTATCAACCTTCATTTTGATCTTGGCAAACGGAGATGAAATAGTTTGCAAATCACGAAGCGCAATCTTAATCGCCAATTGTTCTTTTGTAATACCGGGATACTGTCTGGTAGTGGCAATGGTGGTTCCTTGAAGCTGTATATTTGCCATATCCTGCACGGTTACTGGGATATCTTTTGCGGTCTCACGGTTTTTATAAATCACCGTAACTTCATTAGTAGTCTCCCCCCAAGCTGCGCGGGAAAAGTCCTGCATATCTACGATATTGGATTCATTAAATACTGGCAAAGAAGCAATTACAAAATCATCCCTGATTAACTTAATCGTAAACTGTCCTGTTGATGGGTTGAGATAAAGCGTTCCATTTATATGAGTCAGTATCAACTCAATAAAATCTTGAATCGGTTGACTATCACCCCAAACCAACGACATCCCAAAACCTTCATTAAACAAAGTAGTAGATGCAGCCTGAAATGAAGGCAAGTGCATATCCCCATCTGTATAGCCCATGCCCCAATCCACATTAGTCAACACCTCCCACATCATATGAGCAGGGTTAGAATCATCACCTATTTTAGATTCAGCCCCCGCGCCGGGAATAACATCTGGATATCTAGCAATCTCAAATGCAAAATCCTTAATGTAAGGACTATTACCAAAATAGAATCCCTTAAAAATAAGCCCCATCATTCCACGATAGGCAGGGACTTCCCCTACAATGACATTATTAATATACGGATTGACAACTTGGGACACTCCCCCGAAAGCAACGTCAAAGTCTCCACCCGAATTCGCTGCACTTCCTGAAGCTAATGTACCTGCGATTCTATCGAAAAGACCACTACCCACCCCTGCTGCTGCACTTCCCGCCCCCGCTGTTGCCCCAACTCCGCCTTCACGTTTCTCACCTCCGAAAATGGTATCTTTACCTGTAACAATAAACGTACCATTTGCCGTTATATTGGCATCTGGGCCTCCCGCATTAATTGATTCATAAATACCACGCTCACCAACACGCATCCGAAACAGTTCTTCAACAGGGCCATAGCACAGGATCAAATGCATTCCTAAATAATATTTATGCCCAATCGTCTGAGTTGACCCGCTGAATATTCCCATCTCAGTGAACCTTGCTCATCGAGATTCCAAGCTTATCGTAGTAGACCATCATAAAATTGTCTTCATTAACAGTAACAGCCTCGGGATAAATCAACGCAACCTCATCTGCCATTACACCTTCGTATCGTTGAGGATTACCAATATAATTAAAATGGTAGATATTCAAACCCGTATTGAAATCCTTTCCGACCAGTTCAATAACCTCTTTCAATCTAGGATCAGAGAACAGACCTTTGGTTTTCTTCGTGATTGGGGTACTAGCCAACTCCCCATACCAGACTACATTAGGGCCAGTGATCCATACTTTCCCGAATATCACAGGAATCGTCCGATTCTGTTCTGCTGTAGGCACAGTGAAATCCCCAATCCCCGCAGGGGGTGGTTGGGTTGGCTTCGGTGCAAGCATCGCGCTAATGATGACTGACACCACCAATAAAATTAGATTAACCCAGAAAGCTACTGCACTCCTATCCTAAAGACATATAAGTTTGATCTTAGTATCAAATCTAACATTCGACTGCTTTACTCGCGTCTATCTTTCCTTCCCCAACATACTCATGCATAGCACCTTGCAAGCTTCCAGTCCGACAGTAAATTAAATTCCCTGATTCCTTGTGCCGATAAATACTCACCGCAACTTTCGCCCCCGGCATCAAATCTAGAATCAAGTTGGGACGGAAATGAAGTACGATTGCTACTACTGCAAGTACAAGTGCCACTAAAATTATAAGTTCAAACATCACATACTCCTAAAATAAGATCGTCCCACCAAAAGGATTGACCTCTGGTACATAGGGAAAGCCCCCGTAATTCACTATATTATCAAACTTAACTTTGCAGGCATCCAGATCATGAGCACAACCGGGGAATGCAGTTATAACACTACCCGCTTCAAGCCCCGGAAGCGAAGAGTTTATAGTAATCGTACCTGCCCCGTCATCTCCGACAACTGTTCGAAAATCTCTGTTTTCAAACTCGATATACCCACCAAAAAAGTGATCTACCGCAACGATTAAATCGGTTGAAAATATTGTAATCCCATTCGTTATCGTGCCGATAGTAGCAATCACCTGAAAATCAAAATTACTTATCGCACACTCAACACCATATAAAATATGAGGACACTGTGCTGAATATTTTCTTCTAAGTCCCGGTCTTTTCAAACTAGTAAACACTGGTTCACAATTCATTTTAGCCTGTGACCCAGACCATGTAACACTCAGCACCCGTCCTTGCCAGATCGTTGCCACTTCTGGGGTAGGCGTATCATTATCGTGAAACCGAAAAACGGTTAGCGTCATAATCTCCGTAGGAGGAAATCCCACAAAATTATCAAGCACTGCTGCATCACGCTGAATAGTAATATTCAGGGGTTGTCTTTCCATTTCCTGATTTTGTTCAATCGCCCCACGAGAAATTTGAATCGGCAAATAGACTTCAGACAGGTGCGTAATCTCTGCATTACTTGAAGTCAAAGTATAGCGTTCACTGATTCCACGCTTGAACAAATACAGTTCATTTGGAAAACCTTCTGCGCCTTCTTCAAAATCTGCGAAAGCCATTATTGTAATATCACCCTAGTAGTAAATCCGACTTGTGCCATTTCTTGATGAGACCACTGCAATTCTATGTGATCAGTGTTCAGCCTGCTCGGATGCAAAAAGCTAATCATCTTCACTTCTGCAATCGTATAATCCGTCCCAATATTAGCATCGATAGTTAGCCTCTCGACATCTGGTGTATTCAAGGCAGCAGCAGTAATCCTACGATAATAAACCTGCCCGTCCGTAGTATAAATTGCTATGTCTCTCTTCGGAGTTTGCAAGGTATAAAAATCTCGATACAAATTATCTTCGACATCAATTGAAACATCCAGAGCATCAATATTAGCTACCAACGTAAAATCACGCGACCATGATGAAAAATAAAACTTTGACCACTTACCTGCTCTGGCATGAAGCCAAGCCCTCCAAAATTGAATATCATCCCTAGTATCTTCTGCGAATTCAAACTGAGTCACTACATCTGGAAATCCCGCACGGTCATCTACTAATGGGGTATGTATGCCGAAATCAACCAACCCATATTTCGAATCCCACGATACATCCAAATCAACAACCCTGTTTGGCGCACGATCCAAAGCAAAACTATCATCATAAACAGTCGGAGAATCCACAGCAGGAATAGCAATGTTATCAAGAAATTCAAACTTCACCGTACCGTGATCAATATCAGCAGTCGGTTGAAGAAACCCTTGACTCTCCTGCATCCGTCCAGATAGAGCAGGGTATATACGAGACCCAGAAGCCCATTCTCTAATTACCGTTGGCCTGATGATAATTATATTAGTCGGGTTCACAGTTATAATCTCAACAGCCTCGACATCATTGTAGGCATCAACAAATATTGCCAATTGCCCTACAGTAAACGAGTAAGTAGCAGTGACTACATCAATTTGCGTTGCCCCCAATAGGGTAGTGGTAGTGGTCAAGGCGCAATCCTGCCACAACGGGACAGCAAAGACTCTGGCTTTCCATCCCCACATGTATGTTTCGAGTAACCGCTTTTCTCTTTCGTTAAACAGCATTCGGTATTCAAGACTTCTACGTGGATTTTCTCTCAGCCTAAATCTGGTTTCTGACCCTTCCTCGACTTCGATAACCTGAGTCAACCATTCATACCTTTCAACCACTGCATTACTCCAATCGGGGGCAAACGCAAAGATGATTGCACGATTACCTGTGATTCCAATACTGGGGAATTCGCCGGGGAAATTAAAAATATATTCAATATTAATCGCAACTGGGCCATTGGTAAAAAAACTCAAATCATAAGTTCTAGCTTCAAGCCCACCATATACAGTTGGTGGGACTACTGGCTCAGTTAGAATAACACCTGTTGAATCTCCTACAGTGGTTATGCTGCTCAACAATTTATCTACGAAATGCCCATTCCAAACATCAAAAGTACGGAACTGAGAAGACACCAGATTACCTAGCTCAATAAAAGTTGGAGTAACGTGAATCCTGTTATAAAAATCTTCAACAAACATTGGGCAAGTAACCCCAACAACAACTTCATCATTAATTGCTACAGGTCTATTGTCTACCAAAGCCCCAAAGCTATCTTCCGTTGCAACAAAAATAGCAATAGGGAATCCATCATCACCACTCAGCAGCATAGGCTGAGTACCTTCAAATGGATTCTCGAAGATCGGTGACGGTTCTATCAGATCGGGCATTATGGAACCTTCAAATAAGCAAATCCCATCCAAGCTGAATTTGGTAAATCATCTCTAAGAAGTGGGTCTTTCTTCTCCACATTCGGAAAGAGTAACCAGTCATCACCACCAAAGGTCAGCAATGAACTAGGGACTACATTTTGTATATTACATGCTCGTACATCAAACGGTTTTCCGATAGGTGCGCGTTGGGTTGGACTCCTACTGATATGACAAGGCAATGGATATAATACAACCGTTGAGTTAAACCTATTGGGAGATGCGATTGGAAATGTACTGGTACTAAAACCAAAAAAATTACCAAGTGGTTCCCCTTGAGCATTATGGGCTAGGGGGGGAAACCAATTTGTAGTAGCAGTACCACCTTGAGCTATCTTCCAATCAGAACCATCAACATTAGCACGTATGAAAGGATTAGCATTTGCGGGGCCACCATTAGTCCACGGATTACCATGTTGACCCTGACCCGCACCGGGTACATCAATAAAACTAAAGGCTTGACTCCATCTTGTACCATACGTGTATTCTCCACCATCGTAAGCACCAATCTTATCTAAAACCCCAAAACCAAAATGCCTAAATTCATTAGCAGTCGTTTCTACTACGATATGCAAATACGTTTTCGTTGCATCAGTGAAGAAATGATATGCAGTCATATTAGGCAGCAACCAATTTGTTTCCACAGACGGAGTATGTGTGCCGGGTTGTAGATTAACCAGAGCACCACCATCAAAACCAGTTGCCCCATATAGCCGAAGAAACGGATGGTCTATTGCTTGGCTCACACCATGATAAATATTAGTTCCAGTTGTCAAGATAGCTTCGAAAGCAAAGAAGCTGACACCCTTCGATAAATAAAGTTCTGAGCTTGCCCCGTCACCACTACCCGCCACAACTTTATTTTGAGTCCAACCATTTGCCTGTGCAAACGTACTAAGCTGTGCCAGAAGATCATCAAGATGAATTGCCGTACCTGTTTGGTAACTCATGGGTCTAACCTCACAGCCATAAAATTGTCGAAAGCTAATCTGTAAATATCTGGGAACATAATGTAAGTATCAGGGCCGATCACGGTAGTATTCTCTGGGGTAGTATTAGAACCAGATACATGAAACACACCATCCAGTTCACCATAGGAATTTCCATTTTTATTCAATTCCCCTTCAGGCTTTTCAAATTCACAGATAATTAACGGGGTCAAAGGGTACGAACCATCGATACCTTCCGTAACTTTGCTCATAAAAGCAGAAACATTGTCAAAATTTCCTGCGTAGGGGGATATACATTTTATATTGGATTGCTGATCAACCGCGCCTGTACCTGCGTAATTTTCAAGAGTAATCCATTGCCCCGCAGGATCACGAACCCGCATAGCTTGCCCACCGGGGTTTGCAAACATCCTAAAATGAGAACCTAAATTTGTAAAATCTACATTAAGAGTACCAATACTACCTGCAATAACCAAAGGATAACCATACTCAGCAGGGACACCATAAGGCAGGTGGAATCCCATCTGCATCGATGTATAAACCGTACCAATTTTACTCACAACAATAAAATATCTGCCTGTGCATACTATCCAATATTCAATAGTCCCGTCATCCAATACATAAAAAGAGTTAGGGCTTGAGCTTGGTTGGTTCTGAAACAGGGCGGCTGTATCAAATGCCACTGCCCCACGCAATCTCCAATTGAAATAAGGAACAGTGTCATCTTCTTTAATTGCCATACCCACAAAAATAGTATCCGCAGCGGCAAGCCCTTGACCAGTAAAAAGACACTGACCTTCAGCTAAAGAATTCAAAGTTTCCCCTGTTACTCTTGCTTCCACATACCCTAAATCAACATCAGTCCCACCATTATTATTCGTGATAACTATTCGCCAATTGAAGTGTCTGCCGGGAGTCGTCAAAGGAAAATTATGTTCTGTACCACCTATCCATGCAACAAAACCAACTTGCGTATCTTCAATAATCCAAGTAGTCCCATCATCAGACCATTCCAATGTCCAATCTATCGGAACATTAGCTATAAGAAAGCTAGAACCTTGAGCAGCCAAAGTGTACTGATCATATTCAACAGCATCGTCAACTTGCCATTGAACTATTGCGGTGGTTTGTCCTGCTCTGATTGCTTCAAACCCATTTGCTCCATTAGCATTAAAAAGCCTTCGGGGGATATCAAAATTAGTACCTGTAAGAATATCATTGGGAGCGGGAAAGTACCTATCTTGCGTCCACTCTTGCGCTGCTGTAATCATTGCACCTTCTACGATAGTCACAGTAAACACATCAGCAATTACGAAATCAATTGGCCCATCATTCAGCAGGAATTCTATCAGCCCACCCGCACCATCATAAAATATTCCTACCGTAGCTGAAGCCTGAGCACCCGACACCGAACCACTCACGGAGAATATGCCAACACCTACACCACCACCCAAAGTACAAGTGATAGTCCAAACTTCAGCTAAGGATGGTGGAGGGGATGCAACATCACTGATAGTACCGTCACCAACACCCGCGAAAATGGGGGCAGCAAAAGTCCCATAGCCTGTTATGAATTGACGAACCTTGTTCATCAAGTCCTTGTGATCGTTGGCTAATAAGTTTTGTACGTTTGGCATTTCTTTACCTATCTAATTTAATACTGCTTTAATTGCTGATCCATTCTTTCGAATAATATTGACAAACATTGCTTCACCTTCAGTGCTTGAAAGATAATCAGCAGTTTGATTAACATCTACCACATTAACAATACGCAAAGAAGAAGGGGGTGGGGCCGCATCAGGTGATTCCGCACCTGAATCCGATACAAACCCACCTTCAGCAAAGTTCATTCTTCTAGGTCTGCTGATTGTAAAATTTGGAAGTCCTTTCGTATTAACATCCAACTTTAATCGGTTGACTGCTTCCATAAAATTCAAACCGTATTTTTGCACAGCCTTAGCATTGTGAACATATTCACCATCAGATAATCTAGCGGGAATAGAATCTGAAGTTGATGTTCCACCCCCTAATACTCTGCCCCCACTTGCAAAACCAACCCTGCCACCACTAGCAAATGGAGTACCCGCAATATCTGAACCTGTGGGGGAAACCCCACCACCACCAGAGAAACCACCAAGAGCAGCATTAATAGCTTTAAGTACCAATGCCTGAATAATCATCTGGGCAATCTGTGCAAGGAAGGCTCTGGCAAAATCAGCAAAAGCATCCTTCGCACTTTTACTCCCATCAATAAGAGATGTGAAAGCCCCAGTTAAACCATCTACCACTTGTGATTTTAATTGTTCAAAAGCAACATTAGTTACCACCCCTAGTTCGTCAATTTCAACTCCGATATTACGGATAGACAATGCCACATCTTCATCCTTAGCAGTTTCATTGTATGCAATTTGAGCCTCCCGTAATGTTGTTAGGTCTGTAATAGCTTGTTGATTGGCAGCAAAAATATTTGCCCCCAATTCAAACTGACTATCCTCACCTGTTTCTGCTCTCCTTTCTGCTGCAACAATTTCCTGATCCCGTGCAAATCGAATTGCTTCCAACCTTCTAGCAAATTTATCTTTCTGGTCTTTTAATTCTTTAGCATCAATTTTATCCTGCTCT
>Ga0255056_10000453_pt1 | contig 12139 bp, 5 predicted proteins | sample Cases_109_1_MG_FD_183639 | JGI IMG/M metagenome (GOLD analysis project Ga0255056, IMG submission 183639) | Seawater microbial communities from Amundsen Gulf, Northwest Territories, Canada - Cases_109_1 | ecosystem: Environmental > Aquatic > Marine > Gulf | place: Canada: Northwest Territories... | reverse complement strand
GGTCGAGTTCGTCGCCCGCAGCGCCTTTCCCACTATGCGCTATGACGACCAGGTGGACCTGATGCAACAACTGGCCGAAGAGGTCGCCCCACACATTTGAGGTCCGTTCCTCTCAGGCCTCGCCCTCGCAATGTGGCGGGGCCATGCCTACGCCGACGTTGAGGGGTGGGGAGTCAATCGGACAGTTCGCTGAGCCGGGCCCGGGTCTGCTCGGCCGCCTTGAAGAACTCTTTTTGCTCGAATCGGGACAGAGCCTCCTCGAGAGACTCGACTGCTCCTTCTCGATCACCGACTTCTTCGAGTGCATCGGCGAGAACCAGCAGGAAACTGGCCTGGGCCCAGGGGCTTCCGCGGCGCTCGGTGATTTCCAAGGCGTGTCTCGCATGCTGGATCGCATCGCCAGCGTCCCCGTCTCGAAGAGCCATGATGGCTCGCGTGATAGCGATCTCTCCATGGGTATCGACGTCATCAGGGATCGCCGCCTCCTCGGCGATTGATATGAACGTCAGAGCCTCATCGGTTTCATCGCGCAGAGCCGCCACCCGCGCAGTACCTGCCGCGATTGACGAAAGCCGGTTCTTCTCGCCCTTCTCTGCAGAGTGGATGTAGCCGGCCCGAAGTGCACGATCGGCCCGATCAAGATCGCCGGTCATTATCGCTATCCAGCCCTCAATAAAGGCAGTAAAAGGTTCTGCAGACAGCCCCAACTCCCGAAACATCTCCACGCCTCTTTCTATCTCAATCTGACTCTCACTGACCCGCCCCAGCATGTTGAGGAAGCCGCCGAGCGCTAATAGCTGCAATCCCCGGTGCTGGAGATTCGTTGCCTTCTGTTGGAGCATCGAGCGTGCCAGCTCGACTCCTTCACTTGCCGGTGTCGCTGCCCAAAACGAAACGGCGAGGAGCCACCAGCTAGCGTCGGACTCGAGTTCTGCCGCCCCTATCTCTCGCGCCATCTCGATTGCGCTGACGGCTTGGTCTATTCCTTCGTTTCTTGGCAGCCAGTTGAGTCGCAGCATCAGCGCTTCGAGAGCGCCCTTCTTGTCTCCCAGTTCAGTGAGCTCGCGCTCGAGGGTCTTTGATGTAAGGATGAACATGTCGTCGGACCATTGCGTCTCGAGGCGATCACGCACCCTCAGGAGCCCGATGCCGGCCTTGAGCTCTAGATGACGATCCCCGGAGGCTTGTGCCAATCGTTCAATGTCCGAGAACGTCGTGTCTGCAGACTCGTATTCATCGAGTTGAACCAGGGTGCGACCCAGCAAGAGCCTCGCCTGAAGACCAAGGTCGGTGGTGGGTCCGAGGAGGATCGCAGCACGCTCGAACAAACCTCGGGCTCCGAGATAATCGCCGTGAGCAAGTGCGGCCTCGCCTGCTGTCATGTAGCGAGAGCCCGCCAACTCGGCGAGCCTGCGCTCCGCTTCTCCCTCTTTGCCCAACTCCACCCGGTACTGGTAGGCCTGGTCGAAGTGGTATGCAAGGATGGCGTCAATGCCTCCTCTGGCCGGCAAAGCGTGAGCGAGCAGCCACTCGGCGAATCTCTGGTGCAAGTCGGCGCGGGTTTTCTTCGACATCGACCCATAGGCAGCGTCCCGGACCAGTAGATGACGAAAACGGAATGCCTCGTCACCTATCAACTCGGATCGATCGGGTCGTATCAACTCCTTGCGGACCAGTGACATGAGTCGATCCGGAATGGCGGCGCGCTCACTTTCCGAGACAAGGGCCGTCACCGTGCCCATGTGAAAGAGCTTTCCTTCCACTGAACCTCGTTCGATGACAGCTCTTTCATGGGGCCCAAGTCGATCTAGCCTCGCAGCGACGAGGGACTGGACGGTCGGAGGGATGCTCACTTGGGACACGTCCCCGACAGCCAGCCATTGCTCACCCTCAAGGTGTAGCAGTCCATCGTCGACCAGCATTGCGAGCATCTCTTCGACAAATAGCGGATTGCCTTCGGCGGCTGTTGTGATCCGTTCCTCGACTTCCTCGGGAAGGTTGGCGTCTCCGAGTAGATGTCTCATCAGCTGTTGGGAGTCTTCAGCGGCTAGTGGTTCGAGCAGGATTGACGTGGCGTTCAACTTTCCGCCACCCCAGTTGGGGCGATCGTCGAGCAACTCAGGACGGGCCATACACAGCAGGAGAATGGGTGCGTCACGACTCCAATCGGCAATGTGCTCGATGAGATCGAGCATGGCCGGCTCTGCCCAATGGATGTCGTCGATAATCAGAACGAGTGGCTCTTCGGCGGCGATGTGCTCGAACAACTTCCTTACCGCCCAGAACCCGTCTTGCAGGGAGACGGCTTCTGAGGTTGCCTGAAGCAGGCCCGCCAGACGCGAGGTCACGTTGTCCTGGTCTGCTGATCCCTCGAGGGTGTTGCGTATCCCGTTCGTCAGATCGGCAGGGGAGTCGAGTTCACCTACGCCCGTAGCTGAGCGGACAGCTGCATCGATTGGTAGGAAGGTGATGCCCTCTCCGTAGGAGACACACCGGCCTCCATGGATCGTGGCTCGACCTTTGACCTCTGAGCGGAACTCCTGAACCAGACGGGATTTCCCGACTCCGGCCGATCCGAGGACAGTGAAAAGGTGACATGAGCGGTCCGCGACCGAGTTGTCGAAGGCGTCGACGAGGCTGCGTAGCTGACGGTCACGCCCCACCATGGGGGCCGATAGGCGGCGTTCCCGTCCCACTGCTCCATGTCGCACCTCGACCAAGCGAAAGGCTGGGAACGGATCTGACTTGCCCTTGAGATCAAGAGGCTCGATCGCTTCGACCTCCACTGCATCACGGACCAGGTCAAGCGTGGCCGGTCCTATCAGAATCTCTCCAGGGTCTGCTGCCTGTTCCAATCGGGCTGCGATGTTGACGGCATCGCCGGTTACAAGTCTCTCCGAGGCGGATGGGTCGCCGGAGGCAACGACTTCTCCGGTGTCGACGCCGGTCCGGATCTGGAGCGTGACTCCCTGCTCCGCGGCGAGATCCCGGTTGAGGGAGGCGAGGGCGGGGCCCATCTCGCTGGCTGCCCGCACGGCGCGGAGGGCGTCATCTTCGTGTAGCTGGGGGATACCGAACACCGCCATTACCGCGTCGCCGATAAACTTCTCCACCGTTCCGCCGTGCCGTTCGATCACCTGCTTCATCTCGTCGAAGAAACGCGACATGACTCCTCTCAGTGACTCGGGATCGAGTTGCTCGCCGAGAGCTGTGAAACCGGTGACGTCGCTGAAGACGATGGTCACCACCTTGCGCTGCTCAGCGGCCGTCCGCGGCGAATCGATGGCTGCTCCACAGAACTGGCAAAACCGGGCTTCCTCGGAGTTGTCGCGTCCACAGTTCGGGCAGGCTGGCATCGGCGAGAGTCTACGGAGCCAGATTTCGTGACTTCTGTTCGCGACCCATTAGACCGTTCTCGGGTTCGGGAGTCGTGTCAATCGTCGCCCAGCAACTCCTTGGCGGTTACCTCCAGGCTCTTGGCTTGACCCCGTGTGTAGGAAGCCTCGTAGGCCTCCGGTGTCATCTCTGCTTCCAACTCCCCGAGGACGCGAGCGCCCTCCTCTCCAATCTTTTCCCCTTGGGTGGGCATGCGCTGCGCCGAGGCGGGGTCAGCCATGACACATGCGATGATCTCAACGGCCAGTTCCTTTTTGCCCATTCCCGATCGCACTTCGGCGATCTTGATCAAGATGAAAGCCATCGAGGTGGCCATGCCCATGCCCTCGGAGATTGTCAGAGCCTCCATGAACGCGTCGTTGGCCGCCGCGAAGTCACCGACTTCGATACTTGCTTCCCCAACACTCTGCAGCCCGACCTGCAGCGTTTGTGTGAAGCGTATGGATCGTGAGTGCTTTACTACCTGCCGGGACAGATCCAAAGCCTCTTTGGCCTGTCCGTTCATCAGGGCCACAGCTGCGCGGGCAATGAGGTTCCACGCCGTCAAGTAGTCGTCCTCCAAACGGGATAACCGATCCGCTGCGTCGGCAAATGCGGACATCCCCTCTTCACTATGGCCCCGGAATGCCTCCGACATGCCCACCCAGTTGAGCATTCCGGCCTGCCACCACTCGTGCTCTATCTTGTTGGCTATCGCGAATCCCTCGGATGCTTTCGCATAGATCTCATCCCAGCGACCGGCGAAGGCAAGTGCGTCCAGATGTGCCTCTATGGCCATCAGCTGAGTGAACGGAGCCGAGAGCTCCGCTAGTGCCGCCACGGCGGGACCGGTCAGGTCCAGGGCAGAACCGGGGCTGCCGAGCGCGGCCAGGAATCTGCCTCGCTCGGCGGTCACCCCAGCTAGCGCGATAGCCGTGGCGTCGTCCTGTGGTTCGGTGATCGACTCGAGAGCCTCGTCGAGAAGACTCAGCGCGGCCTGATTCCAGCCACGGATTTGGTGATGGAGAAAGATGCCATAGACGAACCTGCGTATGGAGTCGCCGTCGCCGCGCTTGGCAGCAGTTCGCCAGGCCAGCCTGATGTTGTCGATATCGGCCTCCACGGCATCGAGGAGCTCGGCCTGATCCACAATCCCAATCTCATGCTCAACGCGACCGGCCACACCGCAGTAGAACGCGATGTGAGCGTCGGTGGTCGCCATCCAAAGCTGAGAGTCTTCCCGAAGCTCTGCCTCGGCATACTGGCGGAGCAATTCGTGCACTTGATAGCGCTTCGACTCTCGGTCGGCCGTCAGCAAGGACTTGTTGGCGAGGTTGGCCAGAGCCCTCATCGATGCCCCGGCAACCTCCTCGGCTGCTCCTCGGGTGAAACCGCCACGAAAGATCGAAAGCGCCGCAAATACTCGACGCTCCTCCTCGCCAAGCATTCTCCACGAGTAGTCGAACACCGCTTTCATGCTTCGGTGCCGGTCGGGAACGCCGCCCGATTCGGTCTCGAGAAAGTCAAGAGTGCCCGAAATCTCGCTGGCGATCTCGACGACCGTCAGCATGTCAACCCAGGCGGCTGCGAGGTTGATGGCGAGCGGCATTCCGTCCACTAACTGCAGAATCTCGGCGACCGACTCCAGATCCTCATCCGAGAGGGTGAAAGATGCGTCGGTTCGCTTTGCCGAGTCGACGAACAGTTCGACGCTGCTGGTTTGATATGCCTCCTCCTCCGTCTCCCAGGTGGTGTCGAGTCCCGCCAAGGGCATGACCGTCTCGCCTTCGATGTTGAGTTTGGAGCGAGAAGTAACGATCACCCTTACGTTGAGGGCACCGATGAGGACCGACGACACGAATCCCGCTCCCTCGTTCAGATGCTCGAAGTTGTCTATGACCAGCAACTGGGCCTTATGGCTGAGATAGGCGAGAAGCTGACTCAGCGGATCGTCGACGGTTGAAAGAGCAATACCGATCGACTCGGCGACGGTTTGGGCGATGTCGTCAGGCGAAGAAATCGGGGCGAGATCGACAAAGAAGACACCGTCGGGAAACTTGTCGGATATTTCAGCAGCCGACTGGATGGCGAGGCGGGTCTTTCCCGCGCCGCCGGGTGCGAGAATTGTCAGCATCCGGGTCTCAACGAGGATGCGCTTCACTTCCTCCACTTCGGCTTGACGGCCGACGAACTCGGTTAGTTGGACAGGCAGATTGTTGGGTACGGCGCCCAGCGACGCCAGGGGAGGAAATTCGTTCAGCAGTCCCTCGATGTCGACCTGATAGACGCACTCGGGCCGGGTCAGGTCTTTGAGACCGTGTTCCCCCATGTCCCGAATTGTGACGCCGTCCGGCAAATGGTCCTCGACGAGCTCGCGAGTTGAGCTTGATATGACGGTTTGGCCACCGTGAGCGATTGCTCTGAGCCGGGCGGCCCGGTTGACGGCCGACCCGTAGTAGTCGCTCATCTGCAACTCGGCGGTTCCGGTGTGCAGCGAAGCTCTAACGCGGAGCGAGTGTGGTGTCGCCCAGTCGATCGCGGCGAGACCACGCTGCAAATCGGCAGCAGCCGACACGGCGTCGACAGCCGAGTTAAAGACAATGAATCTGCTGTCACCCTCGCCCCTCGGCTTTACCGAGACCCCGTTGTGGGCGTCGACTGCTTTATCAATTGCGTGGTCGTGCTGGTCGAGCGCGCTCATCATCAGGTCGGGCGCTTCTTCCCAGAGACGCGTGCTGCCTTCTATGTCGGTGAACAGGAAGGTGACGACGCCGTCGGGTAGCTCTGTCATCGGACATAATCATAAGTTGTGACACGTATCGACCCGAACCTCGATAGGTTTTTGTGATGTGCCGATTGACAGTTCTTATTGCTGTTGTACTCACAGCCTGCACTCAGTCGACCGTTGGTGGAGATGAGTCGACCACCAGCCAAACCCCGAAGACGACTACTCCAACAACCACTCTGGCATTGGGATCATCTACAACCGGAGAGTCACCAGCGACAACCTCGTCGAACATCGTCGGGCCAGAGTCGCTCGTTATCGAGGCGTTCGCTGTCCCGGCCGGGTCTCGTCCTCACGATGTCGCGCCCGCCGCTGACGGCGGGGTTTGGTACACAGCCCAGGGATCGGGCGAGCTCGGGTGGCTCGATCCGACGACAGGCGAGACACGTCATACGCCTCTTGGCTCAGGGTCACGTCCTCACGGCGTGATCGTCGACGACAGGGGAACACCCTGGATCACAGACAGCGGGCTCAACGCCATAGTCACTGTTGCTCCAGAAGATGGGCAAGTCACGATCTTCCCCCTGCCCGACGACACCGCAGGGGCCAATCTCAACACAGCCACCTTCGACGGCGATGGAATCCTGTGGTTTACCGGTCAGAGCGGCATTTACGGCTCGCTCGACCCCGAAACCGGCGACACGGTGATCTACAACGCTCCGCGGGGACGGGGTCCCTATGGGATCGCAACCACACCCGATGGTTCGGTCTTCTACGCGTCGCTCGCCGGCTCCTACGTAGGCGCGATACAGGATGACGGATCGGCAATGGTTCTCGAGCCGCCCACGCCCGACCAGGGATCACGACGGGTTTGGGCGGACTCCAGCGGTGCGGTCTGGGTCAGCGAGTGGAACAGCGGCAACTTGAGTCGCTACAGACCCGACACGGGGGAGTGGAGCACCTGGCCGCTTCCGGGAGAGAGTCCGGCAACCTATGCAGTATTTGTTGACGACTCCGACGTCGTTTGGGTGAGCGACTTTGGCTCGAATTCCCTTCTCAGGTTCGATCCCGTACTCGAAGAGTTCAACTCCTATCTGTTACCTGACAACCCGGGGGAGGTCAGGCAGATTCTGGGCCGACCGGGAGAGGTGTGGGGCGCGGAGTCCGCTGCCGACAAGTTGGTGTTGATTCGTACCCGCTGACCGCGCTAGGTCTGATCGAGACTGGCGGCGGCGGCTGCGGCGATCGATTCGGGCGTGATAGTCGGCGGTCTCTGCTCGGCGACCGTCTTCTCCTGCCAGTCCTCCTCGATGCGCTTCCGGAATTCATCCATGGTGCCAGCCATCATCCTGGTTATGACGGGACCGGCGATCTTGAGAAGACCCCTGGTAAATCGTTTTGCCTTGACCCGGCCATTCAGTCGTCGCAACCGGGTCCCCGACTCGGTCGGCTCGAGGCGAAATTCGGCGATATATGTGCCTTTCATCGGGCTGCCCATCTGGTCCTCGGTGACCATCCGGCTGAACGGCTGCCACTCCAATACCACCTGGGGCAGGAACTTTTTTCCGTGATAGCACTGGTATACGTTGCCGACTCCCACGCGGCCTTCCTGGCGTTGGCCGGTGATCTCCTGACGATCTGATCCGATGAGGATGCTACGAAACTCGGGTTCTGTCAGATAATCCCAAACTGCTTCGGCCCCCATCGCGATCTCCGTTTCGGTCACCATCCCGGCTTCGTCGTCGCTAAGCCCGACCTGTGTCTCGTGTCGCCTCTCTGCATAGATGGGGTGCATGTCTTGGACCCAGACCTCTACTTCGCCGAAGTTGGCCACGCTCTCGGTGTAGCGGACCATGCCGGCGAAATCCTGAATTCCGAGTTTTTCGGCCGCAGGGGATGTGTACAGGCAATAGGCGCTGATGCCGGTGTGAGTGTCAACGGTGTTCTTCAACAGCCGATGGATGAGATTGACATCGCTCCCCATCAATTCGTCGTACCCACCGAGACGTTGAATCAAGAATGTCCCGTAGTGAACAACGAACTTCAGGTCGAGTGAAGAGACATTGGCGCAAGCGTTGCATTTACAAGTGTTGTTCAAAACCATGAGTTCAATGGCCTTGCGGAAGGCGACGTATGTGTTTTCGATCGACTCGACGAACGTCTGACCGCTGAGAAAGTCACCTTCGAGCCCATAGCTGACCACCGCATCACCCTCGAGGCGAGAGATGAGCAGTGGTGGTCGGGTCTGGGCGATGAGAAGCTCGAGTAACTCGGTCAATGTTCCCTGGGCGTGCTCCAGTTCGGACTCGTTGAGATAGTTCGTGTAACCGCTGATGTCGGCGATCAGCAGAAATCCGTGGAGTTCGCTCGACATTCGCCGATCCTTGCAGACTTCGCTGCGCCGCGCCCGGTCTGGATGGTAAACATTGACGTCCATGACTTCAGCGCCGGCCCGAACCGCATCAAGTAGACGCTGGTCGGCAAGCCTTGGCATTCGAGACAATGAAGTCAATTTGGTCTTCTGGATGGTTGGTGTCTTCGCCATAACCCAGATGAGTCATGCCTTCGGTGCCAATGCGGCAGATGCGTTGTTCTTCCTTAGGTTTGGGGTCGAGGAACTGCCTCTCATGATCCTTCTCTCCGGTCTTGCCGTGATGGCAGCGATCCTCATCCACGCTGCGGGCCTTGGTTATCGAGGTGCCCGTCGCTGGCTGCCACTGGTCACGCTCGCGTGTGCGATTTGGGCCATCATCGAGTGGGCCAGCATCTTCACGGAGGCAGAATTCGTCTACCCGGTCATCTGGATATCCACACAGGTGCTGATCCTGGTGACTTTCACCGTGATGTGGAATGCGGCCGGAGCGGCGTGTAACACCCGTCAGGCCAAGCGTCTCTTCCCTTTGTTCGCCAGTGCCGGTGTTGCCGGCGGGGTGATCGGGAATCTCCTCACCGGGCCCCTCGCCATCCTGATCGGCACCGAGAATCTGCTCCTGGTCCAAGGCGCCTTGCTTCTGGGAAGCGCAGGATTGTTGCTCAGGGCTTCAGGACTATTCCGGGAGGACTCTGGGGAGCCTCCGACGACCATCCGGTCGGAGATGGCCGCGGCGGCCGGTGCGATTCGGTCAAGCCGGCTTCTCAAGCTGGCGGCGGCGACGGCCCTGGCGTTGTCGGCTCTCTTCTTCCTTGTCGTGTTTCCGTTCAGCGAGGCTGTTGCTTCGTCCTTCGACACCGAAGCAAAAGTGGCAGGGTTCTTGGGGATATTCTCCTCGATCGCCACGGCGGTGACGTTCGTGGTCTCACTGCTCGTCACCAAGCGTCTCTTCTCCAGGTTCGGCATCGTCATATCGCTGATGATCGTGCCAATCGTCTACGCCTCCGGCTTTGCTCTGTGGCTGGGAGCCTTCAGCATGGCGACAGCTGCATTGGTCCGTGGACTGCAATGGGTCGCCATCAATGCCATCGGTGGTACCGCGTTCCCCGCCCTCTTCAATGTGCTGACCGGACGGAGACGTGGCCAGGTAATGGCCTTCATGACCGCGGTGCCCGCACAACTCGGAACCATGGTCGCCGGTCTCATTCTCATTGCCGGAACCAGCCTGCCGGACTCTGTCCGATTCAGCATCGGCCTGGCCGTGGCGCTAGGCGCCCTGGCTCTGGTGATGGCAATGAGACCGGCCTACGTCGATGCCATCGTGTCTTCGGTACGGCAGGGCCTGGTCGGAGTGTTCGACACCCCCCAACAGGGCCTCCTGACCCCCGAGGACGCAGAGGTAAGAAAGGTGCTCGAGTCGAGCCTGAGGAGCCCCAATGCCGAAGCCCGGGTCATTGCGGTGTCCGGATTGGCCCGCTTCGAGGACCAGTCAGCCGGAGGTGAAGTTGCATCATTGCTCCAGGACGACAGTCCTGTGGTTCGCTCGGCAGCCTTCGACTCGATCTGCATCATCGATCCAGGACGGCTCCCCGAGCACGTCTCCACCGCACTTGCCGACGATGCTCCGGATGTGCGACTGCGGGCGATCCGTTTCCTCGCGTCGCAGGAAACCGACAGCACATCATTAGCAATCGAGTCTCTTTCCGATCCAGATCCCCGAGTGCGCGCGGCGGCAGGCATCCTGGTCGGCCACGACGAAGGAAGCGGAGTGGTGGCAGCCTTACTGGAAAGTGGTGATCCGGTCCAGATCACGGCTGCTCTCCATGAGTTGAGCCTCGCCCACAATGTGATTGATCTCGATCCGACCGTGTTTCTCCGCCATCCGGACTCGAAGGTGCGGCTCGCCGCTGTTGAGGCTTCGAGAGTTGCAAAAGTGGACGCGACGGTCCTCGGCCCCGGTCTGGAGGATCCTTCCCTCGCGGTGAGGCGTGCGTCGGCGGAGATTCTGGCTCGAGACGAGTCCGGAAGAGACCTTCTTCTCGAGGTCCTCGAGACAGGCTCTGTGTCCGCCACCGATGCCGCCCTAAGGGCTCTCACTCCGGTTGACCGCTTTGTTCCTGACTTCCTGGCGTGGGCCGAGAGTGAAGCAGTTCGGGCCGCCCAGCTTGCCGCCTTGGGAAACGCGCTCGCCCGCGACTTCGAAACTCCGACCGGGGCATTCCTGGTTCGAGTTCTTCAGGAGCGCGCTGCAGTCCTATCAGGCTGGGTCCTCCTGGCGATGACGACCGACGCCACCATTGAGGTGATGCCCATTGTTCAGAAGGGGATTGACTCCTCCGACGTCGAGATAAGGGCTCAAGCGATCGAAGCCCTGGAGACGATCGGAGATCGATCGGTCCTCTCGGTTCTTCTTCCACTTGTCGAGCATGATCCCGAGGTCGCAAACACAGGGCCGAGAGAGGCCCTCCGCACTTTGTCCACTGACTTCGATCCATGGCTGCGTGCCCTTTCGATCCGATGTCTCTCCGAGATCGAGCCGGATCTCCAGCACCTCGTCGAAGTCGCATCCCAAGACGAGTCCGACCTCGTTCGCACCTCCGTGGCAAGCTTGAGGCCCATGGCTGACGAACACATGGACACCTTGAGTCTGATGGACCGTGTCCTCGCCTTGCAGCGCGTGGCGATGTTCTCAGAGTTGGATCCCGAGGATCTCGATCTGGTCGCCGCGGCAGCCAGTGAGGTTCGCTACCCGGCGGGCGAGTCCATCTATGTCGATGGCGCCGAGGGACACGAGATGATGCTCATCATGGAAGGCGTCGCCATAGTGAGCAAGGACCGTGATGGAGTCCGGGAGGAGATCACCAGCTATGGGGCCGGGGACTCCGTTGGTGAGTTAGCCCTGCTTCGGGGCGGGCACCGAGCGGCCGACGTCAGGGCGGGTGACGCCGGCCTTCACGGCATTGTCATCAACAAACTGGACCTGTGGTCGATACTCGAGCAACGTCCGTCGGTCGCCATGGGAATGCTCAGCACCCTGGCATCCCGGCTCGCCGACCAGACCTAGTCCCTTGTCAGCTCGCCTTCCTGGCCGGATAACCGACCCCGCCTGCAACCTTCGTGGTGACATTCCACAGCGCCCGCTGTCCGGCGGGGTTGTCGAAATGGTCCATGCGAATCTCAACGAGATCGCCAGTCATCTTCTTCGGTGGGGAAGCGAAGAACTTGCCTGTAGCGTCGTCTCCGTAGCCGGCGACTTCAAGGTATCGAGCAGCGCCGTCGGCGACGCTGTGTGACATGCCCGGCATCAGTTTGAGAATCGGGATCATGATCTTCGTCATGTAGAACGGAGCGTTGCGGGCAGCGTTTGTATCCGGTGCGCTGCCGGGGGAAACGGCGTTCACGGTCATACCTTCGGGTAGCAACGTGGCGAGCTCGGCTGCCCACCACACCGCAAACATCTTTGCAGTGGCGTAGGTGTTGGACGGGACGTACTTGGCGGGTGGCTGCATCCGAATCTGTGCTTCGATTGCGGCCTCGAGGTCGCCGGCGTAGTGCTCATCGGCGAAGGCATTCACGTCGAGCGGGTGGAAGGTCGGCACATCTCCGCGGGCGGCTTCGGATCCGGCGATGACTATGCGGGCCTCGTTACTCAAGAGCCCATCCTCCAA
>Ga0255056_10000451_pt1 | contig 12208 bp, 10 predicted proteins | sample Cases_109_1_MG_FD_183639 | JGI IMG/M metagenome (GOLD analysis project Ga0255056, IMG submission 183639) | Seawater microbial communities from Amundsen Gulf, Northwest Territories, Canada - Cases_109_1 | ecosystem: Environmental > Aquatic > Marine > Gulf | place: Canada: Northwest Territories... | reverse complement strand
CAGCAAAAGCGTCAGCCGGTTCTCGAGTCAGACCAGGTCGGGAACGACCCCGAACCTACGCACACAGCTCAACGGTGATCGAGCCCCACGCACATCCGGTGCACCCAAGAACATCCTCCCTGCCGGTTCCTGAGCGGGGTCCAACGCTCGGTCAGTGTTGTTCTGATCGCTTGGTGGGTCCTCCCGGGTCCTCGGTCTCAGTCAGTTTCTCGCGCTGGCAAAGCAACTGGTCCGGTGTCACCGGCGAGGAATCTCAGCGATCGTGATGAGTCCTCGACAGCTCACACCGAGGAAGCTGGGCGAAGCCTCGTGCAGGATGACTGGATCGATCGGGTTCGAATGTAAGAACCGGCGTAGGCGCCAGGCGTGCGCCCGCCCCACGATCGTGTCGCTGGCCGTGAGGGCGAGGATCAGTACTCGGCCTTCTGGTGCGAGCGCATTGGTTGCTGCTGCGATGAGAGCTGCCGGCTCGGGATGATGCGACAGCACCCATGTGATGACGATGAGGTCGTGCTTGCCCTCGCTACGCAAGGTGTCGATCGCATCGCCGGACACGAACCGGGCGCGACTGTATGGGTGGTTCGTCGCGGCGCGATGCAGCATTCGCTTCGACGTGTCGACGCCGACGTAGTTGTCGATGTCAATGCCGGCTGCGGCGAGCCGTTGCAGGTTGCGGCCCGTTCCGCACCCGATGTCGAGAACGTGTAGCGGACGCTTCGGGAGCAAACGCAGCCGGTGTTCGAACGCGGCGAGCGCGTGGCGGCACGTCAGTCGTTCCCATAGCTGAGCACCGAGGTCGTACCGGTCGACGAACTTCGATGCGTACAGGTCGTGAACTCGGCGGGGGTCGGGCGGCTCGATCGGACGGCGGCGCTGCTGGTGGTCGAGCAGCGTCACACCAGGACCTCGTCGCGCGACTCCCGGGCAGGTGCCACGGATTCCATCTCCGGTGTCGGGAGTCCGGATTCGCCTTCGATGTCGATCTTCGGGAGGAGTCGGTCGAGCCAGGTCGGGAGCCACCAGTTCGCGTCGCCCATGAGCCGCATGGTGGCCGGGACGAGGACCATTCGGACGATGGTGGCGTCGACGAAGATGGCGGTGGCGAGGCCGAGGCCCATCATCTTGATGACGGGGCTGTCGCCGAGGACGAATCCGAGGAACACCGAGATCATGATGAGTGCGGCTGAGGTGATGACCCGTGCGGTGCTGGCGATGCCGTGGATGACGGAGGTCTCGTTGTCGCCGGTGATGAGGTATTCCTCGCGGACTCTTGAGAGGAGGAAGACTTCGTAGTCCATTGAGAGTCCGAAGAGGATGGCGAACATGAACATGGGGATGAACGCGAGGATCGGCACGGTGGATTCGAGGCCGATGAGTTCCTTTCCCCATCCCCATTGGAAGACCATGACCAGCACGCCATAGGCGGCGCCGATCGAGAGCAGGTTCAGCAGGGCGGCTTTGAGGGGCACGAGGATCGAGCGGAACACGAGCATCAGCAGCAGGAATGACAGGAGGATCACGGCGGCCAGGAAGGCTGGGAGTCGTTCGGTGACGCGGCCGCCGATGTCGCCGAGGGTGGCGGTCTGTCCTCCGATGTGGGCAACAGCGGGGCTGTCGTCGAGAACTGAAGGCAACGCCACGGTTCGTAGTCGTTCGATGGTGTCGAGTGTGGCGTCGTCTTGGGGTGCGGTGGTCGGAAAGGCGATCAGTGTCGCGACGCCGGATTCGGTGTTCACCTTCGCTGGTGCAACGGCCGCAACGCCGGCGTCGGAGGCGATTGCCAAGCGCAGCGCCTCGACGATGTCGGGATCCTGTGAGATGTCGATGGCGACGATGAGCGGTCCGTTGATGCCTGGACCGAATCCGTCGGCGACCAGGTCATAGGCGAGGCGTTCGGTGCGCGACGTGGGGAGTGAACCGTCGTCGGGGAATCCGAGGCGGAGCGACAACACCGGAGCGGTGAGCGCGAGGAGCAGCACGGTGACGCCGATTGCGTACGGCCAGGCGTGTTTGGAGACATGGGTTCCCCATCGTTGCCAGCCGATCCCGATCTCCGGGGCGTCGGTTGGTTGGGTGTCGTTTTCTGGGTGCCTGGGTGCGAGGCGGCGCAGCCCTCGTCGGTTGATGTGGTGCCCGGCGATGCCGAGGAACGCCGGCAGCAGTGTGATCGATGCGACCACCATGATCAGCACGGTGACCGATGTAGCGATCCCGGCAGCGGTCATGAACGGGACGCCGGCGACGGCCAGTCCGAGAATGGCGATGACGACCGTGCCTCCGGCGAAGACCACTGCTTGACCGGCGGTTGCGACTGCTCGGCCGACCGATTCCTCGATCGTCATGCCTCGAGCGAGGTGCTCGCGGTGTCGGGTGACGAGGAACAGTGCGTAGTCGATGCCGACGCCGAGTCCGACCATGCTCGCGATCTGTGGCGCGAAGCTCGGGATCTCGATGACGTAGGTAATCAGTGACATCGAGCTGACGCCGAGCGCGAGACCGAACAGTGCCAATCCGATCGGGAGGCCCATGGCGATGATCGACCCGAACGCGAACAGCAGGATGAAAACTGCGGCGATCAGGCCGGCCATCTCGCCGATCCCGGTCGGTGCTTCTTCGAAGGCAAGAAACAGGTCACCGTTCAACTCGACCTGCAACGGTGATGCCACCGGTATCGCCGCTGCGAGTTGTTTGAGGTTGTCGAGGTCAGCGGAATCGAGTTCGTCGATCACCCGATACTGAAGACGGATGAGTGCCACTCGTCCGTCGGGTGACACCGAACCATTCGCGGTCGGATCACTGGCATCGACCACGTTCGGGAGATCGAGTGCAGCTGTGTGAACGTCGATGAGTGCGGCCTGCGCCTCGGTGGAGGTGAAGAACGTCGAGCCGTTGCGCGGCGTGAGGACGATCTGTGCGGTGGGTCCAGCTGCATCGGAGCCTGTGGAGGTCAGTAGATCGAGCGCATCCTTGGAATCGAGGCCAGGTGCTTCGAATGAGTCCTCGAGGTCGCGACCGAACGAGACGGACGCCCCGACAACCACGAGCGCAACGACGAACCATGCCCCGATCACCGTCCATGGGCGGCGGGCTGCGAATCGTCCCAATCTGTACAGGGCATGTGACATGGCGGTTCCTCTTCTCGAAACTGGAGACAGCGGCGGCGAACCATCCGGGTCCTCTGGTTGAGTTCGAGGTTGACGGCGGCGGGTCGAACAACGGCCGAGGAGTGGACGGGTGGTGGTCGTGTCGTCGGGGCCCCGACTCGACCTGGACGCAACCGACGTACCCCTCAACCACGAGCGCGGAAGAGCAGCCTCGGCCCGTGTGGGAGTCTCATTGGATGACAACCGCAGCCGTTCGTTGATGCTGATCTGCCTGTGCGGTGGCGTCACAGCGTTCGACTCGATGACGCTGCCGCGGTTGTGCGCTTCCTAGAGACGTCAGGGTTATTCGGATCCCTGACCCTCCGAACGCTCGACGCAGCAACGGCCACCAAGATCGCGAACGCTAATCACGACATCGGCACCACCTTCACCGGAACCGTCGTCGATGCCCAGATCGTGATCGCCCACATGACCGATGTGCTCGACCAACTCATCGACGCGAACGCCGGTTGAGGAGCAGTCGAAGCGTCGCCACGTCGGCCCCACCCGACCTCGACCAGGGTCCGGACCAGGCTCCACCCGCGCCCTGCACTGTTCATCGGGACAACAGATCCCACCGAACGGAGCACGCGAATGAACGCAATCATCCACGTCCGAGGACTCACGAAGTCCTACGGCACACTGAAAGCCGTCGACGACCTCGACCTCACCGTGCAGCAAGGCACCGTCCTCGGCCTGCTGGGCCCGAACGGATCGGGCAAGACCACCACCGTCTCCATCCTCGCCACCCTCCAGCGAGCCGATGCAGGAACGGCGACGATCGCTGGTGCTGACCTCACCGCCTCACCACAAGACGTCAGACGCCGAATCGGTCTCTCCGGTCAGTTCGCCGCCGTCGACGAATATCTGACCGGCTTCGAGAACCTCGAGATGATCGGCCGTCTCTACCGGTCGGGACGACGACCTGCGGCCGAGCGGGCACGAGAACTGTTGGAACGGCTCGATCTCACCGCGGCGGCAAACCGACCAGCCAAGACCTACTCGGGCGGCATGCGCCGCCGACTGGACCTCGCCGGCGCGATCGTCGGGAACGCGCCCGTGATCTTTCTCGACGAACCAACAGCGGGCCTCGACCCGCAGAGTCGCAACACACTGTGGGCGCTCATGAAGGAACTCGTCGCCGACGGCACCACCGTGCTCCTCACGACCCAGTATCTCGAAGAAGCAGACCAACTCGCCAACGACATCGTCGTCATCGACGGCGGTCGCGAGATCGCCCACGGAACCCCCGACGACCTCAAGGCAATGATCGGCGGGGAACGCATCGAACTGCTCCTTGCCTCCGAGAACGATGCCGAAGCGACACTCGCCGTCCTCCACCCGGTCGCGGTCGGACCGGTTCGACGCGAAGGACGGGCACTCAACGCCCCAGTCGACGGCGGCGCTGCGGACTTGGCGCTGGTACTGCACGCGCTGGACGCCCGCGGCGTTGAACTACGAGATGTCGGACTGCGCCGACCGTCGCTCGACGACGTCTTCCTCTCACTCACCGGCAAGGCACCAGCGCCACCCCCGGAAACCACTCCGAGTGCGGGCGTCGAGTTGCAGGAGGTCTCGTGATGTCGCCGGTCGTCCACGCGTTCGGCGACGGGATGACGGTCGCCCGCCGCAACGTCATCAAGATCCGGCGCGTCCCCTCGATCCTCGTCGCCGCCCTCGTTCAACCGCTGATGATGATCGTGATCTTCGGCTACGTCTTCGGCGGTGCCATCGACATTCCCGGCGACTCATACCGAGAGTTTCTCATCGGCGGTGTGTTTGCCGTCACGCTGACGTTCGGCTCCTCGTTCACCGCTGCCGGACTCGCCGACGACATGCAGAAAGGGGTCATGGACCGGTTCCGATCACTCCCCATGTCCCGATCCGCGGTCGTCGTCGGGCGTACCGCAAGTGACCTCGTCCTCACGACCATCTCCCTCGCCGTGATGGGAATCGCCGGACTCGCTGTTGGATGGAGCGTCCCCAACGGCATCGACGGTGCGCTCGCAGGATTCGGCCTGCTGTTGCTTTACGCCTACGCGCTCTCCTGGGTCATGGCCTACGTCGGCCAGCTCGTGCGAAGCGTAGAAACGGTCAACAACGCCTCGCTCGTCGTGCTCTTCCCCCTCACTTTCGCCGCCAACACGCTCGTTCCCAGCGAGACCATGCCCGGCTGGCTACGAACCATCGCCGAGTGGAACCCGGTCTCGGCCATCACGCAAGCCGCACGAGAGCTCTTCGGCAACATCCCGGCCGGAACACCCGAACCAACCGCCTGGTCACTCCAGAACCCCATCTTCTACACCCTCGCCTGCATCGCTGCGATCCTCGCCGTCTTCGTCCCCCTCGCCATCCGACGCTTCGGCAAATAGCCCATCACGCAAGTCGAAACATCACCCCGAACCAAAGGACCAAGCCCCTCATGAGACGCCGACCCACCCCCGACCGCGTTTCATTCCGACTCGCCCCGTCGACGTTTCACGCCCCCAGCAACGACCGCCCTCGAAGTGGCCGGTCCGTGACGGAGAGTTGCGGGCTCCATGGCCGATGGTCGGGCCGTACGGGACTGCAGGCGGGCACTCCGCCACGTCTCCACCGGCGCTCGACCCACCCCGGCAACGGTCGACGACGTGTACAAGACCCGAAGTGACTGCGACGATGGTGGGATGGTCGTCGCCTCCGCATACGCCGCTCAGTGGCGGATCTCGCTGCTTGGCGGCGTGCGGATCACCGACGCATCCGGCGCACAGGTCGATCCGGGACCCGCGAAGTGTCAGGAACTCTTGGCAGCACTTGCCCTGGAGCCGCAAGTGGCGATCACGGTCGGACGGCTCGTCGGGTTGCTGTGGGGAGAGAGCCCACCGCGAACGGCTGAAAAGACGTTGCAGACCTACGTGGCGCGTCTGCGTAAGGCGCTCGGGTCGGAGGCGATCGTTCGCACCGGTTCCGCGTATCGACTCGACGTCGACCCAGCGTCGATCGACACGTTCCGGTTCCGGAGTGCGTTGAAACGTGGAGACATCGAAGTGGCGCTTCAGGAGTGGACGGGCGAACCGCTCGCCGGTGTCGACGCCGATGGTCTTCGACCACTCCTCGACGGCCTGTTCGAGGAGTGGTTGGACGCCGTCGAGGCCGACCTGGAACAGGCCGTCGAAGCCGATCCGGGAGCGGCGACGGGTCGACTGACCGAACTCGTCGCCGCGCACCCGTTCCGGGAGGGGCTCTGGGCACTCTTGATGACCGCGCTGTACCGGACGGGTCGACAGGCCGAGGCCCTCGGCGCGTATCGACGGGCGCGCACGACACTCGTCGACGAACTCGGCGTCGAGCCCGGCCCACGACTTCGTGAACTCGAACAACTCATCCTTGGTCAGGATGACCAACTCACAGCGAGTGTCGAACCCCGCCACGGCCGACGCTCCGACCGCCCGGTTCCGACCGGCACCATCACGTTCGGTTTCGTGGAACTCGACGATGCCGCAGCGTTGTGGTCGGAGTATCCCACCCACGCTGCTGACGTCATCTCCACGTTCGAGGAGATTGCCAAGACACTCGCCGTCGACCACCGGGGTCTGGTGTTCGCCGGAGGCGCCGAGACGCTCGGCGTCGCTTTCGATCGCGCCGCCGACGCTGCCGCCTGGTCGATCGCCCTGCACAGAATGCTCTCCGCCCACGAGTGGCCCCACGGAACTCCGAGCGGCGTTCGCATCGGGCTGCATACGGGCGACGCCGACGAACGCAACGGCTCCTACTACGGACCGGCCGTGACGCTGGCGAACCGCATCGCCGCTCTCGGTCACTCCGGACAGACGATCGCAACGTCGGTGGCGGCAACGCTGTCCGGGCTCACGGAGCAGAGTGAGCTGGGCACCTTCGCGCTCGAAGGCGTGCGAGACGAACATGCGCTCCATCAGATCGGGTCGGGGTCGTTCCCACCGCTACGAATCGCCACCCAGCGACACGATGAACTGCCACGGCCAGCGAATCGACTGATCGGCCGCGACGGCCTCGTCTCCACAGTCACCGCCGCTCTGGCCGATGCCCCAATTGTGACCCTCGTTGGCCCCGGTGGAATCGGCAAGACCAGACTCGCGCTCGAGGTCGCACGCCGTGACCGCAACGTGTCGCTCGACGGGGTCTGGTTCGTCGGCCTTGCCGAAGTCGCTGAGTCGAAAGACGTCGCACGAGCGCTCGCTGACGCCCTCGGTGTACACGAGTCTTCCGAACAGTCCGTGCTCGTCGCAATCGTTGGTGCTCTACGAACGCGGACCGGCCTCATCATCTTCGACAACTGCGAACACGTCGTCGACGGGGTGAACGAACTACTCCTCACGGTCGTCGAACGCTGCCCCCACCTCACAGTGCTCGCCACGTCGCGAGAGGGCCTCGGCGTGCCAGCAGAACAGCTGATTGCTGTTGGCCCACTCGACATCGGCGACGCCAGCATCGAGTTGTTCGTCGAACGTGCACTCGCCAGCGACCACACATTCGACGTCGAGTCGCACCGCGACACGGTCGATGCCGTCTGTCGCCGGCTCGACGGTGTGCCGCTGGCGATCGAACTCGCCGCCGCCCGCGTCCGAAGTCTCACTCCCGCTGACCTCCTTGCCCGTCTCGATGACAGCTTCCGTCTCCTGACCGGGGCTCGTCGCGGCACGATCGAGCGACACCGGACGCTGCGGGCCACGATCCAATGGTCCTACGACCTCCTGTCGGAGCAGGAACAACGCCTGTTCCGTCGTCTCGCCGTCTTCTCCGGACCGTTCGACCTTCTCGCCGTCGAACGCGTCGTCCCCGATGAGCAGTTGCCGGTCGGCGATGTCAGCGCATTGGTTGGAGACCTCGTCGACCAGTCGGTATGCACAGTCGAGTCCGGGACCTCGGGCCGCCGGTTCCGGCTTCTCGAACCAATGCGACAGTTCGCGCTCGACGAACTCGCGCTCGATGAGTCCGACAGTGAACTGCGGCGACGCCACGCCGTCTATGTTCGCGGCCAGATTGTGCGTATCCGACACCTTCTTGCTGGCTCGCGTGAGATCGATGGCGCCGCCGAACTCACCGAACTCTGGCCCAACCTCCGCGGCGCTCTCGACTGGGCCATCGATCAGAACGATCTCAGCCTCGCAACCGACCTCGTCTGGCCGATCGTCTCCCAAGGCTTCCTGCGCCGCGGACTCGGCGAACTGCGCGACTGGATCGAACGGATCATGGAGATCGCCGGCCCCGACGACGAAGACGCCATAGCCGACGGCTTGCTCTGGACCGCTCTCTACTACGTCATGACCGAGGATCGTTCAGACTTCCATCACCTCATCGACCGGTTCGGCGAACCGGACCTCATCTTCGCGAGGTTCGCCCGACTAGTCATGGACGGTGACGAATCCGCTGTCGTCAGCGCCGCCCCCGAGGCGATCGCTGAGGCACGGCGCCGAGGTGACACCCTGCTCGCCCACCTCTTCGCAGTCTTCGTTGCCGGCAACCTGATCAGCTGCGGCCAACTCGATGAAGCCGAGTCCTATGCGAACGGCATCGTAGAACGCGTCGAGGGCACCATGCCGCCGACAGTCCTCAATTGGTTGCAGTACATCATCGCGACCGTCCGTGCGATTCGCGGCGATGCTGCCGGCGCCGACGCCATCTACGATCGAATCGCCTCCATGCCGCTGCCGCCGCGGACGAACTCCCCCAACGAGACCCTTGCCGCCCGACGAGCATTCCGAACGGGCGACCATCAGAGCGCCTACGCCATCCTGCGCAGCTACATCGACGAACTGCTCGTCGTCGACAACCTCAGCGGGGCCGGAGTCGTCGGCTTGGAGTTCGTGAACATGATGGTCGGCACCGAGCAACTCGCTGAAGCAGCGTTCGTGCTGGGCTACTTCGAGACCAGCGGCGTACTCGATGTCGACGGCGACGGCTTCAAGGTGCTCCTCGTCGAGCCGGGCATGATTGTGGGTGCCAATCCTCGAGCAGCACAGCTCCGTGCTGAAGTTGCGGCTCGGCACCTCACGCCGCGAGATGCCCTGGAGTACATGGCTGACACACTCGACGGATTCTTGAAGACCTAGTCGGTTCCACCGGCTCTCGGGCGGTCCACCGACAACGCTCGACCGGATTCGGTCACCGTGGTCGACATGACAAGTACAACGAACCCCACCACCATGACCGCAGTCGTGCAGAGCGCCTACGGGCTCAATGCGATCGAGATCGACGAGCGCCCGGTTCCATCTGCCGGGCCGGGACAACTACGGATCAAGGTCGCTGCGAGCACTGTCAACCCGATGGACTTGCACCTTGCGACTGGAACGCCGGGCATCGTGCGACTCGTCGAGGGCTTCCGGCGCCCAAAGCACGAGATCCCCGGCCGCGAAGCTTGCGGCGTGGTCGACCAACTCGGGCCTGGCGTCACCGACTTCAAGATCGGCCAGTCAGTGTTCGGCTGGATGACCGGCGCATTCGCCGAGTACGCCATCGCCAAGGCCGACCACGTGTGGCTCGCTCCGACAGAGATGACCGAGTTCGAGAGCGCCGCGCTGCCAATTGCCGGCGCAGCTGCCTTGCAAGCAATCGAACTCGGCGATGTCGCAGGCAAGCGAGTCGTCGTGAACGGCGCATCTGGAGGAGTCGGTCACTACGCCGTGCAGATCGCCAAGGCACGCGGAGCGCATTGGGTCGCCGGGGTGTGTTCCAGCAAGAACGCCGATTTCGTGCGTGGTCTCGGCGCCGACCAGGTCATCGACTACGAGTCTGAGGACTTCGCCTCAGAGCGATGGGATGTGGTCATCGACTGCATCGGGAACCGGACCGACTCAGAGGTCCGGCAGGCGCTCGTCGACGACGGCCGATGGGTAGTGGTCGGCGACAGCAATATGGACGGCATACTCGGCCCGCTCCCTCGCCTGGTGGTAAGGCTTGCGCGCTGGCGCTTCGGGTCGCAGTCATGTCATTGGTTCGTCCAACGCGAGGACGTGCGGTACCTCAAGGAACTCGCCACACTCGTCGACGAGGGGAAAGTCCGTTCAAGTCTGACCCAGACAGTCACCACGGCTGGCGTACGGGCGGGTTACGACCGAATCGAGAGCGGTCGCACTGTCGGCAAGCTCGCTGTCGACGTCGCAGCAGCACGTGGAGCGGAACCGATCGAGGCCAGCAAAGAGGCTCCGGCGCCATCGTGAACGCAACGACACAAAGCGAAGTTCTCGTCGATCCCAACGAACGCATCAACCGACCTGTCGCCCGCATCCTGTTCAGACGGACGTTGCGTCGATGTCGTGCTCGACCTTCGCAAGAGTTGCGAATGGCAGATCGTGCGAGCCGATATCGATGACGGTCCCGACAACGAGGTCGGCCACCTCCGGCTGGCCAGCGACGTCGGCCTGTCCGGGCAACTCAAACAACTCGTCGAGACGCTCGTTGTCGACGTGGGCACGTAGTCCGAGCGCTCCGGCGCGTCTCTGCGCCGACGCATACCAACGGTCGCCCGCCCAAGCCGACCCCACTCGAGCAGGCACGTCCGCGCTTGGCGACCCGCTCAGAAACGTGCGAAGGCCACACCACCTCAGCAGCCGAGCCGAGGGGACAGATGGATACGCCTTCAGAAGGTCGGTCAAGCTCGTAACGCCGTGTGGGATGCTCGTCTGATGCGAACCGCCTCCATCGCGACTTCGTCGACGCTGGCCACGATCGCGGTGCTACATGTGGGATGGGGGTTTGGTGCATCGTTCCCCTTCCATGACCGCAAGCAGCTGGCCGACTCCGGAGCGGGTTCGAGCGCCACGCCGGGCCGCCGGGACTGCCTCGCAGTTGCTGGGCTACTCGCTTGCGCGGCCGGCTTAGTCGCCGACGTGTTGCCACTCGGCACAACGCCACGACGCGTTGGTGTGATCGGTGTCTCTCTCGTGCTGGCTGGTCGCGGTTCAGTCGGCGTCGCTGGGCGCACAGGCTCGATTGTTCCGTGGACCCCGTCGGCTCACTTCAACGAACTTGACAAGCGGTACTACGGGCCCCTGTGCCTTCTGCTTTCAAGCGGCGCTCTGCTGTCCGTTCGCTGAAATCCGTCAACCAGAACCGATCAGAACCTGCACTCCTGACCGCTTGCTCGATCGCACCAGATCCTCACGTGGGATCGGCCAAGCCCGCCCGGAACGCGCGGTCCCGCCATGTGACGCGGCGACCGGGCAGAAGGCGGTTTTCGCTGCCGGATCTCGGACGGTGGCGCACAGTTCGCGTTGGTGAGGCAACCGTCATGAGGGCGACCACCATCTGCGGCACTCAGACGTAGGTAAAGAATCTTTAACATCATGTCTGGCTTGCTATACACTTGCCTCCTCCTGTCGTAAAGAACGCCATCCAACCACCGAGGTCTCAACTCATGGTCAAACCCACCAAAATCACCAACTCGATTCGGTCACTCAGGTTCGCCCAAGGCGAGATGACCCAGGCAGATCTAGCAAGCCGCATCGGTGTGACGCGCCAAACCGTCATCGCCATCGAGAAGGGCCGATACTCCCCATCCCTCGAAATGGCGTTCCTAACCGCACAGGCACTCAACGTCCCGCTCGATGACGTCTTCCAGCACCCAGTCCCATCAACCGATCAGGGCGACAAACACACGAAATTGTCCCAGCAGGCGGGGCGATTCGTCGATGAGGTTCGCAAGCTCAAGGGCCGTCCGGACACGGAGCGACTCGTTGATGCGATCGACGAACTCAAGGATCGGCCGGACACGGAACGTCTGATCGAAGAGATCCGCAAGCTCCAGGGTCGGCCAGATTCGCAACGTCTGATCGAAAAGATGCGGAAGCTGCTCGAGGATCAATGACGATCTGACCGGCTCGCCGACGGGCTATCGATAGCCGGTCTGCTGGGCCTATGAGCTGTTGTCAACGCCGCTCGGAACTACCGATTCGGAAATGCCCCTGCGCAGGCGATCCGAACACCCCCGAACAACGGTCGGCAGGGCGTGCCGAGCAAGCTGTCCAGATGACGCACGATTCCGCCGCGCCGCTGGGTCGAATTGTTGAGGCGCTCGACCCACTGCTGACACCGCGCGGCTTTGCTGCTGG
>Ga0255056_10000450_pt1 | contig 12210 bp, 9 predicted proteins | sample Cases_109_1_MG_FD_183639 | JGI IMG/M metagenome (GOLD analysis project Ga0255056, IMG submission 183639) | Seawater microbial communities from Amundsen Gulf, Northwest Territories, Canada - Cases_109_1 | ecosystem: Environmental > Aquatic > Marine > Gulf | place: Canada: Northwest Territories... | reverse complement strand
CTACGCGGTCCGGTGGTTTATATTCTGAGCCACGAATTTGGCGACGCCTGGGCACACGCCGGTGCAATGGGAGACTTCGGATACGTTTTTCACAAATTGCGACCGAACCGGGACTACGCTGATGACGTCGGATACCCTGTCAGGGTTTTGTTCACCCGTCCGGGGAACGCAGAAATATTTCGCGCGCAGCGCGACGCAATTCGCAATGCCAGAAGCTACATCTACATCCAGAACGCATATTTTACCGATGATGCCATGTTGTACGAACTCGCAAAGGCCAGGAAACGTGGCGTCGATGTGAGAGTCATTCTGCCGATGGTCGGCAACCACGGACCGATTAACAAGAGTAACGCGCTCGCTGCAAACGCGATGATGGAGCAGGGCATCCGCGTCTTTGTGTACCCCGGCATGTCACATATCAAAGCGGCAATTATTGACGGCTGGGCATGCCTGGGATCGGCGAACTGGGACAAGCTGAGCTTTCGCGTCAACAAGGAGCTGAATATCGCGACATCGCATCCGGCAGCGGTCGATGAATTGCGCGAGCGGTTGTTTGAACTGGATCTGCGCGTGTCGGTCGAATTGACCGAGCCGATTCCCGTGCGCTGGTCCGACCACCTCAACGAAGTTCTTGCCGATTTCCTGTTGTAACGGTCATGCCACGTCCCGTTTTTCTGTCGAAGTCAAAACTGATGTCGGCGCGGCAGTGCCCGAAGCGCGTGCACCTGGAGGTCCATCGTGCCGACCTGAAAAAAATATCGGCAGACACGGAGGCCGCATTTCGCAAGGGCCATGAGATCGGTGATATTGCACGCCGGATATACGGCACCGCCGACTCGGTATTCATTCCATACGAGGGCGGCTTGCAGCGGGCGAAGTCGAGAACGACCGAGTTGCTCAGGCGTGACCACCCTGTTCCGATCTTCGAGGCAACGCTGCAGTACAGCAATGTACTGGTACGCGTCGATGTCCTGATCCCGGATGGCGAGGGCTGGCGTCTGATCGAAGTCAAAGCGTCCACGTCGGTCAAACCCGAGCATGCAGTTGACTGTACGATTCAGGCCTGGGTAGTCAAACGCTCAGGCTATTCACTGTCGACTGTGTCGCTTGCACATGTCGACAACAGCTTTGTTTACCAGGGCGATGGCGACTACTCGTCTCTGCTGACCGAGGAAGGCCTCGACGACGACGTGGAGGCGTTGTTCCCGTCCGTGGGAGAGTGGGTATCCGACGCCAGAACGGCGGTCAGTGGCAATGAACCGGATGTGGCGGTTGGGAAACACTGTTTCACGCCTTACGAGTGCCCGTTCGTTGCGCACTGCTGGCCCGGCGATACAGAGTATCCGTTGTTGAAGCTCGGCGGCCGGGCGAGGAAACAGTTTCTCGGCGATCTGGTGGCCGAGGGCATTACAGACATCAGGGATATTCCTGCCGATCGCCTGAACGATACGCAAAGGCGCATTCAAACGATTACACAGCGCGGCGTGCCGGAGTTGTCGGCCGCAGCCGGCCGTTTTGTCGCAACGCTGGAATACCCGCGCTACTACCTCGACTTCGAAACGGTGGCGCCTGCGGTACCGGTGTGGCCGGACACGCGACCCTACCAGGCGCTCCCGTTTCAGTGGTCCTGTCATTTTGAGCCGCAGGAAGGGCAGTTGCACCACGCCGAATTCCTGGACCTGACAGGCGACCCACCCATGCGCCGCTTTGCCGAATCGATGATTCGGGTGGTAGGAGAGTCAGGCCCGATACTGGTCTATTCGTCTTACGAAAAACGCATTATCAGAGACTGCATCGTGCGATTCCCGGATCTCGAAGATTCGCTGACGGCAATCATTGATCGGCTCGCAGACCTCTTGCCGGTGGCCCAGGAAAACTATTATCACCCCGCCATGCACGGTTCATGGTCGATCAAGGCCGTGTTGCCGACGATTGCACCGGATCTCAATTATGCAGAACTAGATGGTATCCAGGACGGCACCGCGGCGTCGGAAGGCTACATGGAAGCGATCCATGAGGACACCAGCAGCGAGCGCAAGGCCGAGCTAAAGGAGCAACTGCTCAGGTATTGCCAGTTCGATACACTGGCGCTGGTACAGATAACGCGGTTTTTTCAAAATTGATGGACAAGGAGTCAATAACTACGTGTTAATTCAGGAAGATACAACTAATACTTAAAGTAAAATATCGAAATAATACCGCGGAAATTCCGTCTTACGGTTGCTCGATATTCAACTCCGGAATTTGCAGGATTCCGACATAAATCTGCAGTTCGTCGTTCTCTGACTGACCCAGTGTGAGCGTTTGTACAGGTGAGCGAGCGGTCAATTTTCCTGAACCACTAATTCCGATATAGCTGCCAGTGCCACCGGTAAGCGTGAACTCCCCGACACAATAACCCTGCATCCCGCGGCAGCTTAGTTTTGCGACCACAGAGTCCTCAGTCGAGACTACGATAGTGCAATCGCCGGTTACCGATGTGCTCTCAGTAGTAACGTCAAGATCCTGAACGATCTGACATTTCACGAAGGCTTCATTCAACGGGCCTTCGGCGGTTTCGACATACATGATGCCTTCGATGGTGCCCTGAAAACGGAGCTTGTCGGTGCCATTCGAATCTATTTTCCCCGTTCCTTGCCACGGAATGACTGCCGAGACAGTTCGGGACTTCGCAACGGTCAGGCCGGACCACGTGCAAAAGATCAATATCGCCGTTAACCATCGAAGTGCCGTTCTTTTTCTTGTCATGACCGAGTCGCTTGTCACTGGCTGGGCAGATAATCATATCAACAAAGCACGAGTCCGGCACACTTGCTAAGCCCCAACTTGACCGATATCGTTTATTACTGGAAATGGAGAAGCAAGGCGCTGAAGCATGTCTGCCGACAAGTCGGGCGACGACAAGGGTATCGACCAACTCCTCGAGGCGATTGACCGCGGTGAACCGAATGCCATGCCCGACCTGGTTTCCGCGATTTATCCTGAACTCAAGCGCATGGCGCACTTTCAGCGTGCCGGCGAGAGACCGGATCATACGCTCAATACAACAGCGATCGTTCACGAGGCCTACGTGCGCCTGTCCGCGCAAGAAAAAGGCTGGAAGAACCGCAAGCATTTCCTTCGCGCTGCGGCGTCGGTGATGCGACACCTGCTCGTCGATTATGCTCGCACGCGTAACGCGGCAAAGCGGGGCGACGGAAAAGCTGCGCTGGCACTAAGCGAAGATCGATTCGTGGTCGATGACGACACTTTGGCGGTACTGGCAATTGATAACGCTATGAAGGACATAGCGGCCATTGATCCCCGGCTGGAGCAGATTATTGAGTGTCGCTACTTCGCCGGTTTGAGTATTCCCGATACGGCGGAGGCGCTCGGACTCGCGGTCCGTACCGTTGAACGAGACCTGAATCGTGCGCGGGGATATCTACGTCAGGCAATGGAATGAAAGAACCAACAATGAGTAAGCGCCAACAGCTGATCGACAGGATTTTTACGCGGGCGCTGGAACTCGCCGGCAACGAACGTAGTGCCTACATCCACGACAACTGCAAAGAGGACGAAATGCGCCGCGACGTGTTGGCGCTTGTCGAAGCTTCAACCTCAAGCAGTATTGACGAACAATTTGATGCCATTCGAGATCGATTGTGGGGCGCGGTCATCGGCGTCGATGACGGGCCGGATGCCGACCTTACGGGTCAACAAATCGATCATTGGCAGATTGGCAGGCGACTTGCACGCGGTGGACTCGCAACCGTTTACCTGGCGAAACGCGTCGGTGGTGAATTTGAGCAGGTCGCCGCGTTCAAAGTGCTTCGGCGTGGCCTTGACACGGATGACATCGTCGCGCGTTTTCGGGCAGAGCGGCAGATGCTGTCGACACTTGATCACCCCGCCATCGCATCAATTCTGGACGGCGGCGCGTTACCGGACGGACGGCCATACCTCGTCCTTGAGTACATCGACGGTGATCCGATTACGGAGTACTGCGAGAAGCACAATGTTGATGTCCGGGGTCGCGTGAATCTCGTCATTGACGTTTTGCGTGCGCTGCATCACGCGCACAAACACACAATTGTCCACCGTGATATCAAGCCGTCGAACATCCTCGTTTCGACCGAGGGTAATGTTTCTCTGCTTGATTTCGGCATCGCCAAGCTTCTGGATCCAGAGGCAATACCCGGATCGTCTACGCTCACGCGAACCGGGGTCTCGCTTCTGACGCCAGGCTACGGTAGTCCGGAACAACGTGAGGGCCAAGCCATCACAACAGTATCGGATATCTACCAGGTCGGCGTCGTCCTCCACGAACTGCTGACTCATAAACGACCCTCGTTGTCGGATCCCGACGTTCCCAGTCGAAGTCTAAAGGGAACAAAGACCTACACACTCGTTCGTGGTGACCTGGATGCCATTGTAATGAAGGCCATGCATGCCGAACCGGCAGAACGTTACGGTTCCGCCGGTGAAATGGTCGCCGATCTGGAGCGTTACCTCGGTAACAGACCGGTTATTGCGCGACGGGATTCGCCCGTTTACCGTTTGAAAAAACTGGCCACACGCCGACCATTGCTTATTCCGTTATTGGCAATTGTATTTCTGGGCATTTCGGCCTACGTAGTCACACTAACGCTCTATTCGAAACAGCTTTTGCAGGAACAACAACGTGCAGAAGCTGCAAAGGCCCTTGTTGTCGAACTGTTCGACAGCTCTGATCCATTCTCTCCCGCTGACCCGGACAAGGGCAGCAATATCACAGTTGTTGAAGCACTGGAGCTTGGCAGAGCCAGGGTTCAGGCTGAACTCGACGACCAACCGGCGCTTCGCGCAGAACTCCTCGGGACGATTGCGAACGTTTATCGCAATCTGGATCAGAATGGCGCAGCGATCGAACTCGGAGAGCAAGCGCTGGCGCTTAATCTGGAGTTGCACGGTGAATACTCAGAGCCCGTCCTTGAAAATCTGCGCTTGCTCGCGTACTGCTCGGACGCAATCGGTGATGTTGATCGTGCCGGGGAGTTTTACACGCGCCAGCTCGACGCTGCCCGGGAAATGTACGCGGGCGATGACCCCGAACTCGGGGTAGCAGAAGTGGCGTCCGGGAATTTCATCAAATCACAGGGCGATATCGGTGGCGGCCTGGAACTTCTATACAGTGGTATTGACAAGTTGCGAGCCGCACCTGATGCGTATGCCGAGACCATGATCAACGCCATTCTTTCATCGGCAGAGCAGGACGGCACGAACGACGCGAGTGAATCCATGCGGCTGCTTGAAGAGGGATTGGCCCTTGCTGAATCAACGTTTGGACCGGACTCACTATATGCCGCGCAGGTTCGCGTCTCCATCGGCAGGAACGCACTGTTTTTGCATGATAATGAAAGGTCACAAAAAAACTATCTGGCCGGATTGCGAATTCTCGAGACCCAACTCGGGCGCGGCCACGGCGCGACGATCACGGCTCTGCAGGATTATGGCGCGTCGATGAACGTGAGCGGCGATCATGCGGGCGCCGAGGCCGTTTACCGGGAGCTTGTCGATCGGCTGGTTTCCCAATATGGCGAGAATCACCGGTCCGTTGCCGACAACTACCAGAATCTCGCAACGACACTAACGCGACAAGCAAAATACAGCGAGTCACTGCCGCTGCATCGGAAAGCGTATGAAATCTACAGGCTTATCCTGGATGATGATCACTACATTATTGCGTTCCCGCTGTTGTCCATAACATTCGCCGAGCTCGAGCAGGGCAATGCAGCAGCCGCCGAAGCGGCCGGTAGAGAGGCGCTTGGCCGAATTCAGGCGGCATTACCCGACTCCTACGCTGAAGGTGTCGCCCGGTGCCTGGTGGGGATTGCGCTGGAGCAGCAAGGCAACCTCGCCGGGGGTTCTGCAATGGTCGAGGCATCCAACGCCCTCATTCTCAAACGCGACGTGCTGGTGCCCACCTACAAGAAGCTCTGCCGGGTGCCTTAAGTCGAGCGACTGTCCGCCGGCGGATTCGGCGTCAATCCAGCGTTCCAGACTCGCACGCGAACCAAACCCACTTCCAAATGGCGGTTTTTGACCGCGATATCGCATAGAGTGGGTAGGGAGTGTGTATCGAAGTCAGTCGATATCTGCACTCGCCTGAAGAATCACCGAGTGGAGACCGAGCATGAGCAAATATTTGGCCGCCCTTTCTGCCGCGTTGCCTCTGTTCTGGCCGGTACAGTCTGCGGGCCAGGCAACACCCGATGAAATTGCCAATGCGACTTTTGAGCAATTTGAGCTCGGGGAAACCGGAACAGTGGACAGCGAAGACAGGACCAGTGAGTTCCTGCGCTTGGAAATGCTTGTTAAGCAAGAACGCTTGTCCCGGAGCGGAAATCTGATCCTGAGGAAAGAGAAGGAAGCCACGGGACTGGGATACTTCCACGAATACTGGATTATTGAAGAAAGAAAACTCGATAACGGGGTAACGATGGCATATATCAGGCCCCTGTCAGATGCCGAGAGAAATGAGCTGATCGTGGCTCATGGCACGACGACGGAGAAACTAGGCCGAGCCCTTGAACAGTCGGCAACCAGCATCGCGATTTTCGGGGCTGCCCTGGATAGTGAGATACAGAAAAGCGGCGTTGCTCCTGGATTACTTGACGGGGCCAATGGTTCGGCGATGCTTGGAATGATGCTTTCACCGCAGAGCCGGTCGAAAGATGGCAAGAGCGGATGCGAGCAAATGCTCGGCGAGGATGGGAGCGAGATAACAGGCAAGAGCTACTCTGATACCTATGCCATTGGGGTTAACCCATCTACCGACAAATTCAGTTTTTCGACGTTTCTCGCAGGCGGCGCTTGCATGTTCCAGGAGGTCGGCCATTATGTTCGGACCGGCGCGGATGACTCCGATGACCTTGAAAAAAGCCTTACGTTTGCGATGATCAAAACCGCCAATGCTGCGGCCAGTTGGTTCAAGTGGCACGGCCTGGAGGGTCCGGCCAATGACCGGCAAGCGCATATTTCCATGTCAGATGTCGGTTTGACAGAGGAAACAAGCGATGGTGGCTCGGTGACCATCAATGAGATTCACGCCTGGATCGATGCCGACGCCTACGTCCGAACCAAGACACGATTCGTTGGTGTCATGCAGACCGACGGCCAGTCCCAGGACTTCTTTATGGAAACGGAGTGGTCTGACTTCGAACACGTACCTGGTACAGCTCTTTACGAACCAATGCGTGAAGACATGCGTGTTGGCGGCATGATCAGTGACGCCGACCGGGCCCAGATGGCAGAAGCCGAGAAGGAACTGGCCGCATTCGAGCAACAGCTGGCAAGTATGCCGGCGAGCCAGCGCAAAATGATGGAGAGCATGGTCGGGCCACAAATCGAACAGTACAGAAGCCTGGTCAACGGTGGCGCCGTCGAAATCTCAGCTGTAACAACCGCAATTATCGTTAATCCGCAGATGGTCGATCCCGACAATACAATTGTAGCTGGTGTTGAGCGGGACCAGGCCGATCGACTGATTCGCCGGATTCAGCAGGACCTGGAAACGCTTGGCTACGATCCCGGCGTACTTAACGGTGATCTGACAAGTCAGACGGTCACTGCGATTAGTCAGTTCGAGGCCAGCATGGGAATGGATGTCACAGGAGAGGCGACGCCACAACTCGCCGATGTCCTCGCAGCCGAGGTCGATAAAAGAATGTAGAAATGTGAGGAGCGCAACCAGATGAGAAGCACGACGAAAGTTGGCTGGACCGCAGCAATATTGATCCACTGGCCCCTATCGGGATTCGCAGGCTCATGCGATGCATACTTTACCTTCGATGGCACGCTTGCAGATGCGAGTGGCAATGGCTACGACGGTGAGATGATCGTCGCGAAAGGCGAACCATCGGAGCCGCAATACACAGATGGCAAATTCGGCCAAGCTCTGATGCTGGACGGCAACGCCGCGATGCGAGCGCTGCTCGACCTTCACTACGATGCGTGTCCGAAGGTCACGGTATCGGCCTGGATCCAGGTATCACGCAATGCGCCGGACGATACGATGCACCTGTTCTCGACTGGTGGCGGCAGCGGTCCGGGGCTGACCGTCAGTGGAAGCTTTCTTACCCTGAAAGGAACTGAAAACGGAATAGGGCAGCAGAATGCCATCCGCAAGGGATCGTGGATTTTCGTCGTTGGTGTATACGACTACACGGCTGGCAAATACACGCTGCACTGGGGCGGGCGTAGCGCTACGCAGAAACTCTCGGAACATCGATACGAGCCTCAGGATGCCTTTTGGTTAGGAACAGTGCATGACGATTGGGGTATCTATTCGCGGGGAATCGCAGTGGACGACTTGCGGATCACAGGGCATGCGTTAGACGCGGAAGAAGTAATGGCGTTGCGGGCCCGGCCAGCCGGTTCGACGGCAGTTACCGCAATTCGCGATGAGCCATTCGCGCCTGCGCAGCTTCCGGGCGACCAATACGAGCCCACTCAACTGCCGGGTGACCATTTTGAACCCACTCAGCTGCCGGGCGACCATTTTGAGCCCACTCAATTGCCGGGCGACCAGTACGAGCCCACTCAACTGCCGGGCGACCAATACGAGCCCACTCAACTGCCGGGTGACCAGTATGAACCTTCACAACAGCCGGACGTTGTAGATCGCAATGATGATTCGATGGCACGGCCAGAAGTTGTTTCCGACATTCCGGAACCCGATGTTGGTGAGCAGTATGATGCCACCCAACAGCCGGACGTTGTAGATCGCAATGATGATTCGATTGCACGGACTAAAGATTATGTCGACGTTCCGGAACCCGATGTTGATCAAGCGGATCCTTCGCAATAAGATACAAATCGAATCTCATGGATGGATCAACTCGTTGAAGCACTCGTGCCTCCCGGCGGATTCGACAAGGGCCGGACTACCGATTCGGCGTAATTATTTTCTGAAGGCGGGCGGTTTCGCCGAGTCGGCCTGCAGATATCGATCGCGCAACAAGGTTTGCCGGTTTTCCAGTGATACCTGTTGGCCGCGTATCATGACGTCGTCGGGATTGCTGGTCAGTTCCAGCGGGTCGGCCGGCCATACGATGAGGTCCGCTTCTTTGCCTGGCTCGATGCTGCCAAACCGATCGTCCACGCCATACATGCGCGCAGGTGCGATCGTAATGGCCTCCAGCGCTTCCATCCAGGGCAGGCCATTGGCGACTGCGTTGCCTGCTGACTGGGTGATATTACGTCCCGTATGCGTTTCGCTTTGCCAATCGACGCCAAACGAAATATCGACGCCTGCTTTTGCCAAAATTGCCGGGGCTTCGAGTCGCGCATTCAGTGCGTCGAAACTTGCCGGCAGATTTGCTTTCGAATCAAGAATGACGGCAACATTGTTTGCCGCGAGCAAATCCGCAACCATCCAGGCTTCGGCCCCACCATAGAGAATCAACGCCAGTCCGTATTCGCTGGCGATACGCACGATGGTTTCAATATCGCTGGCACGATTGACGTTGACCAGAAGCGGTGTGCGCCCGGCGATTACAGGCTGCAATGCTTCGAGGTCTTCGATACTAATCGAGTAGTCGCGCCGCTGGCCGCGTTCGACCGCATCTTTGTTGCGGCGATAGTCGATGCCATCGTCGAGTGCAGCACGCAATCCGAGGATTGCGGCCGCTCGTGAACCACGCGATACGGCGCTGCCAACCTCACCGAGGTTGACCACCATCGCGCAGCCACGATCGGCAATAAAATCAGGCCTGTCTCCAAGTTGTACGACTGCGGCGAGGCCGGAAAATACCTGCGGGGCAGCGGTTTCCTCTTCCAGTTCCGGAGACGGCGCAGTCACGGCACGAGTAATGCCGCCCGATCGGTTCACCGCCAGCACCGGTGAGCGGTGATTGTAGGCGTCGGCAATATCGAAGCTTGCACTAAATCGCGTGCCCGACTGGTAGAAGTCAACCGACTCATCGACGCCGCTGACCTCCGTCAGACCCATTTGTCCCATTGGGGAAAACAGGCCGGGCGTAATGATTTTACCAGTGACATCAATAACTCGTGCGTCACCCGGCGGACTCAAATTGCCGCCGACAGCTTCGAAGCGGTCGTTTCGAATAACGATGGTCGCGTTTTCGATCGTCCCTGCGGGCCCCATCGTGTGTACGATCGCACCCGTGTACGCAATCGTCTCAGCCGTTGCCAGGGGTGTCAGCGTGATCAGAAGCAATGCGCTTGCCATGTATGCGGTACGTTTCATTGCGCACCTCCCGATACGGCAGCGGTTCCAAGACTGAAATCGGTCACCGGGTTTGCCGACGGGTCATTGCGATCGTAGATCAATGCTCCGTCAATGAAGACGCGATCTACTTTCGTGTAAACGCTGAATGGGTTGCCATTCCAGACTGCGACATCCGCCATTTTTCCAACTTCCAGCGTGCCGGTGTGCTCGAGGATGCCGAGCGCACTGGCCGGGTTCCTGGTGAGCCATCGTATTGCGCGCTCCGGTGGAATATCGATGTCGACGCGACCGGCAGCCCCCATCACTTTTGCGGCTTCCTGGTTCAGTCGTTGCATGCCAATTTCACTGTCCGAATGAATAATTGCGCAAGCGCCGGCACGATCGACCAGCGCGGCGTTCTCCCGAATACCGTCGTAGGCTTCCATCTTGAAGCCCCACCAGTCAGCCCAGACCGCGGCGCAAGTGTTGTTTGCTGCCAGCAGGTCCGCGACTTTGTATGCTTCGACGGCATGGTGGAAGGTAGAGATGCTGTAGCCGAACTCCTTGGAAATTTCGATCATGACGGCCATCTCATCCGCACGATAGCAGTGATTGTGCACGAGTATTTCGCCATTAAGAACGCCGACCAGGGTTTCGAGCCGAAGGTCGCGCATTGGCGCCTCGCCCTTGCCGTTTTCTGCAGCTTTCATCTTGTCCCTGTAGTCCTCGGCCTCGATCCAGGCGGTTCGGTATCCGGCGACGTTACCCATGCGGGTCATTGGTGACAGCCCTTGTCCGCCGTAAAACCGTTTCGGGTTTTCACCGCAGGCCATCTTGAGTCCGTACGGCGCCCCCGGAAACTTCATTTCCATGACGTTGCGACCGGGTACATTCTTCAGGGTCACGCCGCGGCCACCAATCAGGTTGCCGGAGCCGGGCAGTATCTGCATGGTCGTGACGCCACCCGCGAGGGCCGTGACGAATCCGGGGTCCTGTGGCCACACCGCATGTTCAGCCCAGACTTCGGCGGTAACCGGTGTGCTCATTTCATTGCCGTCGGAATGCGCCGCGACGCCAGGTGACGCGTAAACGCCCAGATGTGAGTGCACGTCGATAACGCCGGGCGTTACCCACATTTCCGATGCATTTATAGTGCTGGCACCGGCTGCGTCTATATTTGAGCCGATCGCTGCGATACGGCCATCCCGCATCAGGATATCGGTATTGTCGAGCCTTTCGCCTGTACCGGTTAGTACGGTTGCACCCTGAAGCAACGTGACGCCAGAGGCCAGCGGCTTGTATCGACTTGCATAGGCCGTTGTCGTTTCGACATCTGCGCCTGTATCACAAGCTATTGTGACCAACTGGAAAATAACGCACGAAACCAATATTCGCTTCATTGACCGACTCCGGCAATCCCCACCCGACAGAACGCGAACTATACAGCAAAGAACGCAAAAACAATCTGTCCGGCAGAGGCGCCCCGCAGTATGCAAAAGTGCGACTGATATCCCGAAATTTCACAAAAAATGAGACCTGATACACCGCTTAGCGGAGCTCGGAATTGCTAGAATTGCTTCGTACAAGACAGGTTTCGGGTTTCAAATAATGAAGAATGAAAAAATTGTCACAGCACATGACTTGCCTGCGGATGTCATCACAGCTATCAAAAGTGGCCAGAAAATCGAGGCGATCAAGATACTTCGAACGTCCACCGGTATTGGCCTCGCGAACGCGAAAGTTCTGGTCGAATCGGCTGCCCGGCTGCACGGCGTAAAGAGCACTCATCCCTCTATGGTGCGGGGCGAAAACTATTCTCAAGGCGCGCTGAGGCTGCTGCTTCTCGCCATACTGGCTTTCGGCGCCTACCAGTATTTCCTGAACTAGCTGCCGCAGTACCTTAAGCTCGGCTCGTTGCGGAACGAAATCCGGCCAATTTCCCCGAACCTGCATTCCCCATTATGGTCTGTGAGCGTATGATGGTCAATCACGGTTGAATGACGAGGGGACAGTCGATG
>Ga0255056_10000448_pt1 | contig 12211 bp, 7 predicted proteins | sample Cases_109_1_MG_FD_183639 | JGI IMG/M metagenome (GOLD analysis project Ga0255056, IMG submission 183639) | Seawater microbial communities from Amundsen Gulf, Northwest Territories, Canada - Cases_109_1 | ecosystem: Environmental > Aquatic > Marine > Gulf | place: Canada: Northwest Territories... | reverse complement strand
GTAATTCAAGAGCCTTCCCGGACGCTCACCTCTACAATCGACACCGCTCAGGGCCTCACAGCATCAGATGTCTTGACTTGAACCACACTTGAACTTGTACCTTGATCTGCCCACATGTCTGAACAGCAAATGACCCCATGGACCGTGGTCCGCGACGGATCTCGCCTTATTGGGCGATTCGTCCGAATGCACCCAGCAGCCTTTGCAATCGCCGTGTTTGGTGCGGCGTTGTTCGCCGGTGCAATCATTGCTTCGGCGCTGGTCATCGGCTGGGTGACGGACCGCGTCATCATTCCGATCCTTGACGAGGGCAACGATCCCGACCTGCTCGCCCTCGCCGCAGCGGCCATCATCCTCATCGCCATCGTTAAGGCTGTCGGCATCGTGATTCGGCGTACGTCGGCCGGGTGGCTCTCATCGGCGGTCCGGCGTGATGTGCGCAACGACCTTCTCGAGCACCAGCTGTCGTTGAAGATGTCCTGGTTCAATCGGCAGTCGATCGGTGATCTTCTGGCGGTTGCGGACTCGGACGTCCAGCAGGGAACCGGTGTATTGGGTCCTCTTCCGTACGCCACCGGGGTGTCGCTGCTCCTGGTAGGCACAATTACGATGATCGCACTGATCGATCCCTGGCTCGCGATTGGCACCGTCGTCGGCCTCGTCATCGTCATTTCCATCGACGTCCAAGGGAGTTGGGTGACGTATGGGATGTGGGAAAAGGTCCAAGTGATGCGTGGTGAGGTGTCTTCGGTAGCCCACGAGGCGTTCGATGGTGCTCTTACCGTGAAGTCGTTGGGGCGTGAGTCTTATGTTTCGGAGCGCTTCGGCTCCGTCAGCGACGAGTTGCGAGACAGAATCATCGAGGTCAATTCGACCTGGACCAAGTACCAGGTGATCGTTCGTGCGCTACCTCAGATGATCATCGTCATTGTCCTTGTAGGCGGTTCCGCCCGGATCTCGGCTGGTGCAATGACACCAGGGGAGATGGTGACTATTGCCTATCTACTTGCCTTGCTTTCGTTTCCAATACAGCTAATCGGATTTGTCTTGTGGGATCTCGCGGGCAGCCTCGCCGGATGGAAAAGAGTGCAGGATGTTTTCGATGCTGACGAATTCATCTCATACGGTGAGCGCACCGCCAGCGACGCCGTCGGAGCTGCACCTGTCGTCAGCTCCGCCGTTGGGTTCAAATACGACGTCGAACCGGTATTTGCCGGCCTCGACCTCGATCTAAATGCTGGCACCACTCTGGCTGTTGTCGGGCCGACCGCGTCGGGCAAGTCGACGCTGGGGCTGTTGTTGGCCCGGTTGTGGGACCCGGACTCGGGAGACGTCCATCTCGAAGGTCGAGATCTTCGCGAGTTTGCGGCATCTGAACTGCCCAAGGAGGTGTCTTATGTGAGTCAGAATACCTTTCTGTTTGACACCACGGTCCTGGGAAATATCACTCTCGATGATGAGTTCTCCGAGCGCGATGTGAACACCGCGCTCAGGCTCGCTCGGGCCGACTCGTTCGTCGCAGAACTACCAGATGGTCTCGATACTGAACTGGGAGAGCGCGGGACAACTCTTTCGGGTGGTCAGCGCCAGCGGCTGGCTCTGGCACGTGCGCTCATTCGTAGGCCCAGATTGATGATCCTTGATGACGCCACCTCGGCTGTTGACCCATCCGTTGAGGCGGAGATTCTCAAGGCGCTCAAAAGCGCCGCCCTGCCATCGACCATCGTGGTCGTCGCCTATCGGCCCTCCTCGATACGTCTTGCAGACGAGGTCGTCTACGTCGACAACAAACGCATTCTGGGACACGGCACCCACGAGGAGCTTCTGAAGACAGTCCCGGGTTATGTCCGACTGGTCCAGGCCTACGAGGAGGAAGCAATCCGGCTTCAAAAGGAGGCGTCGTGATAGCTGATTACACGACTGGCGGCCTCATCCGCAGGGCCTTCGTGGAGGCGCCGGTCTTCCGAGACGGGCTTCCTTTCACCCTGTTTCTCGCGATGACAGGTCAAGCGATAACTGTCGTCACTCCGATCGTGATTCAACAGATCATCGACAAGGAGATCCTTGGGCCCGACGGCATTGACATGAGCAACGTGGTTGCAATGGCGGCGGTGGCCCTGGTTGCCCTGATCGTCGGTGTCGTGGTAGGACGAATCTCTTTGTTGAGACTGGTTCAGACGTCGTCATCAGGTCTCTCCGATCTGCGTACCAAGACTTTTGACCACCTGATGCGTCAGTCAGTGCTCCATGTGCAGGCCGAACGGAGAGGCAATCTTGTTTCCAGGGTCACCTCGGATATTTCGACACTTCAGGAGTTCATGGAGTGGGGTGGAATTGGTCTCATCGTTGCGTCGAGTCAGGTGGTGCTGGCCACTGGCGTCATGGTTTTCTATGAGTGGCGGCTTGCTCTGATCGCTCTTGGCGGCGTTGCGATCTACCTGTCGATGATGCGGTGGTTCCAACGAATGCTGGCGAAGAGATACGACGAAGTTCGAAAAGATGTTGGCGCCTCGCTGGGGATACTGTCGGAGTCGATTACGGCCATTCCGATCGTTCGGGCTTATGGAACCGAGGAGTCGACCCAAGGCAAGGTTGCAGTTGCTCTGGAACGACGTTTCCGCAGCGAGTTCCGCACTTTTCGCTTCGGAAACACCCTCTTCTCGACCGCCGAGATCCTTTCGGGGCTTCTCACGGCAACTCTGGTGGTTGCCGGCGTCCTGATCGGAATCAATCAGGACATGTCGGCGGGAACTCTGATCGCGTTCCTGTTCCTGGCCAATCTTCTCATCGAGCCGTTGCAGGTACTTGTCGAGACGCTCGAATTCGCCCAGTCGGCCGCCTCAGGTCTGCGACGCGTACTCGAGGTCCTTGACGGTGACATCGAGATTGACGATCCGGCCGACGCCGAGGATTTGCGTCCGGGTGGATTGAGCGCCCGGTTCAGCGATGTTCGCTATTCGTACCCGGACGGCGACGAAGTGTTGACTGAGGTTTCGGTGGACATTGCCGTGGGTGGCCGGATAGCAGTGGTTGGCGAAACGGGCTCGGGCAAGACCACTTTTGCCAAGTTGCTGGTCCGCCTTATCGACCCGATCGAAGGCGAGATCCATATTGGTGGAGTTTCCGCATCCCGGATTCGGCTGGCAGATCTTCGATCGAGAGTGGCCTTCGTCCCTCAGGAGGGCTTCCTCTTTGATGCCACTGTTGCCAACAACGTCCGTTATGGACGGCCTCAGGCGGATGATGCAGAGATCTGGACTGCCTTTCACGAATTGGGGCTTGGAGAGTGGGTCCAAGGTCTTGGGTCTGGGCTTGATACGCAAGTCGGCGAACGAGGCGGCAACCTTTCAGCTGGTGAGCGTCAACTTGTGGCTTTGGTGCGTTCCTGGATCGGATCACCCGACCTGCTGGTGCTCGACGAAGCCACTTCCGCTGTTGACCCTGCTCTCGACGTCGCGCTCAGACATGCCATTGACAAGCTGACCGAGGGTCGGACGTCGGTGACCATTGCCCACCGGCTTTCTACCGCAGAAGGTGCTGACGAAGTGCTCGTGTTCGACAGGGGACGGTTGGTGCAGCGTGGCCATCATCGAGAGCTCATCGGTGAGCACGGGGTGTACGCAGATCTCTACGCCGACTGGTCGGCGGGTACCAAAAGCGTCTGAGCCTCTCGAGTAAATACTCGAGAGGCTGTCACAGCTTGGGGGGTGGGATGTAGTTGCCCGTGGTGAACCGTCCGCTCTCAACGCCCACTTCCCACACGCTTGCCTTTGAGCAGTAGAACCGCGAATCGAGGGTGAGTCCGGCCCACATCAGACGGTTGATAACGGCTGGGATGACATCACCGTGGGAACAGAGCACCGCGTTGTGGCCGAGCAGGGATTCGACTAGTTCATAGGCGGCGTCGATGTCCGGCCCTTCAGCCAGTGCCTGGCTTACTTCGACCTTGGCGCCGATTCTCTTAGCGAGGGGTTTCACTGAGTCGATGCATCGCTCGTAGGGGCTGGTGACGATGCGTTCGATCTGCTTTTCGGCGAGGGTCTTCGCGACGATCTCCGACTGCTTCCGACCCTTCTTCGTCAGGGGCCGTTTGGGGTCATCGCCCGACCACTTGGTCCGGTCGCCGGCGGCGGAGTGTCGGAGCAGAAAGATGGTCCCGGTCTGCGTCAGATGTTTGTAATCAGCGTTCTTGATGAGAAGCCGATCATTCTTGTAGTCGAGAATCTCTTTGGCCTTCTTGCGGCTAACCCATCGGATCTTGTCGATCTCATCGTTTTTCTCGAAGCCCGGGCTGGACGGCAGGGGTCGCATCGCAAACCAGCGGACCTCCTTGACCCCGTTGGTGATTCGATGTCTCGTTGTTTCGAGTGGCGCAACAATGCGACACACATAACCCGTTTCTTCCAGGACTTCCCTGATCGCGGTCTCCTCGGGTGTTTCGCCCTTATCGGCTTTCCCTTTCGGCAGCCCCCAATCGTCATACGAGGGGCGATGGGCGATCAGGATCTTGAGGTTCCCTTTGCCGGTTCGGCGAAGGATCAGACCGCCGGCGGCCCTGACGACACGAGTCACGGCCGGAAGGTTAGAGCGACTACGACGCTTCGGTCTTGCGGGCCACCAACGAGCGAAGGTTGGTGCCGCCAGGAGTCAAGGGAGCGGTTAGCTCATCAGCCTTACTTAGGTCGATGGTCACTGCTCCACATTCGATACAAACCTGACGTCGAATGCCGGCGCCGACGTTTTGCGTCTCGCCAAATTCATGCCGGCCTTTTCGACAGTCGGAACGACGATGTTTCTGGGCCTTGATCTCGGGATGTAAGTGACTCACTCCGGCCGCCCAGGTTAGATCGCGAAACAAGAAATTGACGGATTCTCAGTCGTTCAGAGCTGACCGAGCAGCCAGTCCAGACCTGAGTCGCCATCGGGCGCGAGGTGGATATCGGCAGGGACTGCATCGATCTCTTTGGAGAGTGTTGAAGCCACGGCTGCCCAACCTGGGCCGATTGCGACAGTGGGAATCGCTGATCCACTGTTTCGCCTCACGATGTGGTTGATATTCCAGGCGACGAGGAGCTCGGTGGCCGTACCGATCGAACCGGCGAGGGCAAGCGTCCCGTTGGCCCGCTCCATCATTCGCCCAATGCGGTCGGTGAGGTTGTCCGCCTCGATTAGCTCGTTTACAAAGGGATTGGCGCCATGACGGCCAGGGAACAGTGGTGGCGCCGTTATCCCGATGACGTGGCCCCCTGCGTCACTTGCTCCTTTGGACGCGGCTTCCATTGTGCCGCCGTATCCACCGGTAATCACTGCAAACGACGAACGTGCCAGCCGTCGGCCCACCATCTCGGCTTCGATCCATTCGGGTGAATCGGGTTCGGTTTGGGACGATCCGAAGACCGCTACAGAGCGGGATCGGATCAACCTGCTTGGGCCTCTCGAATCCCTGCTACCACCCGATCGACATCGATCAAAGCGTGGCTCTCGATCGCAAACTGGGGCCAGGGAACATCGAATCCGGTAACACGGATGATGGGGCCTGTCAGGTCGTACATGGCCTTCTCGGCAACCACTGCCGCTACCTCAGCGGCGACGCCGGCAGAACCCTGAGGCTCCTGAACCAGCAGCAGCCTTCCGGTCTTTGACACTGACTCCAGCACGGTCTCACGATCCCACGGGAAGAGAGTGCGGAGGTCAATAACCTCAATAGAGGCCTCGACTTCCTCGGCGGCTTTCATTGCCACCGGCACCATTCCTCCATACGTGACCAATGTGAGGTCGGAGCCCTGTTGACGGATGCGGGCCCGGCCGATCGGCAGTGTGTAGTGCTCGACGGGGACGTCCTCCCTACCGGCTCGGTACAGCACCTTGGGTTCAAGGAAGATGATTGGATCGTCACTTTCCAATGCGGCCGCAAGGAGGCCTTTGGCGTCGGTGGGCGTCGAGGGGCAAATCACCACAAGACCGGGCGCATGGACAAAGTAGGCCTCGGGTGAGTCACAGTGGTGCTCATGAGCCCCAATACCAGCTCCGTTGGGCATTCTCACCAGCACGGGAACTTTCGAATTGCCCCGTGTGCGATAGCGGAATCGGCCGAGGTGGCTGACGATCTGGTCGAAGGCCGGATAGACGAAACCTTCGAACTGGATCTCGGCAATGGGTCGCGCTCCTGCAAGCGCCATGCCGATCGCCGAACCGATGATGCCGGACTCGTTGAGAGGGGTGTCGATGACTCGCCCTTCCCCGAATTGAGCCTGCAAACCCTCGGTTATCCGGAAGACACCCCCCGTCAGGCCGACATCCTCGCCCAAGATGATGGTGTCACTGTCCCTCTCCATACCCTGATGAAGAGCGGCGTTGATCGACTCAGCCATTGTCCAGCGTTTAGTCGGTCCTTCCGGTAGTCGGTCGTGACCTATCTGCCAGACCTCATCCTCGGTGAAGAGAGTCTCCTCCTCGCCATGGGAGCGTTGCATTGCGTGAAGCTGCTCGACGACATGGGACGGGATCTTGGTGAATGCCTGTCGTACCGCATCGTCCCGGTCGGGGAGCGGTTCGGATTCGATCGAAGTGATGGCCACATCGACGGAGTCACTTATCTCATTGGCAACTTTCTCCTCAGCACGCTCATCCCACTCACCACGGTTCTCCAAGAACCGTCGGAGTCGCTCAATGGCGTCCTTTTCTTTCCAGGCCTCGACCTCCTCGCTCGATCGATAGAGGGTGTCATCATCGGCGGTGGCGTGGGGCCCATAGCGGTAGGTCATCGCCTCAATCAGGGTCGGTCCTCGACCCTCTCTGGCCCTGTGTACCGCGAGCTTTGTGGCCAGATAGACGGCGATCGGGTCCATCCCGTCGACCCTGAGACCCTCAAATCCATATGCCTGAGCCTTTTGGGCGATCGTCTCGGCAGCGGTCTGTTTCTCGTATGGCACTGAGATGGCATAGAGGTTGTTGGCGCAGATGAACACAGTTGGCGTTTTCCAGACTCCGGCGAAGTTCATGCCCGAGTGAAAGTCGGCTTCCGAGGTCGCGCCGTCTCCGAAGTAGACAGTGGTGACCGTGTTCTCACCACGAAGCTTGGTCACGTACGAATATCCGACGGCATGTGGGAGCTGACTGGCAATTGGGACGGTGACGATTCCCGTGCGGTACTTGTCGAAGTCCCAGCGCGAGTTCGGTAAGCCCTTCCAATACGCAAGAAGGGCCTCCATGGGAAGGCCCCTTGTTATCTGGACACCGTGCTCCCGATACGAGGGGAAGACGAAGTCGTTGGGCTCCATCGCCAGTGCCGAACCGATCTGCACGGCCTCCTGACCCTCGAGCATTGCGTATGTCCCGATCCGCCCCTGACGTTGCAGGGCAAGCATTCGTCGGTCCAATTCTCTGGACAGAACCATGTTTCGATACATCTCTTGGTATAGCTCTGGATCAAGCCCGGGGTCCTCGCCAACCAACCCACCGTCGGCGTTGAGGATTCGCAACGTCTCGAACTGACCCATGAACCGAGTCTGCCACAAGTCAAGTTATGCCGGCACGTCACCGGCGTTGGCTAACTTGCCATCCATGCCTCGATTCAGGGCTGAAATAACCGCTCTCAACCCGTATGAGGTTGGTCGTCCAATCGAGGATGTCGCCCGCGAGTTTGATCTCGATCCCGACTCGATCATCAAGCTGACCGCCAACGAAAGCCCTGAGGGACCCTTCCCCGGCGTCATCGATGCCGTTTCTGCGGTTTTGGGCAACGCAAACCGCTATCCGGACAACGATCTTTGGGACCTGAGCCAAGCGCTAGCCCATGAGTTGGCGGTGCCGCGGGAAAGCCTGTTGTTTGGAAGCGGCAGCACCGCTCTCATTTCTGCGATTGCCAGCGCGGCCGGTGGGCCAGGTACCAATCTTGTCTACGGCTGGCCTAGTTTCGTGATGTATCGCTTCGCCGCGCTCTGGTCAGGATCTGGCTTTGTCGAGGTGCCGCTTGACGGGAACTACGAGCTCGACCTCAATGCGATCGGCAATGCAATCAACGTCGACACGAGGGTTGTCGTGCTCTGCAACCCCAACAATCCAACAGGAACGATCAAATCGGCCGATGAGATCGAACACTTCATCGACATGGTGGCCGACGACGTTTTGGTTGTGGTCGACGAGGCATATCACGAATACGTGGGGGACCCTCGCTACGGAACCGCTATCGGTCTGGCTCTCGGTCGTCGCAATGTGATCGTGCTCAGGACGTTCTCCAAGATCTACTCATTGGCTGGGTTTCGAGTGGGCTTTGCCATCGGTCATGCCGAGACGCTGGCCGAAGTCCGCAAGGCTCAGGCTCCGTTGACTGTGGCTACCGCCTCCCAAGCTGCGGCACTTGCATCGTTGGGACAACCTGACGAAGTCAGTCGACGGGTTGAAGCGAATGCGGCTGCTCGTCACTATCTCTCCGGTGTCCTTGCCGAACGAGATATGACCCAAATCGCCAGTCAGACCAACTTCATTTTCTTCAAGATGCCGGGGCACCACTCCGACCATTTTTCCACTAGGTTCACGGAGTTGGGTGTGATTCTCAGGCCAATGTCTGATGGATGGCTGCGCGTCACGGTCGGATCGCCCGGGGAGAACCAGAAGTTCGTCGAGGCGTTGGATGTGGTGCTGGATCGGGTTCGTTAGCCGATTTTGCATTGGCCCCAGTAGACGCTTCCATTTCACGTTAAACCGCGAACACCGTGGTTGTTTCTTATGGCAAATGGGGAGTAGAAGATGAAGTCTCTGGTGTCCGCGCTCTCGACGACGGTTCGTCGCTGGCCCTGGGTTGTCGTCATTCTCACCGTAATTGTCTCCATGGGCCTCGGATTTCTGTCCGGGAAGTTCACACCGGAGGAAGACACCAACGCATCTTTTGCTCCTGAAGCGCCCGAGCTGGAAGCTGCCGAAACCATCCGTGATCTTTTTGGGGGCGAGTCCACGATCTCGGTGATGCAGGTCATCATCGCTGTTGAAGACGGCAACGTATTCAGTCTCGATGGGCTCGATGCCGTCAACGCCGTATCTGAGACGGTCATCAATGGTGCATTCAGCGACATTCTCGTCGATCAAGGCGGCGGGCCGATCTTCAGCTTCCTGGCTCCGGTCCAAGGCGCCATCGCCGAAGGGGCACCGGTGCCCACAACCGATGAAGAACTCCAGGCCTTGTTTCAAAGCTCGCTCGCTGAGTTCCCAGCGGAGCAGGCCGGCTTTGTCGAGGGTTTGTTGCCGAGCAATGGTGACATCAGTGGGCCTACATCAGATCAAGGTCTGATGATCATCTTCACCAGCGGCGCAGAGTCCGTCGACACCATCGACGTGTATGTCGATGCAAGTGCTGAGGCCGCCGCCGAAATCGTTGCAACTCCTCTGCCTTCCGGCTACACGGCTTCGCCGTTCTCTTTCGAGTTGCTGTTCGCAGATCAAGACGAATTCCAGGCTGAGATTGGTCGATTGTTCGGCACTGCCGCATTGATCATCATGGTTGTCCTGGCACTGGTGTTTCTGGTCAAGCCGCGCCGTACGGTTGGCAAGTTCGCCCTCGTGGTCGGTCTGGGCGCGGCGATCGTCTCGATTGTGCTGGTTGTCCTCCCAACCTTGGCATTAATTCTCGACGACTTTTTCCCGGACGCTCTCAAGGATTGGAACTCGAACGCGCTGTTCGCGATGACAGCGCTTCTATTGCTTGTCGTGTTCTTGGTGTGGACGTTCTCCGACCGCGGCTTGAGACGAACAGCAGCTGACACGATGCTCACGCTGATCACGATCGGCTTCGCCATCTCATGGATGAATGGCATCGGCTATCTCTTGTTCGAGGATGCGAGTCCGATGGCTCAGATTCTGCCGATCCTGCTGATCGGACTTGGAGTCGACTACTCGATCCATGTGAACTCGCGCTATCGCGAAGAGGTTTCCGCAGGAGCCTCCGTTGACGAGTCGATCTCGAGAGCTATCCGAACGGTGGGTGTGGCACTTGTCCTCGCAACCGTCACCACTGCCGTTGGCTTCCTGACCAATTTGTTCAACGCCATACCCGCGCTCAGGGAGTTCGGAGCTCTGGCGGCCATTGGCATATTTGCCTCGTTCCTCTTGATGCTCACGTTCGTTCCCGCGGTGCGGGAAATCCTCGATCGGCGTGGAGTCAGACGAGAGACGTTCGAGCCAGAGCGTCTTGTCGGCGGTGAGCAGCGTGCGTTGGGACGTCTCATCGGTGGTACGTCGAGCATCGCTAAGAAGGCTGCCGTGTTGGCAACCATTGTGGCCCTGCTGCTCGGGGCGCTGGGCGCCTGGGGGACCACCAACCTGGAAACCAAATTCAGCTTCATCGATTTCATCCCGACGACTTCTCCGCTCCGGACCACATTCGAGACCTTGCTGAATGACTTTGGCGGCGGATTCGGAGAGAACACTCAGGTGCTGATCGAAGGTGATGTTGCGACCGCCGATGCGTGGAATGAGATGGTCGTGTCCAACAACAACCTGACTGACACGCCAAACGTTGTGACGTTCGCCGGCCAGCCGGCCGGGTCGTCTCCGGTGGCATTGATCGGCCAAATGGCCACCGAGGATTCGCCATTCTTCGTGCCGGAAGTGGGTATGGCGATGGCCGCCGCCGGCGTGGATCAGGCAACCTTCATGTTCCCTTCGGGCGCCGACGTTGGCTCTGTATATGACGCAGCGTTTGCGGCTGCGCCACAAGAGGCGGCCAGCGTCCTCCACCAGACGGGGTCTGGCTACGACGCCGCCCTTTTTGACTTCACAACGCAAGCCGGAGAGTCCGGGGCCAGCCAGCTCCGTATTGACGTCCTCGAGGACTTCTCGGGTGTCGCCGATTTGGGTCTCGCCGTCGTCGCAACGTCGGATGAGATCATCAACAATGTCATTGTCACTACCTTGCGTGATTCCCAACTGTCGTCACTGTTGCTGACTCTCCTCGCGGCGCTGATCCTCCTTGTGATCAACTTCTGGTTCGAGGTGCGACGCCCGATGCTTGGTGTAATAACCACTATTCCTGTGGTTCTGGTGGTGTTGTGGTCCTTCGGCCTGATGACGGCGTTTGGGATCCCATTCGGCCCTGTCACGGCGACAATCTCGGCGCTGGCAATCGGCATCGGGATTCCCTACATGATCCATATCACTCACCGGTTCCTCGAGGATCGCGTTCGCTCGAAATCTGTGGAGGATGCGATCGAGTTGACGCTCGGAAACACGGGGGGCGCCCTTGCCGGGTCTGCTCTGACAAGCGTTGCAGGGTTTGGGATTCTGGTGACCTCGACAACGATTCCGTTTCGCCAGTTCGGTTTTGTCACGGCGTACACGATCCTCTTGGCGATGTTGGCTGCAGTGCTGGTGTTGCCGTCGATGTTGGTTCTGTGGGATCGCTGGCATGCCAAGCGAGACGAAGAGCCGCTTGCTGACGACTTGGATGAATTCTTGAAGGTGTGATTGCAGCCCTTTAAGGAATTGGGTCGGAAGACCCGGGTTCAGACACTTCCAGCGGACGTCTGATCGACCAGAATGAGGACGGGCCTGCCAGGCTCGTCCTTTTTCTATGGATGCATCACGAATCGCAAAAGAAGCCTCGGCTCTCCTACCTCTAGTTCACAATGTTCTCAAGATGTATCCATTCTTGACCAAAGAGGTCGAGCACCTCGCCACACATTCCAATGTGATGTATCGGGTGGTGACCAGTAGCGGCGAACAGTTGGTGTTGCGTGTGGGGACACCTCATGCCAACACGAGAACAAACATCGACTTCGAGGTTGCGTGGCTCGACGCTCTGAATCAGGACACGTCACTCGATCTGGTGGCTCCGATCCGCACCGCTGGCGGCGGGTTGGTCGTCGACGAAATGGATCCGTTGTTGGGCAAGGAGCGGCCTTGTATTCTCTTTAGCTGGGTACCCGGGGCGCCTCTCGGGGATGGCGCCGGCACCTTCGGTTATCGCTTGCTGGGTCAGATGTCGGCCGCTCTGCAACTTCATGGCCGCACATGGACACCGCCTCCGCTAGGTGAGATGAGGCAGTGGGACCAGGTCTTTTACTACGACCCAGAGATGGATCCAATAATTGTCGACAACCCAGTTTTTGGTCATCTCTTCGACACCCGTCGGCAGAAGACAATCGAGAAGGCTTTCGTTATCTGCGCCAAGGTCATCGAGGAGTCCTGGAGCACGGGCACCCCCCAGGTGGTGCACGGG
>Ga0255056_10000447_pt1 | contig 12211 bp, 9 predicted proteins | sample Cases_109_1_MG_FD_183639 | JGI IMG/M metagenome (GOLD analysis project Ga0255056, IMG submission 183639) | Seawater microbial communities from Amundsen Gulf, Northwest Territories, Canada - Cases_109_1 | ecosystem: Environmental > Aquatic > Marine > Gulf | place: Canada: Northwest Territories... | reverse complement strand
CAAGATTGGCATTATCATGGGCTCCCGCTCCGACTGGGACACAATGCGGCACGCAAGTGCCGTGCTGGACACGTTGCGGATCGAACACGAGGTACGCGTGGTGTCGGCTCACCGAACGCCGGATCTCATGTTTGAATACGCCGACACCGCCATCGATCGTGGGCTACAGGTAATAATCGCCGGTGCCGGCGGCGCCGCACACCTGCCCGGCGTGACAGCATCGAAAACGCGTTTGCCGGTATTGGGCGTGCCGATTCACACGAAAGCTCTTGGAGGCATGGACTCGCTGTTGTCTATTGCACAGATGCCAGGCGGCGTCCCCGTGGGCAGCATGGCCATAGGCAAAGCCGGAGCCATAAACGCCGCCCTGATGGCAGCTGCAATCCTCGCGCTTCACGATATCGACATAGCATCCGCATTGCAGGAATTTCGTCGCACGCAAACCCAATCCGTTCTCGAAAACGACAATCCGCGCGACGCCGATTAAGAGCACTACCGCTTGAAAAAAGTTGGGATCATTGGAGCGGGCCAACTCGGCCAGATGCTTGGATTCGCCGCACAGTCGCTCGGCATTCAATGCATGTTTCTTGATCCGTCACAAGACCCGCCAGCCGCCGTGGCCGGTCCGGTCATTTCGGAGGCATTTGATTCCCTCGACGCCCTGGCAAAACTGGCCAGAGACTGCGATGTCATCACTTACGAGTTCGAAAATGTTCCAGTCGCATCGGTAATGGCCGTAGAAGCGGATTGTCGTATCTCGCCACCGCCCGCTGCACTGGAGTATGCGCAGGACCGATTAGCCGAGAAGCAATTATTTGAATCGCTGCAGATTCCTGTACCCGGATTTCGCGTTGTCGATTCAACGGCAGATCTCCGACAAGCCGCCGAAGCTCTCGGCGTACCGTTGGTAGTCAAGACTCGTCGATTTGGTTATGACGGCAAAGGCCAGGCGATCCTGAGAGACACGGCCGATGCCGACGCAGTTGTCAGCGAACTGGGTGGCAGTGGATTGATCGCCGAGCAGTTCGTTCGTTTTGACCGGGAGGTATCGGCTATCGGCGTACGAGCAGTGAGCGGCCAAATCGTTACTTACCCACTCTCACAAAATCAACATCGCGAGGGCATTCTCAGGGTTTCGCGAGCACCGGCTGAGGATGGTCGCATCGGCGCTGCTGCCAATGATTACCTGTATCGATTGTTGACAAAACTGAATTACGTCGGCGTGCTCGCGCTCGAGTTGTTCGTGTGCGGCGATTCTTTGTTTGCGAACGAATTCGCGCCGCGGGTGCACAACTCCGGGCATTGGACAATTGAAGGTGCGAATGTCAGTCAGTTTGAGAATCACATCCGGGCCGTGACCGGCATGCCCGTCGTAGAACCGTCGCTATACGGCTTTCCTGGCATGATCAATATCATCGGCACTATGCCATTTGACAAAGAGTTATTTCACAAATCCGCTGCGGTGCTGCACGACTACGGCAAATCGCCGAGACCCGGCCGCAAACTAGGCCACGCCACAGTCATAGGTAACAGCATTTCTGACCGCGATGCGCGGCTAACAGGCTTGCAGATGGCGCTGGACGAATCTTGAAATTCGGGTTCTGAATCACGTTTCAAATGGCAGCTGGCGTCAGAATACTAGTACACTAGTGCGATTCTCGGTATCAGGAATAACAACGAGCGGTCGGGCACGCAAAACGGTACGCTGATTTTAGCTATGTCATATTTGGAACATTTCAAACTCAATGAACAACCGTTCGGGCTCACTCCCGATCCGGACTTCGTCTATTGGAGCAAGCAACATGCGCGCGCCAAGGCATATATGGAGTCGACCGTCTGGCTCGCCGACGGATTCGTGGTTATTACCGGCGAAATAGGTTCCGGAAAAACCACACTGCTACAAAGTTTTCTCAGCGAAGTCGGCGACGACATCGCGTACGCTGTAGTATCTCAAACCCAGCTGACGCCAACCCAGTTTCTGCAGGCCACGCTGACCGAATTTGGCTTCAAACCCTTTAACAAGCGCAAAGTCGAATTGCTCGACATGCTCAATATGTTTCTGCTAGAGCAGTATGCGAATGGCAAGAAAGTGGTATTGATCGTCGACGAAGCGCAAAACCTCAGCAAGAAAGTGTTGGAGGAGATTCGGATGTTATCCGGCATCGAAACGCACAAGGAGAAGGTGCTGAGAATTATTTTGGCCGGCCAACCGGAGCTCAAAGACACTCTGGATTCACCGAGCCTGAAACAACTGGTGCAACGTGTTCGGCTGCGCTTTCATATCGGTCCCCTCGACAGGCGTGAGCAGCGCGAATACATCGCCCACCGACTCAGTGTCGCAGGGCGCGATGATGGGTCGATATTTGATGATGACGTTTATGAACTGATTCACCGTTACTCAGGGGGCGTACCACGCCTGATCAACACGCTGTGCGATACTGCGCTGCTCTGTGCATTCGCAGAAGACAAAAGCGTTATCAATGAGGCTGGCATTCGATACGCCGCAGAAGAACTTGGCTGGGCAGAGCACAGTTCCACTACGAGCCATGATCTTGGCGTCGAACGCGCGGACCTGCCACAAGCCGAAAAAGTATATTTGGCCAAAATCACCGTTCGATCGGAAGGTGATGCGGATTTGGAATATGAATTCGCCGCCGGTCGTGTCATTGCCGGTCGATCGCCTGACAACGAGATTTTTATCAGAAGCAAATTTGTCAGCCGACACCACGCCCAGCTAACGATTGGCGAAAATGGTTGCACAATACAAGACCTGAACAGTACGAACGGAATCTACGTTGACGATACGCGCGTAAAAAAATACCGAATGAAGGATGGCGACGCCGTATCGCTCGGCATTCACGAGCTGACTTACACCGATTTGCGCAGTTCCGAAAATGAACGGTCGACGGATTCAATGGCGGATAGCTAAGCTAAGGCGAGATCGGCGGCGACGTGGAAAAGATGAAATAGGAAGCCTGAAATTCGGCTGAACCGCCCGCCGGAATCAGGCGTCCGAGCTGCTACTCGTTCGTCGGTCCTGAACTCGATGATCACGTCGCTTCAACCAGACAACCAAACCGGCAACCAAACAAAGCAATCCAACGCCGAAACAGATTTCCGGCCAGAACCAGTGGTTCAGGTACATAGATGCAGCCAGACAGGTTCCACCGACCAGCAAATAGAAATACGGCAAGCTTTCATAGATTGGTTTGGACACCCACATGTCGTGCCTCTTATTGTTACCGCCCACAATCATTGTCCATTGCCCCCGGACAATAGTCCAGCACACGCCCGGACACGATCACACGCGCACGCCAGACCTGGCGGACGATGCGGCGTATTTTTTTGATACTAAAGGAGTTTTTTGATCAGCTCTTGCCTGAGCCGAAGAGTCGCATGAGCCTTGACAGAATTGATTCCGAAAGCCCGTCGACATCCAGATCCGGATCGCCCGCACCTGCTGCCGGACGAAAACTCTGTACAAACTGGCGGCTGGCAGCGTCCATGTCTTGTTCTGTTATTGTTTTTTCCAAACCCATTTACCGATCCTCCATGCGATCGACGCACACTACTATGGACATAATGCCAATGTAGTGAAGCGAGTCACAAACACTGTGGTTCTGAATATTTTATGTCACATGACGGCGCGAAAATTGAAACTGGACGGGAGTCGACACAATTGCTGACAAATAAGGTCGAAGCAGTTCATTTTCGAAATACATCAGATCAAGTTTGCGATTCCTGACAACGGACAGCTTGGATCTCGCGAACAGCGCGGCGGTATCAGGACGTCCCGCCCACCGTCAGTTCGTCGATCTTGAGCGTGGGTTGGCCGACGCCCACCGGCACCGACTGACCGTCCTTGCCGCAGGTTCCCACACCACGATCGAGCGCAAGGTCATTACCGACCATCGATATTTTGCCGAGCACCTCGGGACCGTCACCAATGAGCATTGCGCCCTTAACAGGCGTTGTCACTTTGCCCTTCTCAATCAGGTATGCCTCACTCGCCGAAAACACAAACTTACCTGACGTTATGTCGACCTGGCCACCGCCAAAGTTCGGCGCGTAGATTCCCCGCTCAACAGACGCAATGATTTCGGCCGGGTCATGCGGCCCCGGCAACATATAAGTATTTGTCATGCGCGGCATGGGAATATGTGCAAACGATTCACGTCGGCCATTGCCCGTTGGCGCCACACCCATAAGTCTCGCATTCAGCTTGTCCTGCATGTAACCGCGCAATACGCCGTTCTCAACCAGCACATTGTACTGGCCACGCGTGCCTTCGTCGTCAATCGACAGAGAGCCGCGACGATCCGGGAGCGTGCCATCGTCAACGATCGTGCACAGACTTGACGCCACCCTCTGGCCGACTTTGCCGCTGAATGCCGAGGTCCCCTTGCGATTGAAATCACCTTCCAGTCCGTGCCCCACCGCTTCGTGCAGCAGAATGCCCGGCCAGCCGCAACCCAGAACAACCGGCATCGAACCGGCAGGTGCCGGATGCGCTTCCAATTGTACGATCGCCTGGCGAACGGCTTCTTTTGCGAGATCGAGCGGCAATTCGCTGTTGAGGAAAAAATCCAGGCCGGCCCGCGCGCCGCCACCGGCGTAGCCCTGTTCGCGCCGGCCGTTTTCTTCCAGAATGACGCTGACGTTAAGGCGCACCAACGGTCGAACATCCGCTGCCAATGTGCCGTCGGCCGCCGCGATGAGAATTAGATCCTGGACACTGTTCAGACTGATCATGACCTGACTTATTCGTTTGTCGAGTACTCGTGTGGCTTCGTCGACTTCGGCCAGCAACGCGGTTTTCTGGTCGTCAGAGATGCTGGTCGTAGGATCGACAGAGGGATACAGGGCCTTCGCCGGACCGCCGGCAGACACTCTTACGGCCTGCGAATCGCCCTGGCGGGTTATCGCTCGTGCAGCACTTGCGGCCTGTTCCAACGACTGCAACAGCAACTCGTCCGAATAGGCAAAGCCAGTCTTTTCGCCGCTGACCGCCCGAACTCCGACACCCTGATCGAGACTGAAACTCCCCTCCTTGAGCATTCCGTCTTCGAAAGACCAGCTCTCCTGCCGGCTGACCTGAAAGTAAAGGTCCGCCGCATCAACATCCTTCAGGTTTATCGAGCCCAGCGCCTTGTTCAGGTGACGCTCTTCAAGCCCCGCCGGCGCCAGCACCTCCGACATTACGTTCGCTATCGAACTGTTGTTTTGCTCTGCGTCCAAGTCTGGAAGCCCTTTCCGTATAGTTTCATTGTGACGCGATGGTGCATGGCTTCGGCGTGTTATGCCAGACTTTCCGGCATTCGCGCTTATTGTGCGTCTACGATGCACCCCGAAGATCGACTGTTTTGAGCGAACCGATCAGGATCCGATATTGCTATTAACGGCTCATCCCAGGACCCGTCGATAGCATAATATCGCTGGCCGACTTCCTGCAATGGTTTCTTGAATAATTGAGAAAATATTAGCAATGCGGCTGCCACCTGGGGCCCGGCCGCCAAACCCAGCACCGGCAGCGTGTTGCCGACGTTCGCGCTCACCACTGCCGTCTGATGATAATCGCGGCTGGCGATCCCGGCACGACCGACTATGCCGACATCGGCCGCCGGTCCCTCCAGCACCAGGTTGCAGGTATATGCCTGACCCTGCTCGAGGCGAAAATCGCCGGTTATTTTGTCAAATCCGAATCCCGTGTCAAACACATCGCCAAAGTCCAGTGACAGTCTTCGCGGCAGCGCCACGACACTCATCAGGCCGAATACGCGTCCGGCGCCCGGCTCGACGTCATCAAGTTTTCCAACGCCTACGCGGAGTCCGACCGAGCCGTCAATGCGCTGGAGAAAATCTGCGCCGGGGCCGCCCGACCAACCTACATCGAGCGTGATTTCGAGATCTTCGCCCTCGATGCCGAGTTGGTAATCGAGTCGCTTCATAGTCGTAGCAATGTCGCTGCTTTTTAGAACCGCGTTGATAAATGTTCTTTGGCCGGAGGCATCATCCTGATCCACAATCCAGCCAGCGCTGCCGTCCACCACGAAGCTCGGATCGCGTGTGGTCAGGTTGTCAGTTTCAAGTCCACGCGCGGTACTTCTGAAGTCTGCGCTCAGCTCGCCGAAAAACCGCGGTCCGAGCGCGAAATTTCGCGCGCGTACGTTCAATGGTGGGATGTTGCGCGGGTCCGGCGATGTCTCATCCGTCTCATCGCCGGCAAGTTCTTCATCCAGACCGGGAAGTATGAGCGTATCCATGTCCACCACCAGCGGCCGGCCGGAACTGAAATCATACGGAACGCTGACGGACCCGCTCACCTGCTCGCCGGCGACGGTGACCAGCCAATCCTGCGCACTTCGATCCAGTTGGACCCGATGGTTTTTTAGATCCTGACCGATGACACGAAGAGCACCAATCGTAAGATCGATTGAACGAATTCGATCGGCGGCAGTGACACTTTCCCGGTCGCTGCGCGCCAGATTCAGCCAGTCGTCCAGCCTGACGCTGTCTGTTTCACCCACGATGTGAAGCCCGCGTGTCTCCGGCGGGTCCGGATAAATGCCGCCGAGCGCCAGTGCCCCGCGGTCAAAATCCCAACCTTCGCTGCCTGCGTTGAGAAATGACAAAATCCAGTTCGATTCATCTGACAGACTGCCGATCGCGTCGATCTGCCCGGTCTTCGGAAACTCGATACTGAACGACAGTGGCATGACAGCATTCGCCGACTTGTCCAGTGGCACCGGTAAGTTGATCGCCATACCCTGCAAGTCCGATTCAACCACAATCTTGAAAGGCGCCGGCTGCTCCGCCTGAGAATCAGGAAACAGTACATTCGCCGTGTAAGTGGACTCGCCTGCAATAATTCCCTCGAGCTCAGGTGCCAATTCGGCGAATAACCCGACATCGGTCAGATTTCCGGTCGTCTCGGCAATTACTGAGTAAGACGGCCGTGAAGCATCGGCGGAGTTGATCTCTATATTGATCTGCTCACCAAGAAATCGACCAAAGAGTCCTTCGGAGCTTACGCCATCGCGAGAGACGTTGATGAAACCGTTCAATTGCGTCAACTGCGGTTCGAATCCCTCAAACGAGAGGCTGCCGTCGCTGGTCTGGATGCGAGTAGAGAATGAGTAGTTTGTTCGATCCAGGATCGGATACGAAAATTCAAGGTTGAACGACGCATCGCCGCCAACCGTCACTGCTTCGAGGTGACCGCCGAACACCTTTGCAATCGGGCTTTGCCGGGAAAATTCGCGAATAGACGCAAGAGTGCCGGTCGAATATGCGGAAATCGACAACACCGGGTTGCGCAAATCAGGGACCTCAATTTTTGCGTCCACAACACTGTTATCTGCATTGTTAGCCGAATTACGGTGTGAATAAAGTCGCATGCCGTCAACGACAATATCGAGCGTCATGTTTTTTGAGTCCGGCCACAAGTCCGAATATCGTAACGTCGTATTTTCGAGGTGGCCCTCTACGCGAAATATGCCTTCACCGTTGTCGAACGGAAATTTGTCGAGGGGCCCGCTGAGTTGCACGGATACGGAGGGCGCGTCGCCGGCGACCAGTGCAGCACCGAGCCAGTTGTAAAGCCCGGGCTTGATCAGTTTAGCCGGCAGGTATCGTTTGACGGCGGAGACATCGTGGATGCTCCAGTTGCTTTGAAAGTCGACGTCGGCTGCGCCACCGTCGGCAGGAAGGCTTATCTGCAGGCTGCTTTGACTATCCAGATCCGCATTTCGGATCTTGACGCTGTCAGAAAGTATTATTGTCCCGAGACTGTTACGCCGCCAGATGATCGTACCGGCCGCATCGTCAAACGAAATCGGTTCAGCCAGTTGCGAGGCAAGATCGACGACGATCCCCGCAGCAGCGATTTCCAGGCGGCCGCCGGCATTGTCTGTTCTGACCAGACCGCTCATTCGTCGAATGCCGGGCCAGGTGTCGCCGGCGGCGACGCCGGCATCGACAAGTTCGGTCGAGATATCGTACCGCGGATTTTCGCTTTGCAAGTCGTCAAAACTAATGCGCAATTCCCTGAGCACGCCTGAAGGATCGTAGTTGTCATATAGCTGGCGGTATTTATCGGGCAGCCATTCCCCGACGTAACGAACGTCCTCCAGATTCAGATAGCTGGCCGTCGCCGACAGGCTCTGAACTTCGTTGTCGCGCGAACGGCCAACCGAAACACTCAATGACGACCGCGGCCAGACACCATCGACTGTCGCCATCACAACATTGGACGCGGCGATCAGCCAGCCGGTCTGGTCTCTTGAATACTCGACTCGCCCTTGCGCATCGAATGGCGCAAAAACTGACGACTGGCTTCCAGTGAGACCGTCGATCACAAGATCGGCCGACATGTGATCGATGCCTGCATTGGATCGTTGCAGCGACGCGCTCAAATCGAGTGAACCGGACTGCAGTTGCGGCAGGCGCTTTTGATCAAGCGAAGACCAGCCCGCAAGTTCCAGCCCCTTGCCTTCGATAAAAAATTGCCAGATACCTGAGTCCGCATCCGCTGTGCGGTGCACAGCCGACACATCCAGGCGAGTTCCCATGCTCTTCGGCAACTCGACCTGGACCTCAATGTCTATTCGTTCTTCGTCACGCGCAATTTCGAGCGCATTCAGCGCAAATGACAAGACCGCGCTGCTGTCAGGAAGCAGGTAGTCGACGGCGATATCTTCGGCAATGACGACCACGTCTCCAGCCTGGTTGGCCGTAACGTCGCGCGAGCCAATGACGTCACCGATGGGCATGCCCTCAATCAGCCAACCATCGTTGTTGCTGAATTGCAGTGTCAGTTTCGTATCCCGAATGTGAATACGATCGACGACCAGTTCGCGATCGCGGAGCAATCGCAGAAGGCTTACGCCTACGTTGACCTCGCCTGCCGTTAGCAGACTGGTCGTCGCGCTATACGCTGTAAGTTCCGCGTCCTGAAACGTTAGCTCAGGGCCGCTCAGGCGCCAGCGTGCATGCATATCGCCAAACTCGACCTGCATGCCGATTGCGGCATTGGCCCAGCCTTTTATTTCTTCCTGATATTCGGGCAGGCGCGGCAACAACAGACGAAACAAACCGACGGCAACGGCAAGGAGAATCACCAGCGCGGCCGCAAGGTACGCAAGTGATTTGAAAATTTTCTCCAGTATTTTCCGCATAGTCGTTTGCCGCTGAATCAGATCAGCACCACATCGAACTGCTCGTGCAGATAAAGCGATTCCGGTTGCAATCGAATGGGCTTGCCGATTTGTTGCTCCAACTCAACCAGCCCATTTGATTCCTCATCCAGCAGTAGCTCAATAATATCCTGATGCGCCAGCACCAGGAGTTCGTCAAAGGTAAATTGCCGGTGCTGACGTATCACCTCTCTGAATATCTCGAAACAGACGGTTGACGCGCTCATGACAAATCCCTGTCCGTCACAATGATCACAGCTTTCGCAAAGAACATGTTGCAGGCTTTCACGCGTCCGTTTGCGTGTCATTTCAACCAGACCGAGTGGCGACACCGGTGTTATCTGATGCCGGGCGTGGTCGCGCGCCAGCGATTGCTCCAGAACCTCCATCACGCGCCGCCGGTGCTCGTCGACTTCCATATCGATGAAATCGATAATGATGATGCCGCCAAGATTTCGTACCCTGAGTTGTCTTGCGATAGTGACGGCCGCTTCAAGATTGGTCCTGTATATTGTTTCTTCCAGGTTTCGATTGCCCACATAGCCGCCGGTATTGACGTCGATCGTGGTCATGGATTCCGTCTGGTCAATAACCACATGTCCACCTGATTTCAGCGAAACGCTGCGGGCAAGCGCCTTTTCGATCTCGTCCTCGACTCCGTGCAGGTCGAAAATCGGTCGGCGTTTCTGGTAGTGCGCGAGCTTTGGTGCAAGGTCGGGCAAAAAGCATTGCGCGAACGACTTCATCTTTTCGTAATCTTGCTCCGAATCCACTAATACCTGCTCGACCTCGCTTGTAACCATGTCCCGCAAAATCCTGATCGGTAACGGTAAATCTTCGTGAATCAGGGTTTTTACCTTACCTTTGCTGCATTGAACCTGAACGGCAGACCAGAGTTTCATAAGGAAATCCAGGTCGGCTCGCAAAGCCTCTGCTGACGCGCCTTCGGCAGCAGTCCTCACGATAACCCCGCAGGATGCATCGTCCGCCGAAATCATCTCGCCCAGCAAGTCGCGCAATCGGTTTCGCTCTGCCTCATCCTCTATTCGCGCCGAAACGCCAACAGTGCATCCGTCCGGCAATAGCACCAGGTAGCGCGACGGCAAGGTGATAAATGTCGACAGCCGGGCGCCTTTGCTGCCCAGCGGATTTTTCATGACCTGGACCAGCACTTCCTGGCCATCGCGCAGCAATTCTCGAATGTCGGGCGATGTTGCATCTTCAGAATCATTCGAATGTCCATTCGCTATGTCGGACGCATGCAGGAAGCCGGTTCGCTCAAGACCAATGTCGACGAACGCGGCCTGCATACCGGGCAGTACCCTCGATACTTTTCCCTTGTATATGTTGCTAATGAGACCGCGACATGCGGCTCGCTCGATGTGGACTTCCTGCAGGACTCCATTTTCCAGCAGCGCCGCGCGCACCTCTCTCGGGGTCACGTTGACCAGAATCTCTTCTTTTTGCGATTCGTCTGTCATGGCTGTGATCGATCCTCTCTACTCGCGCCGGGCAAAAGCGAGATGCCGGCCTGCCTGAGCAAATTGGCGGTTTGGTATACCGGCAATCCCACCACGCCGGAATAGCTTCCCTCAATGGACTCGACGAACATTCCGCCGACGCCCTGGATGGCATACGCGCCCGCCTTTCCGGCCGATTCCCCACTTTGCCAGTATCTGCGCGCCTCCGCAGGCGAAACGTCGCGAAACCTGACCACCGTTTCCGACATGTCGGCAAAAACCCGATCATCCCGGATCAGCGCCACTGCAGTAATCACCGTGTGGCTGCGACCGGACAGTGCTGCAAGCATATCAACCGCATCGCGCTCTCCGCCGGGCTTGCCGAAAATATGGCCATCGAGCGTAACTTCCGTATCCGAGCCAAGCACCCAGCCCGAGACAGTACTGGCCGCAGCACTCGCTTTGGCGATCGCCAGGCGCATGACCAGATCGCGTGCCACCTCCCCGGCCCTCGGTGTTTCGTCAACATCGACACCGGCCGCTGTAAACGAGACTCCAAGAGTATCCAGTATCTCAGCGCGCCGGGCCGACGACGATGCCAGGTGTATTTTAATCGCGGTGATAGGGGTGCCCCTGTATCAATGTGCAGGCCCGGTACAACTGTTCGGCAAACATCACCCGAGCCAGGCCATGCGGCAACGTCATGCGGGATAACGACCAGCGAAAATCCGCTCGTGACAGACAGTCAGCAGACACACCGTCGGGCCCGCCAATCAGAAAACACAGATCGCGGCCGGCACTTTGCCATTCACCAAGTTGCTCACTCAGTTCGCGGCTGGACAGCCCGCAGCCCCGTTCATCCAGCAATATAACGAAATCAGACGGCCGAACGCTGTCCAGAACTTTGCGGCCTTCAGCGGCGATCGCCGCCTGTCCGTTGCTGTTCTTGCTTCGGTGCCCGGTCGCCATGCGGTCGAGCCGGAACTTCCATTGGTGAGGCAGTCGAGCGACGTAATCCGCAAAAGCCGTATCGACCCATGTGGGCTGCTTGTCGCCCACCGCGATCAGGCGTACATGCATACATCACCCGTCGGTGGCGACAAGATCACTAATCGGCGTCAGCGACCAGAGTTTCTCAAGGTTGTAGAACTCCCGAACTCTTGGAAGCATTACGTGCACAAGCACATCCTGCAAATCGAGCAGCACCCACTCACCGCCCTCTGTTCCCTCAATGCCGATGGGCTTGTGACCTGCTTCGCGGGCCTTGTCCGAGACCGCTTCTGCAAGCGCCTTTACGTGTCGATTCGACGTTCCGCTGGCGACCATCATATAGTCTGTAACGGTCGTCAATTTTCGTACGTCAAGTTTGACAATGTCTTGTGCTTTTACCTCTTCCAGTGCATCGATTACCAGATCGCTGAGTTGTTCGCTATTCATTCATAATTCCATTGCTCTGAATTTTCGACAGAAGCCGCTAAATTGCGTGCTTCTCATTGTTCGTGTCGTCGCCGCCTGCATAGCAGCCACTGGTCTTGATTACACCGCTTACCGCATCGG
>Ga0255056_10000446_pt1 | contig 12246 bp, 11 predicted proteins | sample Cases_109_1_MG_FD_183639 | JGI IMG/M metagenome (GOLD analysis project Ga0255056, IMG submission 183639) | Seawater microbial communities from Amundsen Gulf, Northwest Territories, Canada - Cases_109_1 | ecosystem: Environmental > Aquatic > Marine > Gulf | place: Canada: Northwest Territories... | reverse complement strand
ATTGTCGGACCCCTGTTTTCTCAGGGTCGCCGCATCAATAGACCAATACAGCGTGAAGTTTATTACAGTATTGAATGTCAGGTGCCGAGGCGCTGCAGGCGCTCCAGGTAGAGAGATTCATCGGGCTGCTGATTGCTCCGTTGCGACTCCCACAGGCTTTCCGCCAGGCAATCGATCATCCGGTGCTCCGCCCGATGCGGGTCTCCTGTTCGTTGCGTCAGCTTCCGATGAACGGCTGCGATCCCGGCTGGACGATCGGTGGCAACCTGCTCACGTATGGCCAGGTGCAGGCCCATGTGCAGGAACGGATTGGACTTACCGCCCTCGGGCGTAAAGTCGGATTCGAGCGCATCGGGCAAAAGCACCGACTGATACTCCGGATGCTCATCGACCACCGCGGCAATTTGTGCCTCCAGCGGGCTCATGACTTGCCCCGCCTGCGACTTCTGCCAGGCTTCCACGTACATCTGGCGAAGCTCCTGTCTGTCCTGACCGAAGATCACGTCTTGTCATCCGCATTGATCTTGCGTGTAAATTCACACAGGTCATTGATCATACATGCCGGGCATTCGGGCTTGCGCGCTTTACAGACATACCGGCCGTGGAGAATGAGCCAGTGGTGCGCGTCCAGGCGAAACTCTTCCGGGGTCAGCCGGGTCAGTCGTTTTTCGACCTCGAGCGGCGTCTTGCCCCCGGCGAGGCCGGTTCGATTGGATACGCGAAAAATATGCGTATCGACGGCAATGGTCGGTTCGCCAAACGCCGTGTTCAGCACTACGTTGGCGGTCTTTCGACCGACGCCGGGCAAGGCCTCCAGATGCTCGCGTGTGCGCGGTACCTCACCATCATGATGTTGCAGCAGTAATCTGCAGGTCCTGATGATGTTGTCAGCCTTGCTGTTGAACAAGCCGATAGTCTTGATATAGGGCTTCAGCCCCTCGACACCCAGCCCAAGTATGGCCTCCGCGGTACCGGCGACGGGAAACAGCCTGGCGGTGGCTTTGTTCACGCTGATGTCTGTTGCCTGTGCAGACAAAATAACCGAAATCAGCAACTGGAATGGCGAGTCGTAGGCAAGTTCCGTATCGGGATGCGGATTAGCAGCGCGCAGTCGCGTGTATAACTCGGTTCTTTTCTGCCGGTTCATAGGGAAGCTGTAAGTCTATCGTGCCCGGCGCCTGTGGCGGCTGCCTCTGACCTGCTGTGCAAGCTGGCGTCGCCGGTCCAGCGCATTCTTGGCGGCCACGGCCAGTGCAAGGCTCATAAATGCACCGGGCGGCAGAATCGCAAGCAGAAAGCCGCTATCGACCAATGCCAGTCCCGGTGACGGCTCGCCGCCGAACAACATATCGAGCCTGGAAAACAGGCTGCCATAGCCAATCAGTTCGCGGAACGCGCCCAGTGCGCACAACAGTAAAGCGAAACCGCTGCCCATCGTGAGGCCATCGACGATGCTCGCACCGACCGGGTTGCGCGATGCAAATACTTCGGCCCGGGCAACGATGGCACAGTTGGTGACGATCAACGGGATGAATATGCCCAATGACCGGCCCAGGTTGGGAAACCAGGCGTACATCAGCAACTCGATGCAGGTGACCAGGCTTGAAATAATCAACACGTACATCGGAATACGGATTTCGCTGCGAATGAAACGCCGGGTTGCCGACACCAGCATGTTGGAACAGGTCAGGACGAAAAGCGTTGCGATCCCCAGGCCCAGTCCATTGACGAAGCTCGTAGTGACGGCCAGCAACGGACACAGGCCCAGAAGTTGCACAAGACCGGGATTATCTTTCCACAGCCCCGCGGCCAGTCGCCCGCCGATGTCTGTCTGGCTGCTCATGGTTGGTCATCCTGTTTTGTCGTTTCGGCGCTGAACAGAGCATCCTGGTTCGACTCAAAGTATATCAACGTCTCTTTGATCGCCTTTATTATTGCCCGCGGCGTGATGGACGCGCCGGTCAACTGATCAAAGTCGCCTCCGTCGCGTTTGATGAGCCAGCGCTCCGCAACCGGCGACGCCAGTGACGTCAGGTCGAACTGCAGCAGCCAGTCGGACTTGGAAGATTCGATCAAATCCCCCAGTCCCGGCGTCTCCTTGTGCTTCAGTACGCGTACGCTGGTGATGCTGCCGTCAACTTTGACCCCGATCAGCAGCCGGATCGGTCCCGCAAATCCTTGCCGCGCCGACACGATAAACAGGGCGGCCGCGGGTTCACCGTCGGCATAGACTCTGTAAATGCTGGCGGCTTCGTTGCCCGGCAGGTCATGTGGCAGATCCAGCACCAGCAAGGACTTGCTCAATTCGTCCTGGTATTCGATGCCGCCAAGCACAGGCCTCAGGATTTGCTCCAGGTAGGCTTGCTCGTTCGCCTCGATCAACGGCGCCGTGTAGCGATGGGTAAACGCGACCAAGGCGGTGCACAATGCGGCAAGTACGCCCAGAATCAGACCCCCCCGCCATATGGACGACCCGGCAGATGCGTCATCATGCGTCATGGCCGGTTCTCTGCATTGGTGTGTCCGACGATCCTGGGCCGGGTCAGATAGTCAATCGCCGGTGTCGCCATGTTCATCAACAGCACCGCAAATGCAACGCCATCCGCATAACTGCCCCAGCGCCGGATCGCATAGATCAGAAACCCAATACCGAGGCCATATACCAGACGGCCCTTCGGGCTCGTGGCGGCGGACACGGGATCGGTGGCAATGAAGAAAGCGCAAAGAATGGTGCCCCCGCTGAACAGATAAAAGCCCGGGCTGGGGTGAATGTCGGGCTGCACTGCGTACAGGACCGTGGCCGGTATCAGCAGGCCTGCGAAGACGCCCAGCGGAATTTGCATGCGAATGATCTTGCGCAGCAGCAACCAGGCGCCACCGATCACGGTCGCATTGCCGATCCATTCCCAGCCACGTCCGCCGAAATTGCCTATCATCGGATTGATTTGCAATTCCTCGAACGTCTGCAGGTTGGCGAGTCCGGCCTTGACGCTGTCCAGAGGTGTGGCCCGACTGATCGCATCGAAACTCAGGTATTCCGAAAACGATCCGGTAAAGGTATAGCGGACGGTTTCGTAAAACGTCAGGTAGTGGTAGTCAAGGTCGCCCATGCGCGGCGCGGCCCACAAATTCATGTGCAGCGGAAAGGCCACCAGCACGACGACGTAACCAGCCATCGCCGGATTAAAAATGTTGAAGCCCAGACCGCCGTACAAATGTTTGGCGACGACCACACCAAACAACGAGGCCGTCGCAGTGATCCACCAGGGTGTCAATGCAGGCAGTGCGAACGCGAGCAAGGCGGCTGTCACGATCGCGCTAAAGTCGTAAAGCGTCGTCTTTACCGGTTTGTGTCGCAGCCATAGCATTGCGGCTTCGCCGGCGACGCAGAATACGACGGCGACGATGAGATTCAGGATAAAGCCCGGGCCAAAAAACCAGACATAGGTCAATGCTGCCGGCACCAATGCAAACAGAACGTGCTGCATGATGGTGGCCACGTCTCCTGTTGCGGCCACATACGGAGCGTTTTTTCTCTTAAATTCCAACGCCGTTATTCCTCATCCTTGTTTTCCGTTCGCTTCAGAATGTCCTGAATGGCTTTCGGCCCGACCGCTTTGGCCGTCGCCTTTTGCCCGGCCAGCTCAATATCGCGCTGGCGCTGTTCCGACTCCAGGCGCTCGTTGCGTGACTCGAATCGAATTCGGGCACGCTCTGCACGCGCTTTCTCGTCCGCCAGTTCCAGCATGCGCGCTTTGGCCTGGCGAAAATCCGCCGTCAGCGGAATGTGACTCGGGCAAACCAGGTCGCAGCAGCCGCACTCAATGCAATCGATCAGACCATGTGCGCGCAACTGTTTTTCGTTGTCTGAACACTGGTGCCAGTAGAGCTGTTGCGGCAACAACTGGATCGGGCAGACTTCGGCACATTCACCGCATCGAATACACGCCAGTTCATCGCCCGACGAGACTGGTGCGGCCAACACGAGGATACAGTTCGTCGCCTTTACCAGCGGCACATTGTCTGTGATCACCGATTTGCCGGTCATCGGTCCGCCGATGACCAGTTGTTGCGCGCGCTCGGTGTAACCGCCTGTAAATTTGATGACATCCTCAATCGTGGTGCCTATTCGCGCCGATACGTTCATCGGTGTTGCGATGCCGTCACCCGTGACCGTGGTAATGCGGGAGATCAGTGGCTCACCCTTGTTCATCCAGCGATGAATCGCTACGGCCGTGCCGACATTCTGCACGACGCAACCGACGTCCGTCGGCAGGCCGCCGCTCGGCACTTCGAGGTTGGTGACCAGTTGTACCAGCTGATCCTCTCCGCCGGACGGATAAATCGTTGGCACCTGTTTCAGAACGAGCCGGTCGTCCGCGATCTCACCCAACGCCTCTGCGATCCTGCCCAGCGCCTCAGGCTTGTCACTTTCGATCGCGATGTAGCATTTCGGTACCTGCAACGCATGCATTAGTATCAGTGCGCCTTCCAGTACTTCGTCTGCATACTCCCGCAACAGCATGTCGTCGCAACTGATATAGGATTCGCATTCGACGCCATTCAGGATCAGGTAGTTCAGCGGCGTTGTGATTGCCTGCATCAATTTCTGCGCGGTCGGAAACACGGCGCCGCCCAGCCCTACGATGCCCCCACGCAAGATTTGCACGAGCAATTCATCCGGCGACAGCAACTCGTACGGAACGATTCCGAGACTGTTGTCTATGCTCTTGTCAGCCCCGTCGCATTCAATAATGATGCACGGGGCTGGTTCGCCAAAACGCCGTGATACCGGCCAGGGTTCTATTGCGATGACCCTGCCTGAAGTCGATGCGTGCACTGGCGCGCTCAGCGAACCCTGGGCTTCGGCAACCAGCTGCCCTTTCAACACCTTTTCACCGATGCTGACGATCGGGTGGGCCTGATCGCCGACATGCTGAGTCAGCGGCAGTATGATCTGCTGCGGAACAGGGACCTGCTGGATTGCCCTGGACGTCGACTGTGCCTTATTTGAAGGCAGCCGCAAGCCGCCGTGCAACTTGCCAAGATCATAGGTCGGCGCGCTCACGCAGCGGATTCCATTGTGATGCAGTCAACCGGGCAGGGCGGCAGGCACAGTTCGCAGCCCGTGCACTCACTGGCGATAATGGTGTGCATAAACTGGTGCGCGCCGGTGATGGCGTCAACAGGACAGGCGGCGCGGCAGTAGGTGCAACCGATGCATAACGCCTCATCGATTCGTGCGACCGACTGATGCATCAGCGACGACTCGACCTGTGCAAGCGTTAATGTCTCGCGCCCCAGGAGGCCGGACAGTTTGTCGGCCGTCTCCTGCCCGCCGGGCGGGCACAGGTTGGTGCCCTCGTTGTTTTCAATAATGGCGCGCGCATAGGGCCTGCATCCGGGATAACCGCACTGCGCGCATTGCGTCTGCGGCAACAACTGATTGACCTTCTCCACCAGGCTGTCTTTATCGGCCGGCATGCGCTTGTAGGCAAAGCTCAGTAACAGGCCTGCGATCAAGGCTATGCCGGTGATAATACTGACAGCCGCCACGATTGAATTCGACATCGTCAGCGATTCACGCATGGGTCGGTGAGCGTCATGGCCGCGCCATGCCGGAGAACCCCATGAACGCAAGCGACATGATGCCAGCGGTCATCAGCGCGATTGCCGTGCCGCGAAACGGGCGCGGAATGTCAGACGCGTCCAGCCGTTCGCGAATCGCGCCGAACAAGACCAGTACCAGAGCGAAGCCAAGTGATGCGCCAAAGCCAAAGAATACCGACTGAACGAAGCCCTTCGCCTGCTGTACGTTCAGCAGCGCCACGCCAAGTACCGCGCAATTGGTCGCGATCAATGGAATGAATATGCCCAGAACCTGGTCGAGAAGCGGGCTCAGGCGGCGCACCATGATTTCGGTAAACTGGACGCTTGCTGCGATGACCAGGATGAAACTGATGGTCCGCAAATACTCGAGATCGAGAGGCACAAGCAGGTACTGGTGCAGCAAATAACTGACGGCCGATGACAGAGTCAGTACGAACGCTGTCGCGAGTGACATGCCAGTGGCTGCTTCGAGATTCCCGGACACTCCCATGAACGGGCATAACCCAAGAAACCGCGCCAGCACAAAGTTGTTCACCAGGACGGTGCCGATCAATATCAGTATCAGGTCAGTCATTGCCGGGTCTCAGAAACCGGGTGTTATTGTAGTGATTATGTCGTTGTTCGTCATTTGCCCGCCGGACCGGCGAATCGCCGGCCTGTTCAGGTTTGCCTCGACTGCTCCACCATCGTGTCCACCTGCGACTGTTCTACGCGTGTAATCAGCGGCTTGAATGCGGCGATGTCACGATCGAGCAGCGCCTGCCCAGCCGAATCCCAGCGCCATTCAGATTCCTGGAACAAGTTTCGCGCGTCATCCGCGAGTGACGGAACCACGGGCGTCAGGTAGATCATCAGGACCCGGAACAAATTCAGGCCCGTTGTGCAGACTTCCTGCACGGCGGCGAACTGGCTCTCGTCCTTGATCATGACCCAGGGCTTCTTTTGTTCGATATAACGATTCGCCTGGTCCGCCAGCGCCATGACTGTGCGCATGGCCTTCGAATACTCCCTTGCCTCATAATGCGCGGCAATCGTCCCGGCCTGACCTGCAAACTCTGTGAACAAATTCTCGTCGTCGAGCGCGGCCGCGAGCCTGCCATCGAATCGCTTGCTTATGAATCCTGCACATCGGCTTGCGATGTTGACCAGTTTGCCGACAAGATCGGAGTTTACGCGTGCGATGAAGTCATCGAGATTCAGGTCGATGTCGTCCATGCCGGGCCCCAGTTTGGCCGCATAGTAGTAACGCAGGTAGTTCGGGCTCAGGTTGTCGAGATACGTGCGGGCGTTGATGAAAGTGCCACGAGCCTTGGACATTTTCTTGCCGTTGATCGTGAGAAAGCCGTGTGCGAATACGCTGGTCGGCTGGCGGAAGCCCGAGCCGCCGAGAACTGCGGGCCAAAACAGCGTATGGAAATAAACGATGTCTTTGCCGATGAAGTGGTAAAGCTCCGTCTCACTGTCCGGATCCCAGTATTCGTCGAAGTCGATATCGTCGCGGCGATTGCAATAGTGCAGGAAACTGGCCATGTATCCGACCGGCGCGTCCAGCCAGACATAAAAATACTTGTCGGTGGTGCCCGGAATCAGAAAACCGAAGTAGGGCGCGTCGCGGGAAATATCCCAGTCCTGAAGCCCTGCCTCGAACCATTCCTCGAGTTTGCTGGTGATGTTTTGATGCAGGTTTGCAGTCTTTATCCATTCCCTCAGTCGTTCACCGAACTCACTGAGTTTGAAAAAATAATGTTCGGATTCACGCCACACCGGCGGTGTATCGGACAGCACAGATACAGGATCGATCAGGTCGTTAGGCGAATACGTGGCGCCGCACACTTCACAGGCATCGCCGTATTGATCCTCGCTGTTGCAGCGTGGGCAGGTGCCGCGAACAAAGCGATCCGGCAGGAACATATTCTCCGCTTCATCAAATGCCTGTTCAATGGTGCGTGTATAAATATCGCCCGCATCGCGAAGTCCCTGATAGATACGCCCGACGCACAGCTCGTTTTCCGTGGAGTGAGTCGTATGAAAATTGTCGAATGCCACGCCGAAGGCCTTGAGATCTTCATGTTGTTCAGCAGCGATCCGTGCTACCAGTTCTTCCGGGCTGACATTCTCCTGACGTGCCTTGATCATGATCGGTGTGCCATGCGCATCGGCGGCACACACGTATGTGCACTGGTGTCCGCGAAACTTCTGGAATCGTGCCCAGATATAGGACTGCAGATATTCGACGAGATGGCCCATATGAATGGAGCCATTGGCGTAGGGGAGTGCGCTGGAGACGAGGATTTTACGTGTCATGCTGCTTCTTGTGGGTGTCGCGTGCCAAGACGCGGTTGAAGGCGGCGATTATGGCATGAACCACATCGCCGCTAGAAGGGGTCCCGGTGGTCGCTGCGAAGATCAAGGGTGGAATATTCGTGCCGGACGGTTTGCCGCAGCGCTCCGCGACAACTCGTCGTGTGTGTTGCGTGTCTGCGGGGCGCCGAAACGCCTCGCGAGAGCGCCGTCCAGGCAAGCTTTATTCGTCGTCTCTCAACGACTGAAATTTGTCCTTGTTGTTGGCCTGTTGATAGGCCTCGTCGCCGGAAATCCTCCCGGATTCGACCAGCGCCATCAAGGCAGAGTCCATCGTTTGCATCCCCTGCCGCCCGCCGGATTGCATCGCAGTCTCCAACTGGTCGAGTTTCCCCTGTCGGATCAGGTTGGCGACGGCCGGCGTGTTAACCAGCACTTCCAGTGCGGCAACTCTTCCCGGTGTTCCCTTGGTCGGCAGGAGCTGCTGCGAAACAACGCCACGGAGCGACGTCGACAGCATCGTGCGTATGTGACTTTGCTTGTCTGCCGGGAACGTGTTGACCATACGGTCCACGGTCTGCGCAGAGCCGTTGGTGTGCAAAGTTCCCATCACCAGGATACCCATTTCCGCAGCGGTAACCGCAATACTGATGGTCTCCAGATCGCGCAATTCGCCGACAAGGATAACGTCCGGATCCTCGCGCAATGCCGATTTCAGAGCATCGGCAAAGGTTGCGCTGTGCAGGCCGATTTCCCGCTGGCTGATCAGGCAACCTTTCCTCGTGTGCACGAATTCGATCGGGTCTTCGATAGTCAGGATATGGCCCTTCATTCGCTTGTTAATCGAGTCGATCATCGCGGCCAGCGTCGTGGACTTGCCTGACCCGGTCTTGCCGGTCACCAGGATCATGCCCTGGGTTTGCTTGCAGAGGTCGTGAATGACCTCTGGCATGTCGAGATCCTCCAGCGTCAGCGCTTTCGACGGTATGGCTCTGAAGACGGCGCCGACACCGTTGAGATGCCGCATGACGTTCACACGAAAGCGTGACACTTCCGGGATATCATAGGCAAAATCGACCGCATCGTGTTCCTCGAATTCGCGTTGCAAGGTGCCGGTCATGATTTCGTAAAGGGCATCACGTACACCGTCGGTGGTCAACCGGTCATCGCCCAACGTCGTCAGCGATCCGTGAATGCGCACGCGCGGAGGGTCACCGGAGATAAAATGCAAATCCGAGCTGCTTTTCGCCAAAGCGGCCTTCAGATATTGGTCAATTTTATTCACGGTTGTGGTTGCCTGTCGCTCTATTCGCTGGCCGTATCGATCGTTGGCAGTACAGAAGTATCGGTTACGAATCGTTGGAACTTTTTCTTGTCACTCGCAAACTGAAACGCATCATCAGGGTCTATTTCGTTTTTTTCTATGGCGGCCAGCAATGTTTGATCCATCATCTGCATGCCGAAATCGCGGCCGGTCTGCAGTTGCGCCGGAATCTGGTGACTTTGATCGGTCATGATCAGTTTTGCGATCGCACGAGTGTTGACCAGAATTTCCATGACCGCCCTGCGGCCACGGCCGTCCGGCGTTTTGACCAATACCTGCGTTACCACTGCCTTCAGACTTTGCGACAGGAAGCTTTTGGTCTGTTCGCGCAGGTCGCCGGGCAAGGCATCGATTATCCTGTCGATGGTTTTTACCGCGCCGGTTGTGTGCAGCGTGCCCAGGACCAGGTGACCGGTCTCTGCTGCTGTCATGGCCATCGAAATGGTTTCGGCGTCACGCAATTCACCCACCAGGATGACATCCGGGTCCTCGCGCATGGCCGACCTGACGCCATCGGCGAATGACGCCACATGGGTTCCGAGTTCGCGTTGAATAATCTGCGATTTCTTGCTCGGATGTACGAACTCGATCGGATCCTCAAGGCTGATGATGTTCAGGCTTCGGGTATCGTTCAGATAGTCGACCATCGCTGCCAGCGTCGTCGATTTACCGGTGCCCGTAGATCCTGTGACCAGGACCATGCCCTGATGATAGTCGCAAAAGTCCCGGATGATGGGTGGGACGTCAAGACCTTCGAGTGTCGGTACGTCATTCGGGATAAATCTGAATACGGCGCCTACGCCGGTTTCCTTGCGGAACAAATTGACGCGAAAGCGGCCACCGTCTTCACTGACATAGGAAAAATCAAGGTCGCGATTGCTGTTGAAATGTTCCTTTTGCGCACTACTCAGGATTTCCATGACGTAGTTTTCGAGCTCCGTATCAGACAGGTCGCGGAACTTGATCGGCATCAGGTCGCCATTCATGCGCAGCATTGGCGGCACGCCGACGGCCAGGTGCACGTCCGAGCACCCTTGAGCGAGTCCGAGCTTCAGAAATGAGTCAATTCGAGGCATGAGGCAGGCCGTTTACCGTCCAAATTTGGTAATTTGACTTATCCTAGGTGTAAATTACCTTCAGTACCAGTGCGTTAGCGCACACTTTTAGAGTTTAATCTCGGCCAGGGCGTCGTACAGCTCGTCCATCGTGGCGTAGCGCTTCGATTTGTCCACAAACATGGCCTTGGCCACAACGGCGGCATAATCGTCCGGGATTGCAGGGTTTACCTCCTGGCATTGCGCCGCCTTTCCCTGCACATGCTGGTACATGACCGACATATGGTCGCCGCGGCTGTAGGGCGGGATACCGGTCAGCATTTCATACATGATGACGCCAATTGAGTAGATATCCGCAGTGACATCCACTTTCTTGCCAAGAATCTGTTCCGGCGCCATGTATTTCGGCGAGCCAATCACATAGCCCGTTTTGGTAAGCTGGGTATCGCCACTGCTGGCAGCCGCCGCGACGCCGAAGTCCACAATCTTCAGCAGGGCGTTGTCATCGACCAGAATATTTGCAGGCTTCAGGTCGCGGTGAATGACGCCCGCCTGATGTGCGACGGCCATGCCGGTTGCAATATCCTGTGAGAATTTCAATGCCTTCGCAAAATCCATCGGCTCCTTGTCGGGAGTCTCTCCGCTCAATGTATGCGACGGAAAGTATTCCATTGAAATGGCATATGCTCCTTGCAGATGCAGGAAATCGTAGATACGAATCACATTCTTGTGCGTGATCATTCTCGAGTATCGTAATTCATGTACAAAACGTTTCATCATTTCTTCATCTGACGAAACATTCGGATTCAGGAATTTCAGGATCAGGCGCTCGTCGACGACCTGATCCTGCATTAGCAGTACGGTGCCGAACGCGCCCTTGCCGATTTTTTCGATGTATTTGTAACGGCCATCGACCACATCGCCAGGCTTGAGCTTGGTTATATCGAGTACGCGCGGCGCAGTCGGCGCGCTGGCAGCAGACGGTGCCGCTGCCGTGTCTGTCTCGTCGAGTTCCCTGGCTTTCGTTTGTTCGGCGATCAGTTTCTCGATGTCCTCGTTGTCCAGCAGCAAAGTCTTTGTGTGTTCCTTCATCTTTTCGGCGCGAATATTTTCCTCGAGGACTGTTTCGGAGAATTTCGCATCGATTTCCTTCAGTGCCTTGTCGGCCGAGTTGATGATCGTCGGACTGTCGGATTTCTTGATTTTCCTCAGCAGCGTTCTGACGGTGTCAGCGTGTTGCTGGTCGGCAAGATGCGCAATGGCTTTGATGGCCTCGATCTGAATATCCTGTTCGGGCCGCTGCAGCATTGGCACGATCTTGCTGATGATCTCCTGGTCGCCAAGCTTGCCGAGCGCCCGAACGATGACCGTATCGGTCTTGGCATTGGCGCCGAGCATGTTGACCAGCTTGGGTACGGCTTTGCTGCTTCCAATCTGCGCCAGTGCGTCAACCGCACGCTCCCGTACCCACCAGTCCGAGTCTTCGGTCGCTTTCATCAGAGTATCGACGGCGCGCTCGTCTTTGGTCGCGTTCAGGATCTCGATCGCGGTGCGGCGAATTTCTTCATCTTCGTCCTTGATGAGTTCCAGTACCGAATCCACAACCTTCGGTCCGCCAATCTCCGCCAGCGCATCGCCGGCACGGGCACGTACCCACCAGTCGTCATCCTTGATCGCCGCCAGCAGTTCCTTGACGGAATTCGGATTGCAAGTCTCGTTCAATACTTCGACGGCAGCTCGCCGTGCATATTCGTTTTCGTCTTTTAGCGCCGGTAACAGGTACTTCACCGTGTCGGGATGATTAATTTTTACCAGTACATCCACCGCCTTGTTCTGCACATCCAGGTCGGGGTCCTGCAATAATGTGCTCACTTTCTCGATATCAATCGGCCCGTCGCGGTGCGAGAGGGCGCCCAGCGCAGCGCTGCGCACCATCTTGTCGGTATCCTTTAGCTG
>Ga0255056_10000444_pt1 | contig 12268 bp, 8 predicted proteins | sample Cases_109_1_MG_FD_183639 | JGI IMG/M metagenome (GOLD analysis project Ga0255056, IMG submission 183639) | Seawater microbial communities from Amundsen Gulf, Northwest Territories, Canada - Cases_109_1 | ecosystem: Environmental > Aquatic > Marine > Gulf | place: Canada: Northwest Territories... | reverse complement strand
TTCTCCCTCTACGTAGGCAGCCACCCGGTGGCCACCACCTGGAGCCGTGCGTTCACCCCGGAGCCCACACAGTGGCTCGACGTCCGCGGCATCTTTGCCATCGCGCCAAACTGATGCCGAGTATGCGAACAGCGCGGGTGGCCATGGTGATTGCGATGTTGACGGGTTCGCTCGTCGCCGTGCCTGCCGTGGCCCAGGAAGCCGGTCCCGACGGGGTGGGCGGTTCTCGCCAGATCCCGTCGGTGCGTGCCCCCGCGGACAGTGTCCCGGACGAAGTGCTGGTCCGCAGCGGTGAGGGCTTCACGACCCAGGCGGTCGGGGCAAGCGATTGGGTGGTAGTTCGGCCGTCCCGCGGCGAGACGGTGGATGAGGCGTTCGATCGGCTCCGGCAGGTCCATGGCGCCGACAACGTCGCCTACAACCTTCGCTACGAGCTGCACGGGATACCAAACGACCTGCTGTTCTTCCAGCAGTGGAACTTCACCGCGATCGGGGTCACCGACGCCTGGGACACCACGATTGGAACCGGGGTGACGGTGGCGGTCGTCGACACCGGCATCTCCCTCGGTGGCGAGGATCTCACCTGCCACGCCTTCGTCGACCCGTACAACGCCGTCACCGCAACCGCCGGGCTCGGTGCCGTGGTCGACATCGAGGGCCACGGAACCCACATCACCGGAACCCTGGCCCAATGCACCAACAACCACAAGGGGGTTGCCGGGATCGCCTACGGGGCGACGCTCATGCCGATCAAGGTCACCTTCGACTCGACGGGACAGGCCACCTCGCTCACCCTCGCCGCCGGCATCAACTGGGCCGTTGCCAAGGGCGCCGACGTGATCAACATCTCCCTGGGCCGCGACTGTTCGGCGCCGTGGCCGACCTGTTCGGATCCGGTGGTGACCACCGCGATCGACGCCGCGGAGGCAACGGGGGTGGTCATCGTCGTGTCCTCCGGGAACGCCAACGACCCGTTCGTGGCGACGCCGGCGAACCATCCGCTGACGATCGCGGTCGGCGCCTCCACGATCGGCAACGCCCGCGCCGCATACAGCAGCTACGGATCGTCGATGAGCCTGATGGGTCCCGGCGGCGACAGCGGCGGCGGCGGAGGCATCCTCCAGGAGACCTTCAACGGCGGTCCGTTCAGCTACTACTACTACACCGGCACCTCGAGCGCCGCCCCGCACGTCAGCGGAGCCGCGGCCCTGGCGCTCGCGGTACGGCCGAGCATGACCCCGTCCCAGGTGCGGGCGCTGCTGACCAACACCGCCCTCGACCTTGGCCCGGCGGGCTGGGACCAGCAGCACGGCGCCGGACTGGTCCAGATCGACGCCGCGGTGGCGGAGGCGGCGGATCCCCAGGACCCCTGCGACGGCGATGGTTGCGACACCATCTACACCATCACCCAGGGCGGGCAATGGGCGCTGTGGGATGAGTTGAACGTGTTCTCTGCCACGTCGAGCTTCTACTACGGCAATCCCGGCGACCTGGGCTTCTCCGGTGACTGGAACTGCAACGGGACCAAGACACCGGGCCTGTATCGACAGTCGGACGGGTTCGTATATCTGCGCAACGCAAACACCGAGGGCAACGCCAACATCACCTTCTTCTTCGGCAACCCGGGTGACGTTCCCCTTGCCGGGGACTTCAACAACGACGGGTGTGACACGGTGTCGCTGTACCGACCCGCCGAAGGCAGGTTCTTCGTCATCAACGAGCTCGGCGAGGACGGCGGAGGCCTCGGCGCCGCCGAGACCAGCTACTACTTCGGCGTCCCCGGCGACAAGCCATTCGCCGGGGACTTCGACGGCGACGACATCGACACCTTCGGGCTCCACCGCGAGTCGAGCGGATTCGTCTACTTCCGCAACAGCCACACCCAGGGCAACGCCCATGCGCAGTTCATCTACGGGGACCCCGGCGACATCCTCTTCGCCGGCGACTGGGACGGTGACGGAGACGACACCGTCGCCGTGTACCGCCAGTCGAATAGCACGCTCTATGTGAAGTTGACCAACACCGCAGGCTTCGCCGACCACGACATGATGATCGGCTACTTTCCACAGTTGACCCGTTCCGCTGGCGCTTAGCGCGCGACCTGCCTAGGGTTACCACAGCCGAACACCGACCTGGTGTTCGGCTTTCTCTATGGGTGACTAGTTCATCCGTACACCAGAAAACCGTCATCGACCCTCAAGAAAACGCCAGGTTTCTGTCGATTAAAGGGACTATGGGTCAGGAAAATACCACTCAGTGCATTTGGTGGGTGCGCATAGCAGTTGTCTCTCTTGCTGCGGGGATCGTGTTTGCGATGGCCCCGCCGGCCGACGCCGAGCCGTGGAACTGGCGCAACCCGGACACCCTCGACCCCGACCCTCCGGCGCGCGAGGCCATCGGCGTCTACCCCATCGCCACCGACCTCCCGATTTACTACACCGACACGTTCGGTGCCTGCCGCTCAGGGTGCTCGCGTCCCCACCTCGGCGTCGACATGATGGCGTACGGGCGCAAGGGCGACCCAGTGGTTGCGTTTGACGACGGGGTGGTCAGCTGGGTCAGCGGCAACTGCTGCTCGGTGCACATCACCTTCGACGATGGATGGAGCGCCCGTTACATTCACCTGGACAACGACACCCCGGGCACCGACGACGGGCAGTTCTGGGGAGTCGCCGTCGAGCGAGGCGATCGGGTCACCGCCGGCCAACTGATCGGGTGGGTCGGCGACTCCGGCAATGCCGAGAATATCGCCCCCCACCTGCACTTCGAGATCCTCGATCCAACCGGGACCTGGCACAACCCGACCCCCTACGTCAATCGAGCGCTTCGTCTCTCCGCCCCCATCCCCTCCGATCCCGAGGAAGGGGAGCGTCCCTGCACCGAAGGCCCATGCGACTCGGTCGGGTTCATCGATGTCGGCAGCGAATGGTCGTTGTTCGATTCACTGAGCGCCGAGGCGTCGATCGACGACTTCTTCTTCGGCGACCCGGGCGACATTCCCTTCATGGGGGACTGGGACGGCGACGGGGTGGCAACGCCGGGTCTCTATCGCCAATCCGACGGCTTCGTATATCTGCGCAACAGCAACACGCAGGGCAACGCCGACATCACCTTCTTCTTCGGCAACCCCGGTGACTACCCGCTGGTCGGGGATTTCGACGGCGACGGTGACGACACCGTGTCGATCTTCCGCCAGTCGGAAGGCCGGGTCTTCATCATGAACGAGCTCGGCGAAGACGGCGGTGGTCTTGGCGGCGCCGACTACGACTTCTTCTTCGGCAACCCCGGGGACACGCCGTTCGTCGGTGACTTCGATGGCGACTTCGTCGACAGCGTTGGCCTGTACCGCACCTCCACCGGCTTTGTCTATTTCCGCAACGAGCTGACCAATGGCAATGCCGACTTCGAGTTCTTCTATGGGAATCCCGGCGATGTGATCCTGGCGGGTGACTGGGACGGCGACGGTGACGACACCGTTGCGGTGTTCCGTCCCGGGACGAGTCGGGTCTATGTGAGCCTGGAAAACGAGGCCGGCGCAGCGGACTACAGCCTCTACGTCGGGCCGTACGCCACGGCGGTGACCAACCGCATGATGAGCGGATAGCGGCATGATGGCGACCCACTTCCCCCGAGTCGGTTATCGGCGCTCGCGCTGGATGCGGATGTTGCTGGCGGTCCTGGTCTTGGCCGGGATGATGGCAACCGCACCCGCCCCGGCCGAAGCGCTGATCAGCGCTCCCGACTTCGAGACCTGCCTGCTGAACAAGATCAACGCCGCCCGCGCAACCGCTGGAGTCCAGCCGCTGATCATGGCGAGCGACATCGCCGACGGGGTGCGGGGCTGGTCGGTGTGGATGAGCGACAACACGTTCCGGCATACGACTTCTGCCGAGCGCCTGGCCATTCTCCCCGCCGGTACGTTCACCCACGGTGAGAACATCGCCTGGCGGCGCGATAACGGCCAGACGGACTGCACCGAGATCCATGCCATGTTCATGGGCTCCCCGGGGCATAAGGCCAACCTGCTGCGGTCGTCCTGGCGGTACGTCGGGCTCGGAGCCCACTACAACGGCAACAGCGAGTGGTGGGTCACCGAGATGTTCTTCGACGCCAACGGCTACACGCCCGGTCCGGCCGCCGTCGAGACGGGGCAACGACCGTGCTCATCCGGTGACTGCGATTCGCTTGCCCTGATCAACAACGGCGGCATGTGGCGCCTGTACGACGAGCTCTCGGCGGACGCTTCAACGAGCGACTTCTACTTTGGGAACCCCGGCGACATTGCGTTCATGGGTGACTGGAACGGCGACGGGGTGGCGACGCCGGGCCTGTACCGCCAGTCCGACGGCTTCGTCTATCTGCGCCATTCCAACACCCAGGGCATGGCCGACGTGACCTTCTTCTTCGGCAATCCGGGGGATATCCCTCTCGTTGGAGACTTCGACGGAGACGGCAAGGACACGGTGTCGATCTACCGCTCGTCCGAGGCGAAGGTGTATGTCGTCAATAAGCTCGGTACGAACGGCGGCGGGCTTGGCGCGGCCGACTACTCGTTCTACTTCGGCAACCCCGGTGACACCCCGTTTGTTGGCGATTTCAACGGCAACGGGAAGGACAGCGTCGGACTCCACCGTGCTTCAACCGGCTTTGTGTACTTCCGCAACACGCTGACCCAGGGCAACGCCCACCTGCAGTTCTTCTACGGAAACCCGGGAGACGTGATCCTGGCCGGTGACTGGGACTCGGACGGTGACGACACTGTGGCGGTCTACCGCGCCTCGACCGGGCGCATCTACGTCAACCTGGAGAACAGCTCAGGCACGGCCGACTACTCGTTGTACGTGGGCTCCTATCCGGTGGCCGCAACCTTCGGACTCGGCTAGGCGAGTCGCGAGTCGGAAGATCTTGGGTTCGTTTTCCTCCCCCCGTTTCTCCCCTTTGGTCTGACGGAGTACCGCCGCGGGGAGGGGGTCGAGCCGTGGTCGCGACCACGCTTTGACCCCCTCCGACTCGCTGGCGCTCGGCACCTCCCCCTGAGGGGGAGGCAAAGAAGTCGCCTCTTCGCTCGGCACCTTCCCCCTGAGGGGGAGGCAAGGAAGGGGCCTCGTTGGGGCATGCGTCACAACTCGGGGAGGGGGGTCGAGACGTGGTGCCGCGGCCCTCTCCTTTGCTCCCCCCTCAGGGGAGAGTCCCGACCGGACGGAGGGGAGGGGGGTCGAGACGTGGTCGCGATGACGCTTTGACCCTCTCCGCCTCGCTGGCGCTCGGCACCTCCCCCTGAGGGGGAGGCAAGGAAGGGCCGGCACCTCCCCTGAGGGGGAGGCAAGGAAGGCGCCGGCACCTCCCCTGAGGGGGAGGCAAGGAAGGCGCCGGCAGCTCCCCTGAGGGGGAGGCAAAGAAGTGGCGGCGGGTCAACGGACTGGGAGGTCTCGGTTGCCTCTTCGGCCTTGGGTTGGAGGGCGGCGGCCGACGGAGAGCAGCTGGTCCCAGGTGTAGTTCCAGCGCAGGGCGCGGAGGACCTCGCGGTCGTCGACCCGTCGCAGCCCGGCGATGACCGCCCTTCGCTCGGCGATGATCTGGCGGCGCTGCCCGACCGAGCGGTAGCTGCGCCATTTTGCGCCGAGCATCGAGCCGCCTCTGGTCAGGCAGTACCCCCACATCATCAGCTCCGTCCACAGCAGCAGCGGCCCTACACGGAGACGCGTGCCAAGTCCGGTGTTGGCCAGCAGCATCTCCCACCGATTCCGTTCGAGGAGGAACAGCTTCTCGGGCGACATCGTCAGCGCGTACCGGTGCTCGACGGGAGGGGTCGGCACGAAGGCAATGCGGTATCCCATGAGCCGCAGCGTCCACGACAGCTCGGCGTCCTCGTGATAGAGGAAGCCTTGCGAATACCAGCCGCCGCCGGCTTCGAGCAGCTCACGCCGGACGACGAACGCCGTTCCCTGAAGCCCGGGGACCTCGATCGGTGTCGTCCCGGCCTCGGCGACGGTGCCGTGGAGCAGTCGATTGAAGGCGAGGCCGGTGACGTGCACGTCGAGGCCCGCCGCATTGAGCCGGCCGGATCCCATCAGCGTCACGGTGGGGCTGGTGGCGGCGACTTCAGGATGCGCATCGAGATGTGCCAGCTGAGGCGTCAGCCAGCCATTGGGTGGGATGGTGTCGGCGTTGAGCACCGCGACGTAGGTGCTGGTGACGGAGGGGAGAACGGCGCTCACCGCCCCCGCATACCCGAGGTTCTCCCGGTTGCGGATCGTTTCGACCCTCGGATCCACAGTGAGGTCGCCGAGGATCTCCGCGGTCCCGTCGGTGGATGCATTGTCGACGACGACGATGCGTGCCGCCGCGGGATCTGCGGTCAGGGCGTCGACGCACCCGGGCAGCGAGTCGCGGTCGTTGAAGCCGACCACGATCACCGTGACGTCGAGGGGCCCGACGGTCAAGGCGCCATGGCGGCGGCCGGCTCGCTCCGGAACACGGTGAGGAACATCGACGCCGAGACCAGCTGAAGCCCGAAGACGAATCCGGCGGCCGCAAACACCAGGCTCCTCGTCTCGGTGAACTCCGGTCCCCCCGAGGCGATCCACCCGACGATCAGGGCCGCAAGCCAGATCCCGGCACCGACGGCGAGGACGGTCCCGACGGCCGCCATAGCGGTGCGCAGGCCCGCCGACGTTGCCCGGTGCAGCCACGGCGAGGGGGCAAACCCCAATCGGGACCGGTACAGCGCGGCCGACAGCCCGAACACGACCAGCTGGAACCCGGCGAGGACGCCGAGCGCGGCGACGATGAATGTGTGAATGCTCAGGCCGAGATACTCGGTGACGATCGGGCCCTGAGAAAGCGCCAGGGAACCCATGATCGAGAGCACCATCAACACGAGGCCGGGAACGGCAAACAGCAGGAGTGGCCGATAGAGCAGCACCAGCATCAGGATCCGCCCCAGGATTCCCAGGCCATCGGACAGGGGATCGAGCTTCTTTTCGCCGACCCTGGGGTGGTATTCGGTCGGTAGCGTGGCAACGCTCAGGTCGTTGGCCTGGGACTTGATGCCGATCTCGACCTCGATGTCGAAGCCGTCGGCCTCGGTGCTGAGCGACTCGAACACTTCCCGCCTCGCCCCGTACAGACCCGACAGATAATCGCCCGGCTCGAGCCCGTGCAGCGACGTAAGCGCCTTGCCCAGCAGCACGTTGCCGACACGATTGACCGCCGGGGTATTCGTGGAGTCGATGATGCGCTCGGCGCGAACAAAGTCGTGATCTTCGAGCAGATCGATCATTGCCGGAATGGTGGACGCCGGATACGTGGCGTCTGCGTCCATGACGATGACGATTTCTCCACCGGCGGCCTGGATCCCGGATCGGATCGCGGCACCCTTGCCGCGGTTGACTTCGTGGACGGCCAGGCTGACGCCCAGGCGTTTGGCGACGGCGGCGGTGTCGTCGGTGCTTCCATCATCGACCACGACGATGTCCGCATCCGGCCCGAGCACGGAGCGGATGTCCTCCACCACGACGGGAAGGGCCTCCTCCTCGTCGAAGGCCGGCAGGACGATGGTTGCCTGACCGAGCACGGTTCCGCTCCGACCTGCTGTACCTCAGTTGACGGCTGGGAGAGTACCGTCGCGGCCCGCTCAGCCGCCCCAATCCCCTGCGACCGGGTTCATGTGGCTCTCGCCGAAGGTGAAGACGATGTTCGCCGAGGACTGGGTAAACGTGTCGCGCAGGTACCACGTCTTCGAAGAGGGCCGGAAGACGCCGACGGTGTCGTCGCCGTCGGCGTCCCAGTCGCCGACCACGATGCGGTCTCCCGATGCGGTGCCCGAGTAGACAAAGACGATGTCGGGCACGGTATCCGAGAAGTCGTTCAGCAGGTACACGGTCTTGTTCGATGGGCGGTACACCCCCACCGTGGCGATGCCGTCGGCGTCCCAGTCACCGGCGATCGGCACGTCGCCGGGTTGGCCGAATGCGAGCTCGATGTCGGCGATGCCCTGGGTGTTGGTGTTGCGCAGGTAGAACCTGCCTTGGGACGGGCGGAAGATGCCGACGGTGTCTACGCCGTCGCCGTTCCAGTCACCGGCGACCGGCTTATCGCCCGGTATGCCGTAGTAGATGTCGACGTGGGCAACCCCCTGGTTGTTGCTGTTGCGCAGGAACAGGAACCCGGTGCTTTCCCGATAGAGGCCCATCGTGTCGATACCGTCGCCGTTCCAGTCTCCGGTGTACGGGGTGTCCTTGGGGTTCCCGTAGTAATAGCTGTCGACGGTGCCGTCGGCATGGCGGATGTGCCAGATGCCGTTGCGTGGATCCTGGAGCCCGACCTGGGCGCTCATGGTGGGGTCTGGATCGGGCCCCGGACCGGGATCAGGGTCCGGGTCGGGCGGGGCGTCTGCCGGGTAGTCGACGTCGAAGTACCACGAATACAGCCCGGCGGTCGAAGTCATCCAGCTTGCGCCGCGCAGGGTCACATCGCCGTCATCGGATCGAAACTCGACCGTCTTGGCACTGCCCGAGGTGTTGCGGGCGATCACGCTCACCGACGTGAGGAGCGGGGGATCGACGCCCCATAGCTTGGCGGCAAGTGTGCTGGCCTTCATGGTGATCGCCCACGAACTCCGGGGGTTTCGCGGATCGAGGGACCACGGATCGTCGACCGAGGGCAGCCATGGCGTCGGCGATCCTCCCCATTTTTCGTGCCTGGCCTCGCTTGCACCACCGTTGGAGGACGAATAGAAGGCGGCGATCACGCCGTTGCGCGCCGCAGCGGGATGCGTCAAGACCTGGTTGTCGGTCGCCGCGGCGGCGTCGATCCAGCTCTGCCAGCCATGACCCCAGCCCACGTAGCGCTGGTCGCTCGATGTGTCCAGCACGTCGCAGCCGCACGCCCGGCCCGAGGGGTTGATCCGTTCGATCGCCTCGGCTGCATACGAGCGCGCCGCCACGGCCTGGGCCTTGAGCGACTCCGCGGGCCACGTGTACGAGACCTCGGAGATGCCGAGCACATAGTCGTCGATGTCGATGTCGAGCACGAGGTCGAAGCCGGCATCCGAATCGCGGCCGGCATTGTCGATTGTGGCGAGCGACCCCCGCGCGTACCGGCAGGCACGCTCGAAGCCGGAATTCCAGTCGAACAATCCGCATCCGGCGATCTCAATCACGGTGGTTGGGCTCGCGGCGCTTCCGTCCCAGGTGATGTCGATGGCGCAAGATCCAGATGCCCAGGTGGCGAAGGGGGCGGTACCGAGATTGCTTCCTTCGCGGAACTCCGCGGTGCACTGATTCGCACTGGCCCAGAGAATTCGGGCCGACTGGTTGCTCGTCAAATCGATGGTTTCCCCGCCCCGGGTGAAGGTGGCAGGGACCTGTGCACCCGATCCAGATTTGAGGATGCGCAGCAGCAAATCGGTGCGATCACCCACCAGGTTCACCAAGAGGTCGGGATGTCCTGGGCTGGCGACGTCATAGCCCTTCAGTTCCGTGCCCGTGTAATAGTGGGCCAGGATTGTGCTGTAGCTACGCCCGGCCTTCGCCTGGGAGTACGCCCCCCATTGGCTCATGCCGACGCCGTGGCCCCAGCCGGCACCGTTGAACTCGACGTCGTCCTCGGCAGCAGTCGCCGGGAGCGCGCCGATCAACAACAACGTGATGGTTGCTAATACGGCGAATGCGCGTATCGCTCGGACCTGCTTCGCCGGGCTCATCAAAAGAATATCGACCCATCCCTGGCCGGGTTGAGGTTCTCAAGGGTGCAGTCTGGTGCAGTTGGCCGCGTAGTCAAGCCGCGAGTCGCGGGCGTCGAGCAGGAGCGGACGTAACCTGTCGGGCGTGGACGACGACGCCGCCTATACCGAACGACTGGTCGGGTCGCGATGGAAGCCGACGGCTCTCGTGCAGGCTCCCTATCGCTGGAACATCCGGCGGCTCGATCTGGGCTATACCCTCGATGTCGGGTGCGGCATTGGGCGCAACCTCGAACATCTTGACGGCAACGGCGTCGGCGTCGACACCAACCCACACTCGGTGGCTGCGGCAAGACAGCGCGGTCTGACCGCATATGCGGCCGACGAGTTCCCCACCAGCCCGGACGCCACGCCCGAGTCCTACGACAGCCTCCTGTTCGCCCACGTACTCGAGCACATGACGAACGCCGAGGCCGAGGCTCTCGTCGGTGACTACCTGTCGTACCTGAAGCCAGGAGGAAAGGTGGTGATCATCGTCCCCCAGGAAACGGGATACGCCTCGGACCCCACCCATGTCGAATTCGTCGACGAAGCCTCCATCGATCGCATCCAGAGCCGCAATGGCATCGAGCCGATCTCGATCGCGTCGTTTCCGTTCCCGAGAGCCACCGGGAAAGTATTCAGGCACAACGAAACGGTGGCGCTAGCGCGCAAGGCTTGACCCCCGGCAGTCGACATCGGGCGGGATTTCATCGGGATCCAGAATCGCGCACTTCCCCCAACGCACGGCTTTCGACGATTCGCCGGCCGCCAAGGCAGGCCATCCTCACAAAAGGGATGAACCGGTGCCCGGGCTACCGTGCGGTCCTGCATCCCATCATGATCGGGCAATCGTTGGCCATGACCGCTTCCGGCTCTGACGCTCCTCGACTCCGCTTCGGTGAGGTGCATGTCTGGGTGACGCCGCTCTCCGAGTCGATGCCGGTGATCGACTTGCTGGCGGGCTACCTGGACTCGGCCGAGCAGGACCGCTCTCGGTCTTTCTATTTCTCGGCGGATCGCGATCGTTACATCGCTGCCCACGGGGTGTTGCGGTCGTTGCTCGGCGTCTACACAGGACTCGAACCGGGTGCGATTCGCATCACGACCTCGCCACTGGGAAAGCCCGGGCTGGGTGGCATGCGGCGCTGGTCGGGGCTCACGTTCAACATGAGTCACGACGCTGACCTCGCGCTGATCGGACTCACCCGAGCGGCACCGGTTGGCATCGACGTTCAGTCATATGCCACTCCAAGTGCCACAGCTCTCGGAATCGACGCCGTTGAAAGCACCAAGCTCGCGGAGCCTGGATCTGTGCACCAAGCCATACGGCACTGGGTACGCAAGGAGTCCGTTGTGAAGGCGCTTGGCACCGGGATCGACGATCGATTCGATCAGCTCGAGGTCGGTGGCCCATCGCCGGTGTCGATTGCCGCACCGCACCGCCGGTTCCTGGCCCGGCTGATCGTCCAGGACCTCGATGTGGACCCGCGGTACGCGGCCGCGGTTGCGACACCACGTTGGTGCCGCCGCGTCGTGCAACAGGTATGGCGGCGGCCGCGCTGACGTTGCCGGCGGCGTCCACCGCACCTGGCGCGGTCCCGTGTCTCTCCAGCCTCCAGACGAATGCGAGGCGAACTTTCGTTGACCGTGTCGTCGACCAAACGCCGCCCGGCACTCGCAACCGGGAAGATCGTTCTAATCTGAGCTCGATGCCATCCGCAGCCACACGGTTCGCCGCGCCCATCTTCTTCCTCGCCGTGGTCGTGCTGTGGATGTTGGCAGCCGGACCGGCGGCTGCGGCCGAAGAGGACCCATCCGGGGTCGGTGTCGTCGACACGACCTCTGGCCTCTGGTGGCTGCGCGACCCCTCGACCGGTGCCACGACCAGCTTCTACTACGGGAACCCCGACGACTTCCCGATCATGGGCGACTGGGATTGCGACGGCGTGGACACCCCTGGGCTCTACCGGCAGAGCGACGGGTTCGTCTATCTGCGCAACAGCAACAGCCAGGGTGTCGCCGATGTCCGCTTCTTCTTCGGTGACCCGGGTGACGTGCCGCTGGCGGGAGACTTCAACGACGATGGCTGTGACACCGTTTCGATCTACCGGCCGTCGCAGGCCCGGTTCTACATCATCAACGACCTGGGCAGCAGTGACGATGGCCTCGGCGCCGCCGACATCGACTACCTGTTCGGCAACCGGGGGGACCAACCGTTCGCCGGCGACTTCAACGGCGACGGCACCACCACCGTGGGGCTCCATCGCGAATCGACCGGGCTCGTCTACTACCTGAACAGCCACCGCACGGGCGCGGCTGACGACTCGTTCATCTTCGGTGATCCGGGCGACCGCCTGATTGCCGGGGACTGGTTGGGTGGCGGCGCAGACAGCCCGGGAGTGCTGCGGCCCTCGCAGGGCAAGATGTTCTTGATCTACACCAACACCCCCGGGGCCGCCGACGATGAGTTCCTCTACGGAGCCTTTCGCATGGTTCCGGTCGCCGGAACGTTTGGCCCGCTCCCGGGCGGGGACCCGGCAC